>JAEEGJ010004112.1_pt1 | contig 51065 bp, 47 predicted proteins | sample 8958761 | NCBI WGS metagenome assembly JAEEGJ01 (sample SAMN16246546, study PRJNA631951) | gut metagenome | biome: gut microbiome; feature: rumen; material: RS-attached | host: Bos | place: Iran: Karaj | collected 2018-10
CGGGAATCCTTGCGATGTTTGCGCGTCGTAAGGGTGCAAGTCTTGCTGTAGGTACGGAAATCGATCCGCTTACGATTCCTTGCATTGCGGAAAACTTTGAACGCAATGGCTTTGGCGAAAGCGACTGTGTGCTTGGATTCCTGGATGCGTTCAAGGACGGAACGAAGTTCGACGTGATTCTCTGTAACATGATCCGCAGCGAGCTTTGGCCGCTCCGCGACGACATCGAAGATTTGCTCGCTGAAGGCGGTGAACTAATCATCAGCGGACAGCTCGTCACTGAAAAGGATTACATCCTCAAATGGTTCGAAGAAGCCGGCTTCAAAGTCTCCGTCGAACGTGAAAAAGGCGAATGGTGGAGCGTGCTTGCACGCTCCTAAATGAGCCGGAAAGGAGACAAACGCATAAGGCGAGTGTTGCAGCCAAGAGTGTGCAAATTTATCAAGCATAAACCATTTATGGTTTTATATTTGATAAATGAAGCCACGGACGCGAAGCGTCAACCTTGCTTGGCTATAACCGAGCCGCGCGTTTGGCAAAATCACGAAGTGATTTTGCAATGGTGGAGTGTCTTGGCTCACTCCTGATTTACTTCACTGGATCCTTCGTCGTTCCACTCCTCAGGATGATGCTCTTTCGCCAATGGATTTCCTAACCACTAGCCACTAACCACTGTTTACTTATTTTTAAACGTTGGTTTCTTGAAACCTTTGCCGTGCGAACGTCGGCTGGCGAGGTTTATCTCGCCGCTGTTGAAGCGGTTTTTGTCTTCGATATTGCGGTGCTCGCGGAACGGCGCATTCTGCTGATTTCCGCGGCGGTCAAAATCGCGACGGTCTTCGAAAACATTGCCACGGCGATTCTCGTTGTGGTCGAAATCTCTGCGATCGTTAAATTGGCGCTCGCTGTGAAATCCGCGACGTTCTTGACGTTCCCCTTCGCGTTCAAATCGGTCACGACTCTCGCTGAATCCGCGGCCTTCGTACCCATCGTCGCGCCAGCGGTTTTTGACTTTCTCTTTTTTCGGGCGTAATGCGTTTGTACGTTCTTCGCGCTTTTGCATTTCGCGATTGCGGAAGTCTTCGTTCTGTTCGCGTTCCTTGCTCGGGAAGTATTCCTTGCCCTCGGCCATTGCAGTACGGCTCAGCAGCAAGCGGCTGACCTTACCCATCTTGAGGCGTTCCAGAACTTCTCGCAAGTGAGGGCGGTTTGCCGGAATGTACCAGAAGAAGAACTGCTTTTGGTTCGCTTTTTCTTCGGGCGTTTTGGCAACAAAGAGCGGTTTTCCGTCCGGCGTCATTTCGGCGTAGAACATCTCGGTCGCGATTGTCATCGGCGTTGGCGTAAAGTCTTGTACTTGTTCCAACTGGAAACCCAATTGCTTTGTTTCGAGTGCGAGTTCAGCCATGTCGGCTTCGGTGCAACCCGGATGGCTACTGATAAAGTACGGAATCAGCTGTTGCTTTTTGCCGATGCGTTTGCATTCGTCGTCGAAGAATTCCTTGAACTTGTGGAACAGCGTAAAGCTCGGTTTGCGCATCAGTTTCAGTACGGCATCGCTCGTGTGTTCGGGTGCGACTTTTAATCGTCCGCTCACGTGGTAATCGATGAGTTCGCGGGCGTATTCTTCGTGGTCTTTGCGGAGTTCTTCGTCATCAGTCTCCTGCAAGAGCATATCGTAACGGACGCCACTTCCGATGAACAGGTGCTTCACCTTCGGGTGGTTGCGCACTTCTCGATACAAACTCAAAATTTCGGCGTGGTGCGTGTCCATGTTGTCGCAAATCTTTGGCGTAAGGCAGCTTGCACGGGCGCATTTTTGGCAGCGGCTTGGGTCGCGGCCACGCATGTTGTACATGTTTGCGCTGGGGCCGCCAAGGTCTGTAATCGTTCCGGCGAATCCGTCCATTTTGGTAATTAAATCGACTTCGCGCAGAATACTTTCACGGCTACGGCTCGCGATGAACTTACCCTGGTGCGCATTGATGGCGCAAAAACTACAACCGCCAAAACAGCCTCGGTGAGTGTTGATGCTGAACTTGATCATGTCGAACGCAGGCACGTTGCCACGTTTCTTGTAGCGCGGGTGCGGTTCGCGGGCGTAGGGGTATTCAAAACTTTCGTCGAGTTCGCCGTATTCCATCGGCGGGTACGCGGGGTTGATGACTACGGTCTGTTCAGCGACATCTTGCAGAACGCGGCGCTGGAACCACTTGTTGCATTCGATATCTACCCTGCGGCAGTTCTCGATTTGGTTCCTCTTGCTTTCCAAACATTCTTCGTAGCTGTACAGTCGCAAGTCTTCCCACTTGCTGTTCTTCGGGACATTCCCCTTGGGCGCCAAATAGGCTGTCTGCGGAACGGAATTCAGACTCGAAAACGGAACGCCTTTTTTGAGCAAACGAACGATTTCTTTCAGCGGCTTTTCGCCCATGCCGTAAACAAGAATATCGGCCTGCGTATCGAACAGAATGCTCGGCTTGAGCCTGTCGCTCCAATAATCGTAATGGGTCACGCGGCGAAGGCTCGATTCGAGCCCGCCAATGAGCAGCGGCACGTCGGGGTAGAGCTTCTTTAAAATTTTTGCGTAAGTGTATGTCGCATAATCGGGGCGGAATCCGGCTTTGTTCCCCGGCGTAAAGGCGTCGTCGCTGCGGAGGCGCTTTGCGGCGGTGTAGTGGTTCACCATGGAATCCATGCCACTCGAAATCGCAAAGAAAAGTCTCGGCTTGCCAAGCTTCTTGAAATCGCGCAAGTCGTCGCGCCAGTTCGGCTGCGGCAAAATCGCTACGCGCAAACCTTCATGTTCCAAAAGTCGCCCGACAACCGCATGCCCAAAGCAAGGGTGGTCTACGTAAGCGTCGGCGCTGATGATAATCACGTCAACGTAATCCCAGCCCAGTTCGTCCAAGTCTTCTTTGCAAATCGGTAAAAATCGCGGATCGTACATAATCAAACCTATTTATTCCGCAAAACCTTTGATGCAGCGGACGGAAAGTCCGTAATTTTTTTCGGTCGCTCCGTAAAGAACTGAACTTTCTTCATTCATAAACAACGCCGCAAAAGCGTAAAACGAGAGCGTGTCTGTTGCAGACCAGAAAAATGCTGTTTCACCAAGGGCTATCGGTGTGTTTTCGAAGCTCATTCCTGCGGCGATAACTGAAAAACCGAGGGCGTTTTGCCTTTCTACTTTTTCATCCCAAGTTTCGGTCGATTTTAATTTGTATCCAGAGCAATCGTAGGCCCATGTGCCATCGTCCAACAGTTCCGAATCACAGGCGTGGTCGCTTAAAAGTTCTTTCCATTCTTCGGATGTGGGCAAGTGCCAACCTTCCGGGCAAACTTTCTTTGCTGCATTCCAAGAGTAGATTCTTCCGTACTTTTCGCAGTTTTTCGAATCATTGTCGAAACACCAGCTTTTAGATGTCGAGTCGGTTTCCGTTTTGAAGTTCATGTTCTGCGCAGTCCAGACGTGGTTGCTGATGACGATTGTGCGGTAAACTTTGTTGTCACGTTTGTCTAAAAGCTCGCCATAAGAGACTTCGGGGTTCAAGAATTCCGTGGTCACACAGTCGTATTGATCGCAGTCATAAAAGCGGAGTGCTGCACTGGATTTGGGTATTGCCGAACTTGAACTGGAAGATTTTGCGCTTGATGAAGAAACGGACGAAGAACTTTTTTCGTTCTTGGAACTGCTTGATTTTACGGCCTTGCTGGAAGATGTCGGTGTAACGCTAGAAGATGACTTGATTTCTACGTGGTTCGAAAAAAAGATTTTAGTTTTTGTCGAACGGAAAAATACTTCCAGCGAATCTTTGTCCGACGAGGAACTTTTATTGTCATCGATGATTTCTATTGGATTTGGTGGATCATTTGTTTCGGGTGTATTTGGACTATCGTCGCTACAAGCTGCTGCGACGATACCCAAGACGGCGGTGAATATGTAAATCCAAGTCCTAACCATTTTATAGAAGTATATAAAATAACGCCCTTTATGTCATCTCTTTATTGTCCGCGAATGGGGACGGAATCTTCTTTGCTTCGCGTTCTTCCGCTTCGCGCATGGAATAGACACACCCGCAAAAATTCTGCCGATAGAGATTGTAATCGTGCGACAGCTGGATAGAGCGCTTGTATCCGCCCTTTTTCTTGAAATCGCTCGGGAGCCGCTTGATGCCATAAATATCGCACTGTTCCTGAACGACCTCGTTGAGCACTTGTGCATCTTTCATCGGGCTGATGGTCAGTGTCGTGGTAAAGTAGTCGCAGTTCAGTTCCTTGGCGAGCCGTGCGGATTCGGCAAGGCGGAGCTCGAAACATTTGCGGCAACGCTTGCCGCCTTCGTGTTCTTTTTCAAGTCCGCGGGCGACATCGTAAAACTTCTTTGGGTCGTATTCGCCTTCGATTAACGTGACTGGATACTTTGTCTTAAATTCTGCGACGAACCGCTTGATTTCGCTTACACGGTGCTGATATTCTTCGGCGGGTGCTATGTTTGGGTTGTAATAGAAAAGCGTAATCTTGAAATATTGCGAGAGGTATTCGATGGTGTAGCTGCTGCATGGGGCGCAACAGGCGTGCAGCAAAAGCGTCGGCACTTCGCCCGTGCGCTCAAGACGCCGGATAATCCGGTCCAAATCGACTTGGAAATTGTGCTTCGGAGCTGCTGTTTCCATTTTTCTCTCGTCTAAATCGTTCCCACTGCGACAATCCAAAAGCAGATGGTCGATGCGATGGCGAGTGGGCCCATCACATGCCTTTCCTTATAGCTCAGGCTAAAGAAAACTGTCGCCGTGTAAAACGTCAAGTAAACCGCAAAAAAGAAGGCGAGGATGCGTATGATCCCAAATGGGATTATCTCCGGGAGCACATGCCCGGCGCTCAAAATCGTGAAAAGCGCCACGAACTGCATGATAATCGGCAACACAAAAGCCCGACGCACCTCTTGCGGCACGACCTTGTGGCGGCCATTCATGGCGTACATGCCAAGCGGGGCGCCGCATGCAAGCGCGATGTTCAATACGATGGAGGGCAAAAAGACGATGACCCCGACAATTGCTGTAATATAAAACATACCCCTAAGATAAAAAATTGGGCGCAATAAAAAAGGACTCCTTCAGGCAAAGGAGGGAACCTAAAGGAGTCTGAGAGTGTTTGGGTATTATTAATAATAGATTTCTACAAGGTGTCAGATGCAAATAATATGGAAAATATTGGTTACAATAGTATCCAATTTTACCGAAAAAAAGTTTTTTGGGAAAAAAGGTCTCAAAATTTTAGAGTTGTTTCAAGGTGCGCGTAATTGGGATGAAAATCCGTTTTTCGTGTCTTTTTGAAGGCGAATATGAAGTCGCAACCGAGAAAATCGTTGTCGATTCGGAACTCGTTTTGCATGGAAATGGACTTGGCGGGGTTTGCTTCAGGGAACGCTAGTGTCAGCTTCACGAATGTGCGACTGGATTTTCGGTAGCTAGCGCCGAATTCAATTCTCGGCGGTTTTGTACGGCCCTCGTTATGGAGAATACGGGCGCTTGTTTTGAGCGAAACCTGCTCCCATGCGGATTCGATACCGCCTTTCCACTCGGTGCTGTTGCAGTTTTCGCTCGCTTCGATGCAGGTTATGCTAAAGCTTGGGCGCAGATGTTCAGGCCCTGAAGTAAACGACATCTTGAAGCGGGCGCTTACGGAGTCCGAGCCGGTGGGGCTTAGGATTCTCGCTTTGGTGGAGAGTGTCGTGTTCAGCGCTTCGGGCCAGTGGGCGGTTACGGTTTGCGATGCCCACAGGCGGTTTTCGACGATGCCTTTGCTCAAGTTGAGCCCTTGCGGGATGGAATCGCCGTGGATATAGGCGGTCGTCTTCCACGAGAGACGATTCTTGTCGCTTTGCAGTTGAATTTTGACGAGCGGGAAATCCTGCCCGAACTGGTACCAGGCAGAAACTTGGCCGAGCGATGTGCGTGCCTGGAATGCGAGGGCGCTTGCGTCCGCGAATTTCCATAATGTTGCACTGAGTTCGTTTAAACGGTTCATTTGGAAACCGAGATGCGTGTGGAATGTTTTGGATGAATCGAGAAACGCTCCGAGCTGGAACTTGCCTATCGGGAAAGAAAACGCGGCTCCCCATAGTGTGTCGAGCGGCAAATGGCTATGGAACTCCAGCGTGGAAACTTGTCCGAAATGCGCTTCGAACCCGTCGCGATGGTACGACAACAGCTCTTGCGAACCGAGTTGTAAACGGAAATAGTAGAACTGGATTTGCAGTTCTTTGCGGAGCTTTTTTAGGTGTCCGTCGGAATCGTATTGCCCTTTCCACGAAATGCGCCCGTGCGGGACAATGGATGGTGCGTCATGCGAGACTTGTGCTGTTTTGCGTTTTTGGCGCGTTCGCTCCGTGCGCGGCGTTTTTGATTTTTTCGGCTTTGCTTTGGGCAATGCGCATGGTTCCTGGGCATAAACTTCGGCGAGCAAGCACGCTTCGTCGTAGTTTCCTTCTTCGAGTCGCGAAAAGATTTCGTCGGCTTCTTCGGGTGTGATGATGCCGTCGTCCCACCATTCGAATACTTGCGCTTCGTCAAACGCGGCTTGCGCGGATTCCTGCGCATGTGATTGCGGGAGTGCGGTTGCGGCAAAAAATAGGAGTGCGGTTAATAAAAGATTTTTTCTCAAGGGGATCCTCCGCTATATATACACGCACGAGAGGGTGCTTTTGTCCGGAGATTTTTGGAAAAAAATTTTTTTCGTCTTGATTTGTGATGGATAAAACTTTCTAAATTTTACGCATGGCAAATTCTTCCTGGTCAAAAAATTCCAAACCCCGTGGCGCCAGTGCGCTTGGCAAGGACTTTATCCCGCACATGAAAGCTCCGCGGACGGAATTCCCACTCTTTAACGGGAAACGCGTGACGCCTTCGCTGGCGGGGCTTGACAAGTTGCTGCACTACTACGGTGTGGAACTCCAACCCGAAACGCTCAAGCAGTTCTGGGAATTCCACCAGCTGCTGCGAGCGAACAACGACGACCAGGATTTGACGCGCCTCAATGCATTCGAGACGATGGTGGAACGCCATTACGCCGACTGCACGCTTATCAACGCCTATGTGCCCAAGTGGCCTGCCCGCATGATCGACGTCGGCAGCGGTGCCGGTTTCCCCGGAATCCCGCTCAAGCTGGTCAATCCTTCCATCCGTCTTACTTTGTGCGAACCGCGCCCTAACCGCATCAACTTCCTCAACATGGTTATCGAAAAGATGGGTCTCAAGGGGATTGACGTGTTCGGCCACAAGGTTACGAGCCGCAGCATGACCATCCCCGTCGATGGGGTCATCAGTCGCGCTTTTGAATGGATGGAAAAGACTTTGCCGCGCCTGCAGAATTCGCTGAAAGTCGGCGGTCGTGTCTATTTCATGAAAGGTCCCGGCGTCGCCGATGAACTTGCCGTGTTCCACCCCGAAGATTTCGGCTATAAGATTTTAGACAAGCAATTCTATACTATCCCGAACAGCACGCAGGACCGCGCCCTTATTGTGCTGGAGCGCATGGAATAATCAAAAACGCAGACACTTTTTCCCTAAAATTGGGGATTATGCACTAAAAAGGGCGATATTCTATGTGTCGCCCGTCTTTTTTTCTTATAAATAGATATATTCAAAATGTGAATGCCGTGCGAGTTGTACGGCATCGTTTAGAGGTTTACGATGCAAAAAATTGTGATTATCTCTTGGGTGCTCAAGGCGTTAGGCATTGTGCTTGTGCTTTTGATGCTTTTCGGACACGAAATCGTCTTGAACTTGTTTCCCGGTCTTGAAGGGATGTCCATCAATCCGTTTTTCTATTTGGGCATCTTGTTTTACGCCGCCGGTGCTGTCATTTACTTTTTCGTCAACAAAAAAGAACGGGCTGAACGTCGCCGTCGCGAAATAGAGGAATCGTACAAGGCGGCAGGTTTTGGCGATTCTGACGATGAGGATGATGACGATTCCGACGACTCTGCGACGGAAGGGACGAAAAGCGAAACCGCTGTTGAAAATAAAGATGATAGCGGTGTAGAATCCGCAGGCGAAAATTCAAACGAAAAGTGATGTGTATATGAGTAATTTTATGATTGAAATTGAACATCTGCACAAGACGTACCGCAGCGGCTTTACTATGAAGCCGAAGCTTGCGCTCAAGGACGTGAGTTTCAATGTCGAGGCGGGGCAGGTCTATGGTTTTATCGGACCTAACGGGGCAGGCAAGTCCACCACGATCAAGGTCTTGACGGGGCTTTTGAATTTTGATTCGGGCAAGGTGCTCGTGAACGGGATTAGCCCGCGCGATGTGAAGAGCCGTGAGTATATCGGTTATTCGCCGGAACAGCCGTATTTTTACGACTACCTTTCGGGTCGCGAACTTTTGCGCTTTTACGGTAAACTTGTGGGTCTCAAGGGCGCTGAACTGGAATCCCGCATTGGCTGGGCGCTGGAACTTTTGCATGCGAACAAGGATTGGATTGACCGCCGTCTGCGTTCGTACTCCAAGGGCATGATGCAGCGCGTGGGTATTGCGCAGGCGATTCTTGGCAAACCGAAACTTTTGATTCTCGACGAACCGATGAGCGGGCTCGATCCGATGGGCCGCCGCGACGTGCGCGAAGCCATCCAGCAGTTGAACCGCGATGGCGTGACGATTTTTTATTCGAGCCATTTGCTTAGCGATGTGGAAAGCATCAGCCACAAGGTCGCGATGATTGTCGATGGGAAAATTGTGCGCGAAGGGACTGTCGATGAAATCACGGAATCGTGCGGTGTCGAGTACCACGTGCGTACGCGACAGGCGATTCTTGCCGCCGATTTGCCGCGCGGTGTGGCGCTGACGGGGCATCCGCAGGAATTTATCTGCTCTGACGATGTGGCGCGTGACCGCTTGCTTGGTTACTGCCTCTCGAACGGAATCGCTGTAGAAAAGATGGACCACAAGCGTCCGAGTCTCGAAGATATTTTGACGGAGGAAATCGCCCGTGCAGACGTTTAATCATATCGGCATTATCGCCCTCAATACGTTCCGCGAATCCATTCGCGACAAGATTCTCTATAACATCGGCTTTTTGGCGATTGCGCTTACGCTTTTCAGCATTGTGCTTGGCGAATGGTCGGTGTTTGACCGTGCTTATGTCATTAAATCGACGACGCTTTCGGTGATGAGCCTTTCGGGACTTCTGATTTCGATTTTCGTGGGTATCAGCCTTGTGCAAAAAGAAATCCAGCGGCGCACGGTGTTGACGCTCCTTTCGAAACCCATTAGCCGCGTGGCGTTTATCGTTGGCAAGTACTTTGGGCTTTTGGCGGTGGTCGTCGTTCACTTGTGCTTACTCACGGGCATTTACTATTGCATTTTGTGGGTGACGAATTCTGGCCCGACGGTGAGCCTCTTGACGGCCATTTACTTGATATTCTGCGAAATGGCGGTGGTCATTGCGGTCGCGCTCTTGTTCAGTAGCTTCAGCAGCACCATCCTTTCGGCGTTGTTTACGCTTGGTGTCTATTTTGCCGGGCACTTGAGCGATCAACTCTTGGAACAGGTCCGCTTCGCAAGCCGCATGGGCGAACTTCACAGCACTTCGTCCGCCATTCTTGAAAAGGCGGCGGTCGTGATTCATGCCGTGTTCCCCGGGCTTTATCGTTTTAACGTGACGAACTACGTGGTGCATGGCGTTGCGCTTCCGGACATGTATCTGTTCTGGAATTCCGTTTATGCATTGGGTTACATTGGTGTGTTCCTGGCTGTTGCAAGCTGGTGGTTTAGCCGGAGGGATTTCTTATGAGAAACCAGTATATGGCTAAGGTTCTCGTCCACAATAAAGTTGTGTCCGAGGATCAAGTTAAAGCGCATTGGGGTGAAATTACCGATTCGATGGATATCGGTCAGGTTCTCGTTAAAGCGGGGATTCTGAAACAGTCCATGTACGAGAAGGTTCTTGCCTTTGTGCAAAACCTTGAAGCGAAAAACGCAAAGTCGGCAGCGCCTGCATCTACGGCCCCGGCGTCATCCTCTGCGGCTCCTGCGGCGAAACCCGCATCACCTGCGGCCAGCGCCCCTTCTGCACCTGCGGTGAAACCGGCTCCTGTTTCTGCCACGTCCGCGCCCCAGCCGGACGAAGAACCCGCGATAAAAATTGAAGGAAACAGCAGCCTTTATGGTGAATCGTCTTCTTCGTCTGTTGTCGTCGAAAAGGTCGAAGGACTTGAAATGACGAGCATGGCGAACGTGCAAGTCCCAATCGAAAGCGAAATCGCTACCGAGGAATCCGCAGACGAGGAACTTCCTGCGCTGTTTGCCGTGGCTACTGGAGAAGGCGATGCCGTTGAAGCGCCTGATGTGCTGCACCCGATTACTTCGCTTGCAAAAATCATCGCTTACGCTCGCAAGTTTAACGTGACAGACATTTATCTGTACGCCGACCGCCAAATCACCATGCGCCAGTCAGGTGAGATGTTTGCCGCTTCTGAGAAGCGTCTTGAAAAAACTCATTTGATGGACCGTTTGAGCGAGGCTGCGCAAGGCTTCTCGGACGGTTACAAAATCGTTGTCGGTCGTAATTTCAGCAAGACGATGGGTCTTCCTGGTGTCGGACGTGCGCGCATTTCGGTTACGTGGAACGATGTCATTCCGAGTATTTCCATTCGCGTTATTCCGATGGAATCGACGCCGCTTGAAAACTTGTACTTGCCGGAATTTTGCAACCACTTTGTAGAACTGAACAGCGGTCTTGTGCTGATTGCCGGTCCTTCGTCCAGTGGCCGTTCTACGACGATGACCACATTTGCCGAAACCATTGCCGCAAACCGTGACGTGTTTATCCAGACGGTCGAAAAGCCGATAGAACGTTTGCTCCAGAATTCTCGCGGCTCTATTGTCCAGCGTGAAGTCGGGCTGCATGTCCGCTCCGGCGTTGCAGGGATTGAACTTGCCATCCGCACGGGTGCCGATGTCATCCTCTTTGACCATTTGGAAACAATGGAAGAGCTTTCGCTTTTGATGCAGGCGTCGAATGCGGGGGCTCTCGTGTTCGCGGTCGCCAGCGGCAACAACATCCATGCGCTTCTTTCGAGGCTCCTCATGTCAGTGCCGAGCGAAAACCGCAATGCGTTCGCATGTTCGCTGGCAGACCAGCTGAAGGGCGTTATCGTGCAGCACTTGATACCTGTGGTGCAGAACCAGGGATTGGTCCTTGCGACCGAATCGATGAAGGTCACCTCTGCAATTGCGGGAATGATCCGCAAGGGCGACGTATCGCAGATAGTTTCTGCAATCAGCGGCCAGAAAGATCAAGGTGTTACTTTGGATGAATCCTTGCAGATGTGCGTGGATTCGGGTTATATCGAAGGTGTCGAAGCTTGGAAACGGGCCAACGACAGTCGGCGTTTTGCTTCTTACCGCAAGGCCAAATAGCGGGAGGTTGTCATGGCATCAGAAATAGAATCTCTTTTGGATTACGCCCTGAATATTGGGGCAAGCGACTTGATTGTGACGGAAGACGCCCCTTCGGCGGTTCGCGTTGCGGGCCGTGTTTGCGCGATTCCCAATGCGCCGGTTCTCCCTTTTGGTTCGTTGCTGGAATTTCTCGGTTCGCTTGAAGGTGAATCCGGGACGTTTATCGGTGGCCCATGGCTCAATACCAAATGGCGCGTGAAGTATTTCCGCGAGGCTTTGGGCAATGCGGCAATTTTCCGCCCGCTGATGGCGGAGTGCCCGAATTTCTCGGATCTCGGTGCTCCGGCCTCGCTTGACAATTTGCTAGGACTCAGTTCCGGGCTTGTCGTGTTTGGCGGCCCCGCTTGTTCGGGCAAGACCGTCTCGGCGACGTCGTACGTTTCGGCGATGTGCTCTTCTAGCTTTTTGCGGTTCTGCAATTTGGATGCAGGGCGGGAACTTCCCGTGAAGATTGGCGAGAGCCTGATGCTTGCCAATACGGTGGGAACGACGTCCGAAAAATTGGAACAGGGGCTGCGCAGTGGTACAGACTTGTTCTGGGTTGGCGATTTCGATGAATCTACGTTGATTTCTGTTTTGCAGGCAGCCGAAGCCGGCGCCTTGGTCGTGATGAACGTGACGGCAGGGAATGCCGTTGGCGTTGTCGATGCGCTCCTTTCGGCTTCGTCTTCGGAAAATCGCGACCTTGTACGCACTATGCTTGCGGCGGCCCTCAAGGCGGTTGTTGTCCAAAGGCTCTTGCCTGCGGCGGCAGAAGGCGCTGGTGCTGTTCCCGCATGGGAAATTCTTTATAACACGCAAAACGTGGCGGCTCACATCCGCAGTGGCGACCATTTCAAGCTGCCGTCGATTATGGCAGCATCCTCATCGGAAGGCATGCTCCTCATGGACGATTGCCTTGCTGAACTTGTTCGCTCTGGCTATGTGACTGCCGAAGATGCAGGTAGGTATGTTTCCAATCCCGCTCGGTTGGCTTAAAAAAGCGCTTTTCTTGACGGTGGCTTCCGCTATCGTTTGTGTGTCGCCAGCATTGGCGGCCCATTCCGTCGATGAATCGCTTTTGGGCGCCATGAAGATGGAGCCGGATTCGCTCTATGCGAAAAAGGCAAAGTCGGTGCTTTACTTGGGCGGTGGCGAACGCTCTCCGTGGTTCCAACTTGGCGTGTTGTATGCAATAGAGAGCTATAAAATCCCGGTGGATTCCATTGTGGCGACTTCTTGGGGCGCCTGGATGGGAGCGCTCTGGTCACTAGGCGTTTCGTTGGACGATATTCAGCGGCTGATGCTGGATCCGTATGTCGATGAATTTGTCGGCGTCAATTCGATTAATGCGAAGACGGAACACGATGCTTTTGAAGTTCCTGTTTCGATTACTGGTATTCCCTCGCTTCGCGAAAGGTTCTCTTTTTATGCGGATTCTGCTGGCAAAGTCCATCGCAGCATGCATGCGCTTGTTGCCGATACGGCTTCTATCGAACGCTCGCTTGCTCGCCTCCGCTTTGAGGAATCCCTTTACCGCCAACGTGGAGAGTTCCGCGTCCCGTTTACGCTCCTGACATGCGATAGCGTTATCGAAAATCCGACGCATGCCGATATCGTCTCGTCGCTTCCGCTTGCAGGTAACGAAAACTCCGGAGAACTTTGTCCGTACCTTGCGCTTCCGCTTGCGAGCAATTTGCATGAAATCCCGATGATTGTCGTTGCGGATCCTGTCCGCTATGAACTGGATGGAAATGCCGAAACTCGTGCTCTTAAGGACAACGTCTTGTCAAAACTGGATCGTTCGCAAGGCGTTTTTGTGAGGTCGCATTTTGGTCGCGATACATCCCGCAAGGCCTTGATTCAGGCCGGATTCTCGGCGATGGAACAGAGCTTGCGAGAAATCGCTCCGTTGGTGGAACGTCCTTTTGACTATTCCGAAAAACAAAAATCGGAACCATGGTTTAGTTTCCATCCGACATTTGATAGTCTTTCGTCCGAGCATCATTCGGCGGTAGCTTCTTACTGGAATCCCCAAGATACGGGTTTTGCCGCACCGGCGAATTTTGCTTATGCGATATCGTCCAGGACGCCGTACGATACAGTTTCATTCAACATGCAGCCGGATGGAGACCTTCTGATAGATGTGGGTGTACATCCGACGGTGGATGTGGCTGTCGGCGGGTTTGGTTCCAACGTGATTGGCGCAAACGCCTATGGCGAGGTTTCGCTGAATTATGTGAACCAGATGGAAATTTATCTGAAACTCGCAGGATTTTACGGTACTTCGTCTTATGGATTCCGTCCGCGTTTGGAATTGTCGAACTTGATTAGTCACCGCTGGAAATTCAGTTTTGGCTATGACTTGATGAAGCTTCGCTATTTGAATTCTTTCGAAAAAGACAATATTTCAAAACAAAATCATTTTGAGTCCGAAAAACGGAATGACTTGTTCTTGTCGGCGAGATATGCGATTGATAAAATGCAATCCATCGAAGTCAAGTTCTTGTTTGGCAGTCGCGATTTTGAACTGGCTCCGGGTGCCGTTCCCGAAGTTGATTTCTTTGACGACGATGATTTTATTAATCTGAGCAAAGATTACGAGACGAATCCCGTGACGCAGAGCGTCCGCTATTCTCTTTTGAACGGTGTTGACGATGACTGGTTTGCATCGAAGGGTTTTGAGGCAAATGCTTCCGTGGACATCAATATCATCGGTTACGGATTCCACCAGAGAGGTCCGATTTACGGGACTTACTCGTTAGATGGTCGTTATTCCTTGTCTCCGTCGCGCAGTACTTCGGTAACTTTGGGGGCTGCGATGGGATTTGATGCTTACCGCGATGGAGGCTCTTTCAAGTTCCCCAAGAACTTCGAGAATGTGGCGATGGAAGACCGTTACCGTTTGCATGTGATGGCAACGCCGTGGTCGGAAGATTGGCTGGATCCGGAGCTTTCGACGCATGGCTATGCGCTACTGCGTATGAACGGTGGAGTTGAACGCTATGGTCTTGGCTTGTGGCTTTCGTTTGCGTATTTCCATGACTTCGAAGATAAAGCAACTGCAACGCTTAATTCGAACAAATTTGTCTTTGAACCGGCGCTCCGTTACAAGTATCGCTCGTTTACCGTCTATGCGGGCTTGAACCGCATTGTCGATACGGATACTTTCGGTGATTTAAAACGCTTCAAGAATTACAGATACTTTATCCGTATCGGCGATTACAGTTTGTTTTAAGTACTTGAGTAATCGCGGTTTCGCGCGCTACTTCTTCTCGCCGCGGTTCTTGGCGGCAACATCCTTGTACTTGTTGTGATCGGCGAGGTTCGTGCTGAAGAAGTGCGTGTGCGAACCGTCGTCTTTTGCAACAAAGTAAAGTGCTCCGGTTTTTTCGGGGAATAGCGTTGCTTCAATCGCCTTGCGTCCCGGATTCGAAATCGGCCCAGGCATGAGCCCTGCGAACTTGCGGGTGTTGTACGGGTTATTGCTGTTCAACTGGCTCTTGTAGATCGGCCCTGTCAAGTTCTTGAAGATGAACCGCACCGTCGGGTCTGCTCCGAGCGGCATGCCGATGCGGAGGCGGTTGTGGAACACGCCGGCAATCAGCGGGCGTTCTTCCGGGATTCCCGTTTCTTCTTCGACCACGCTAGCAAGCGTCAACACGCGGTGCCAGTTGCCCAGCGTTTCCCACATCGGGCTTTTGCGGTCCTTCATCTCGTCGCGCACTTTGAGGTTTGCGGCGACCATCTGTCGCAGTATGGACTCTTCGTCGGAGTTGATGGCGAACGGGTATGTGTCCGGCAGCAGGTAGCCTTCGAGCGAGTTCCCTTCGATGCCGAGTGAATGGGCGAACTGCGGGTCCTGGACTAACTTGTTCCAACGGGCCGTGTCAAGGTTCGGGAAACTCTTTTGCAGATACGCTGGAATTTCCCAAGAGGCCCGACCTTCGGGGATGGTCACCTTGCGGACGGCACTTTTGCCGCTCTCGAACAACGAGGAAATCTGTTCGAGCGTCTGGTGGGCGGGAACCTCGTACCAGCCGGCTTTGAGCGACGGTTTTTTCATTTTGCACCACAAGGTGAAGGCCAATTCGTCGGTCCAAATGTTTTTTTCTTGTAAAATTTGTAAAACTTTTGTGGGTGAACTGCCCTTCGGAATCTCCAAAATGACGGTTTTTTCGTTGTGTGAAACGGCGTTTAAACGCTGATTTACGTTAAAAAACGCAAAAATAGCGAGAAAAACGAGGATAATGGCGGTAATTGAAAAAATCTTCTTCATTGCGTAAAAATTTAAAAGAAATTGCAACGGATTGGCAAAATAAAAAGTATATTCGTATAGCATTGTTGAATATTTCCCTTGTTTTGAGGATTCGCTATGAAAATGATGAAAAAAGTTATGTTTGTCGCCTTCGCTTTGCTGGTTGCCTCCTCCTTTGCAGCCAAGAAGGTCAAGTCCAAGCTGGGCGACGTGGAACTCACCAAAGAAAAAGATGGTGGCTCTGTTGTCTGCACGGCTAGCTTTAACGACGAAATGACCGTCTTGAAAGAAGGCGATACCGAAGTCCTCGTGAAGGGTGCTTGCGGTCAGGGCTGGGTTCCGAAGGCTAAGGTCGAATACGTTGCCCAGAAGGCTGGCGACAAGTCCATGAAGTTGGAAGACGTGGACATCGTGGGCTGGCTCGATAACCCGAGCGCCGTGTTCGTGTTGGAAAACGACGACATCGACTTCGACGGTGTGAACATCGACCGTGACTTCAAGGAATACTTGCAGCACACGATGGACCGTGAACAGATTGAAATGCACAACAACGAAAACTAATCCTAGTTTTAGTTGCTAAACATTCACGAACGTTTGACCCGTGGCTAAACGCTACGGGCTTTTTTTATGCTCTAAGTTCTGCCGACTAAAACATTACTGGATCCTTCACTCCGTTCAGGATGACGCAGTCAACTTATTAAATTGCATATATTTAAATATTTGCATAAATTGTTGTTGCCGAAGCCGCGTTATTTACTATCTTTGCGCGCATGAATTATTTGAGTGGCTTGAAAGACGGTTCCCCGATTGGGCTTGGCTATTTCGCGGTCTCTTTTTCGTTTGGGATTGCCGGTTCCAAGATTTTGTCGTGGCCGCTCGTGACGCTGATTTCCATGACGAACTTGACTTCGGCGGGGCAGTTTGCCGGCCTCCAGATTATGGCGGATGCCGCCGGCACGTTTATCGAGATGGCGATTGCGACGTTCTTTATCAACCTCCGCTATTCGCTAATGGCGATTTCCCTGTCGCAGAAGGTTTCTCCTGAATTTGGGACGGTGAAGCGTTTGCTTTTGGCGACGGGCATTACCGATGAGATTTTTGCGGTCGCAATGTCGCAAAAGAAGGTGACGCCGATTTATTTCCTCGGGCTTTCAACGCTCCCTTACTTTGGCTGGTCGCTCGGGACGATGGTCGGCGCGATTTGCGGAGAAATTCTCCCGGCGCTTGTGACGAACGCTCTTGGCGTGGCGCTTTACGGCATGTTTGTCGCGATTGTCGTACCGCAGATGAAGGTGCATGGCCCGACGGTTTTTGCGGTCGCGGTGGCTGTTGCGCTCAGCTGCGCATTCAAGTTCTTCCCGCCGCTTAGCGGTGTTTCGGTCGGTTTTGCGATTATCATTTGTGCGCTCGTGGCGTCTCTCTTGGCGGCGGCGCTGTTCCCGATGAAGAATGTCAATGCGGATGACGAAGGAGCGGCGGAATGATGATCGAACCACAGAATTATTGGATTTACCTGCTTGTGATGGCGGGGGTGACGCTCTTTTTGCGTGCGGTGCCGTTCATTCTGTTGCGCAAAAAGCTCAAGAGCGTGTTCTGGAGCTCGTTCCTCGCGTACGTGCCTTACACGGTGCTCAGCGCGATGACTGTGCCTGCGATTTTCTTTGCGACGGACAGCCGTATTACGGGCGCCTGTGCGCTTTTGGCGGCGGTGGTCGCTTCGCTCCTCGGTGGTGGCCTCGTGACCGTTGCCGCGATTTCTTGCCTTACCGTCCTCGGCGTTGACGGGCTCATGCTCTTGTAGAAATCGGAATTTGGAATTGTCTCCGCGACGACTAAATTGTATATTCTTGCGTGTAATTTATTGTTTTTCGTTATTTTGGAGCTGAAATGGATATTGGAGCCCTTCATTTTCAAAATCCCGAGGCCTTTTGGCTGTTGTTGTTCGTGCCGCTGTTGATTGCGCTTTATATTTACCGTCAGCAGCGTCGCAAGAGTACGATCAAGTTCCCGGCGCTCGCGCTTGCAAAGAAGGCGGTACCGAGCCGTCGTGTGAAGTTTAGGCATATTGTCCCTGCGCTTCGATTGGCTGCGCTCATTTGCTTTGTGGTGGCGCTTGCCCGCCCGCAGAACGCGATGGAAGTCGAATACACCTCGACGGATGGCGTGGATATCATGCTTGCACTGGACGTTTCCGGTTCCATGGGAACACTCGACATGCTCACGCGCGCGGAACAGGCAAAACTTGGCGTGATGAACGCCGAAAAGATTTTGAAGCGCGGCGAATACTGGAAGTATAGCCGCCTTGGTTATGCGCAGGACGTGATTGCGGAATTCATTCAAAAGCGCCATAGCGACCGCATCGGGCTTTCGGCGTTTGGCGCTCGTTCGTTTACGCAGTGCCCGCTCACGCTCGATTACGGCTCGTTGCTCGAAATTTTGAAGGCGAGCGATGACCTTGCCCGCGATACGCTTATCAACAACAGGACCGCGATTGGCGATGGCCTTATGAACGCGCTTGCCCGCCTCAAGCTGTCGGATGCGAAGTCCCGCGTGGTGATTCTTTTGACCGATGGCCGCGACAATGCGAGTGTCGTTCCGCCGATGCGTGCTGCGGAAGTGGCAAAGTCCCTGGGCGTGAAGGTCTATACAGTCGGCGTCGGCAAGAAGGACGGCAAGATTCTGGCGTTCCAGCAGAACCCGTGGACGGGTGAAATCTCGTGGGGCGAACGCGACATTACTCCCGAAGAGGGCATTGACGAAAGCGTGCTCAAGAACGTTGCCGCAAAGACCGGTGGACGTTTCTACCGTGCCGAGAACAAGGCTGAACTCGAAAAAATTTATTCTGAAATCGACGAACTCGAAAAGACAGAAATCGAGACAATCGCCTATGCCCGTTACGCGGAAAAATTCTACCCGTGGCTCTTGGTCGGCGCGCTCCTCATTCTGCTTGAACTTGTACTAGCCAACACAAGGTTTGTACGCATACCGTAAGGGAACTCGTCATTCTTTCGGGGCGGGGGTTTCGGGCTTGTAGCAGTTCTTCTTGGCTTCGTTGAAAATCTTGGAAATGTTGCTAGAAGAAATGTTTGAAATGTCGGCGAAGTGAATACTGAACGAAATCTTCCACATGTTCATGTTCGCCTGCATGCCGTCGCGTTCGCATTCGCGGATGAGCTTTTGGCAGAACGACTCGATTTCGGACAACTCGTTGCTTTCCATGATAATCGAGAACTGGTTTTCTCCGGTTCTTGCTAAAAATCCCTTTTGTTCGCGGCACTGGCGTTTGAAGAACGCGGCGAGGTCCGCGATGACGCTATCTGCCATTTCGTAGCCGAACTTGTGGACGATAGCCCTGAAGTAATCGACTTCCATTACCAGAATGAACAGGCGCTTGCTCGGGTCCTGATGCTGGGTGATGTACTGGAGGTAGTCGATGAGGCGTATCTTGTTGTTCACGTTGGTGAGCGGGTCCGACGTAATCCTGTACTTCAGGAGGGTGACGTAGACATGCAGCAGCGTGAGCGCAAAGATGGGGTCCGTGAGCGGGATATCCGGGATAAAGTATTGGAGAATGCACGAAAAACTGGGAATGAAGGCAACGAACGAGAGATAAATCGCTTCTTTGCGGTTCGTGGAGTTCTTTTGCGCGATGGCGTTCTGGATACCGATGACCATCGTCGCGATGATGTAGAGCATGTTGAGCCCGATGAGGAAGGGCAAAAGCCTTCTGAACTGAAGCGTTGTCGCATGGCAGTCGTTGGTGAACCCGTAGATGCTAATCCCGATGCAGATGAAGATGCCGATGATACTTGGCGTCGAAAAAAGCGGGAACAGGTGCTTGTAGGAATAGATGCTCTTGCGGATTCGGAGGAATATGAAGGAAAACCAGAGCTGCCCGAGGAGGAGCGAGGAGATGAGGCTCAATGCGTACATGACGGCATAGACGACGCAGATTTTCTTGTTGCCCCCGTAAAGGTCGCTTTGCACGTGGATCATGTACAGCATCTTGGTCACCGTGCTCAGCACGATGTAGATGATGGTGTCGATGATGGTAAAGCCGAGAATGCGCTCTTCAAGGTGCCTGAGGACACTTTCCTTGAATTGTAGCAGCGTAATGAGCAGCACTGCTATGCAGATGATGTTGATTTCTATAAGACCTGTATAAGACATTCTCTCGACCTGAACCTTAGCGAAAAATATAAAATAATTACAAACTTTTCGTATGAAAAGAATTTTGAACTTTCTGACTGAGACTAATGACTAATAACCAATGACCACCATATAACTTTTTCCCGCAGACTTTTGTATATTCTTGTTGCCTCGTTAAGAAAAGGGATTTTATCGGAGTAGATAATGAGATTTGCCGAACCGAATTTTTTGTGGGGGCTTTTTACTCTGCCTCTCTTTGCGCTCTTGTTTGTGTATGCGTACCATCGCCGTAAAAAGCTGGCGGCCCGTTTTGTCTCGTTGCCCATGCTCTCGAAACTTTCGACTAGCGTTTCGCCGTGGCGTCGCCTCACGAAGGTGCTTTTGCTGTTACTCGCGATTGCGTTCTTGTTCGTTGCGCTCGCCCGCCCGCAGTGGGGCCGCAAAATGGAGCACGTGGAACGTCGTGGTCAGGACCTCGTGCTGTTGCAGGACATTTCTCTTTCGATGCTTGCCGAAGACGTGAAGCCGAACCGCTTGGTTCGTAGCCGTCACGAAATTTCTTCGTTCCTCGAATCGCTGACGGGTGACCGCGTGGGCCTTGTGGCGTTCAGTGGCGAGGCGCAGGTGATGGTTCCCCTCACACTTGATTACGGCACCGTGCAGATGGTGCTGCGTGAACTGAATCCGGGATGGCTCATGCCGGGCACGAATTTGGAAAGCGCTATCCGCAAGGGAATGACTTTGTTCAAAAATTCCGGTGGGGCGAGCCAGCATTCCATCATGGTGCTCATGAGCGATGGCGAAGAACTTGAAGCTGCCGCCGTGAACGCCGCGAAAGAAGCCGCCGAAATGGGCATCAAGATTTATACCATCGGCATCGGTTCCCGCGAAGGCGTGCCCATACCGCTCAAGGATAAGAATGGCGGGAGCGTCTATAAGAAGGACATGCAAGGCAACATCGTGACGACCCGCCTTGAAGAAGGTACATTGCAGGAAATTGCGAACGTGACGGGGGCGCTCTACTTTTATGCGAGCCCAGGCGAGTTCCAGCTGCAGAAAGTCTTGACCGAAATCGCAACACTCGAAAAGAAGGACCAGAGCAGCGACCGCATGGAAAACTACCAGGACCGCTACCAGATATTCCTCGGATTTGCCGCCTTGCTGTTCTTAATTGAAGCTGTTGTTTCGGAACGCGGCCGCCGCCGCAAGCAGCTGAACGGAAGATTCAGCTAGCTTAGAAATTCCGCTACTTGATAGCGTGTGTTGCGGGGCGATATAGGGTTTTGTAAGTTCGGCTTTTTTTTCAGCCGTTTAAAGTCCTTTGTTAAAGTTTTCGGGCTTGCCTTGTATTCTTAACACTTTTTTTCTGCGACGCTCATTTTGCACGCTTTTGACGCCTACGGCGTCCGCGGCTGCATTCGGTCATAGAAAAATGCAAGCATTTTTCTGCGACGCTCATTTTGCACGCTTTTTTGCGCCGTTTGTTCGGAATTTTTGTGAAAAATCTTTGTAAAATAAATTTTTAGGGGGCGACGAAGGGTGGCGGTCTTGACTCAAAAATGGGGTTTTGGATAATTTTGTACTAAAAAAGACGGAAATTGTGCGTATTTTGTTGCAAATGATGTAAGTTTTTGTTATGTTTGGAAAAACATCAAAATAAGGATTGGAAAATCATGATGAAAAATTTTCGTGTGGTTTCTGTTAGTGCGATGATGGCGGCTTTTGCTGCGACATCGGCATGGGCCGCTGCGGCTTCTGCTTGCCCGACAGAGAAAGCTGGTTGGTCATTAGATGGGGAAGACTGTGTTTATAAGATGCCTACATCTGAAACGACTACTATTACCCTTCCTTCTGAATTGAAATCGTTCAAGTTGAAATATGAAGGCAAGAAGACATTTACCAGCCAGCTTAACATTCATTGTGAAAATTATAATAATACAGTGAGCGTAACTGCGGGTTCGGCTCAATTGAACAACGGAGGCTCCCTTTCTATAAAGAACAGGGTTGATGCTCTAGGTTTGGGAATTCCTTCATTTTTAGTGGAGACTGTGGAAGGGTATCAGCCTACAAAAGACATGTACAAATTTGATGCTGAAAACACCAATCTAACAGACAAGGTGACTGGTTTGAATGCCTTGGCTATTGTGGATACATTGAAGAATAATACAGACAATTCAGACAATTTTGAGTTGACGGTGGTGCAGGAACAGTACGATTTTGGTCCTCTGCAAGTTCTCAATATTGATGGTATTAAAGAAGTTGCGAAAAAAGAAGTGACGGTTGCTGTGGTGTTTCAAGCGAATTTGGGAATGGATATAACATCAATTCCTGATGGGGTTACAAAAGGTTTGCTGTTGAGAGGACAGTATAAAACTGACGATAAAGTCTACCCTTTGAACGGTCTTACTCAAGATATTGAAGTAGGCTATGTCTATCTCGACCGTACGTTCACTACCAATGATGCTGTTGAAAACGCACGTTCCACGATTGCGTTCCCGTTCGACATTGCTACGGATAATATCCAGGGTGCATCGGAAATTTTGCAGTTTACCCGCATCGGCAAAGATGCGAATGGCAATGATGCCGTGTTTATGAAGAAGGTCTATTGCGCTCAATCTGGTGACAAATGCCCTGCAACGAATGGTACGCTCAAAGCCTACAAGCCGTACATCGTTCAGTTGAAATCTGGTGTCACGTCGCTTCAGTTTAATGGTCCTGTAACGCTCAAGGCTACGACGATGGAAGCCGGTTATGCTGATTTTGCTGATCCAGATAGCTGGTGGGTGTTCCGCGGCGTATTTGAAAAAATTACGTGGGATAAGGCTCCTGCTAACACATATGGCTATGCCGCTTCCGGTAAGGACAAAGACGGTAATGACTTGGCTGGTAAGTTTGTCAAAGTCGGTGCTGGTGCCTATATTTATCCGTTCCGTGGAGTCTTGACTTATGTAACGCCTTTGAAGATTGCTCCGGCGAACTCTTCTTACGCTTTGCGTCCGAATGTTCTGCCAGACGAAATGAATATCGTTGTTGAAGGTGATAACAACGAAACGACTGTTATCGGCCGCTTCAACACCCGCACGGGCGAAATGAAATTCATCAACAACATGAAGCACACTTATGACCTCAAGGGTCGTCGCATGAATGGCGTGAACAATGCCCGCGGAGCCTACTACGGCAAGAAGGTGATGCGATAGGAATTAATTTTCAACGAGATTTTTTAACAAAAAGGGACACACCAATGAATCCTGAACAGAAAAAAGAATACATGGCTCCAATCATGAACGTCGTCCAAGTGCATTGCCAAAATCGCTTGATGCAAGTCAGTGAAGAAGAAAAGGAGCCTTTTGATGGTACTGAAGAAACCACTGGCGAATTGTCTTAAATTTCATACAGAGGGAAAGATGAATCTTAAACAGAAAAAAGAATATATGGCTCCAGAAATGGAAGTCGTTGAAATGGGTTACCAGATGAATTTGCTGGAAGGCAGCCCGGAGTATCCGCTTGACGGGGCAAATGATTGTGGTGGTGGTTGTGTGACCGAATGCGGCTAACCTGATGCTTTCCGTCATACAAGTTTAAATAAAAGACCCGGTGCGTCCGCACCGGGCCTTTTTCATAGGAGGGATTGAAGAAGCCTTCCTGGTGGTTTCGTGTCTCGACTGGAGATCTGTGCGGAAGCCGGAGGTGACTTACTTCGCGTGTTGTGCCCACTAGGAAGGCTCAATTATTAATATACGTCAAAATTCGGAATGTGGAACGATAAACCTTAAAATCATTGGTCTAGGTTGGAATGTTTCGATTTAGTTTACTATTTTCTAATGGATGAAAACGAGATATGTGATTTCTGCCGCATTTTGCGCGGCCTTGGTGGCTTTGACATCGTGTTCGATGATGCCGAAAAAGTCATCTCATGTGAAGCATACGCCGGACTTTTTTTCGGCTGCGGCGGAGGAACCTGAATCCTTCGCTGTACCGAGTTCGTTGCCGGAACATTACAGCAAGATTGAATTCCCGGAATACAAGTACGTGGCGCCTTACCCGAAGGATTACCGTGTGCAGATTGCGGACGGCATTACGGGCTATATCGTGAGCGATACGACGCTTCCGCTTGTGGATTTTTCCGTGTATTTCGAAGAGAGCAACTTGCCGCAGGTGCTTAAGGACGAGGCCGCCTTTGAAATGGTCGGTTCGATGGTCCGTCGCGGTTCGGGTGGCGGGATTTCTCCGCACGTGCTTGAGGATTCTCTGGAGTTCGTGAGCGCTTCCATTTCGACGAGCGTGAGCACGTATCTTTCGGCTTTCGATATCAACTGCCTTTCCATGCACTTCCCGTCGATGCTCGAACTGGCGCGGAAGGTGCTTACGGATCCGTCGTTCGACAAGGACCAGCTGGAAATTGTGAAGGCGAATTTCGTGACGTCTTACGAGCGCCGCTACGAGACGCCTGCCAAGGTGCTTTCGGCGCTCAAGTCGAAGGTGAATTACATGTCGAACCCGAGACTCTGGAATGCGAATGCCGCCGAGTACAAGATGGTGACCGCTGCCGACGTGAAGCGCCTCGCGAAGGGCGTGTTCTCGTCCAAGCGCATCGTGTTCGCTCTTGCCGGGAACGTCAACAGGGATTCTGCGGTGACGATGCTCAAGGACTTTTTCGCGGGCTGGAATGTCGAGCCTTCGACGGCGGAAAAGCCGAAGCCTACGCCGCTTTCTTTTGCCCGCAAGCCCGGCGTGTATGTGGTGGACAAGGATATCACGCAGGCGAATATCACCATGAACCAGCCGTTCGTGAAGCGTCCGCATCCGGATTACTATCCGACCGCGGTTGCAAGTTTTATCTTGGGCGGTGGCAGTTTCAGTTCGAGGCTCATGAACCGCGTGCGTAGCGACGAGGGCCTTGCGTACAGCGTGTACAGCACGGTCGGCAACGATTACCGTGATACGGCGATGACGACGATTGCGTTACAGACGAAAGTCGAAACGGTCGGTTTTGCCATGAAGCTCATTTTCGAGGAAGTGGAAAAGCTTGCGAAGGACGGGCCTACGGCGGAGGAACTGTCGCAGGCGAAGAAGTCCCTGGTCGAGAGTCTGCCGAGTTTGTTCGATTCCCCGGCATCGACGGCGTCGATTTTTGCAAAGGGCGAACTTTTGGGAAAATCGGATAACCATTACATCGATTATGTGACGGAAATCAATGCGGTGACGGCGGAACAGGTCAAGGCGATGATAGCTAAGTATTTTGATAAGGACAAGATGACGATTTCGATTGTCGGCCCTGTCTCCATGTTCGATTCATTGAAGCCGTTTACCGTGATTCCCTTGGACAGCCTGGAGTTCAGGTAACCTAGCCAAAAGGAGGTGTGCCTTATGCGATGCAAGTTTCTCCGTTCTTCTTTTTTGAGCGTTTGCCTTGGCGTTGTGCTTGCACTGGGCTCGTCCCTGTCTTATGCTACTACGAGTATCCCTTCGTCGGAGGCGACTCGCAAGCAGCTTTTGATGAAGGTGAAAAACAAGGCGGACGACATGCGCTCGTTCTGCTCGGGCATGTACAAGTGCTTGGATACCAAATACGAGGCTTGCACGGGGGAAGAACTCAAGCCGTGGCCGAAGGTCGAATATAACGAGGAATTCTGCGAACCTTACAAGGAAATCGTGAAACGCGGGTTCCCGACGGATTTCAAGGCGCCCATGATGGTGGACGTGTTCTTGCGCCTCGGGCGGCAGTACAGGGCCATTTACGAAAACGAGGGGACGATTCCGCTCGAAGTGAACGAAATTACATATTTGTTCGACAACATGCCTTTTACGGCGGACCTGGTTAACGCTTATCTGGAAACGGACTATACGTTGCAGTACACCAGCCGCGACCGCCGCTATTTCTCTGGGGGCAACGGGCACGGGCTTTCGGGCGATTTTTATTGGGCGTTGCAGGACAGTGCTGGTGCAAAGACGGCGCTCCGCAACATGTTCTTTGGGTACGGTTACGCGCAGATTTTGAAGTGGTCGCTGAAGGGAACTGCGATTGCCTACTTGGACATGGATCTGGTCGCCCCGCGGACGCTTAAGTACAAATTAAAGGCAATTGTGTTCCCGGGTAATTCGGTGCTGAATTCCATTATGCAGTTGCGTGTGTTCAAGAGCGTCGTCAATTCGAAAATCGACGGCATCGTGGGCGATATCAAGAAAGCTTCGAACATGTATTTTGGCGGGAACAAGAAGCCTATCTCGAAGGACAAGAGATTGCATACTCCGGAAAATGAGCGTCACTTGGCGGAATTTAACGAAGTGATCGCCGGCGGTCCGTGGAAAATTGGGGATGCCATAAGTCGTGAACGCAAATTGCTTGAACTGAACAGGCCTCCTTCACGCTTGAGACCCACTGAGCCTAAGGCACATGTGGTCATCGTGGATTCTACGGCGAAAATGGATTCTGCGGGGTTTGTGGATGCTGTCGTAGAAACGGTTCCCGAGACTGTCGCGAAACCCGCCCAGACGACGGATTCGGCACCATCGGCAGAGCCTGTACAGACAACTGAACCTGCCCAGACAACGGATTCCGCAATGCCGGTGATGTCCGTTGACCCTACTGATTTCAAGGCGAATATTACTATAAAAAAGGATTCAAATAATGAGTGAACCGAGGGATTTGGAATCACTGCTTGCTCGCGTTACGGATAGACGTCGCGAGTTGCTTACTTCTGTTGTTAATCGTCGCACGCGTCATTTTTGCATGGTACTTGAGGACCTGTTTGACCCGCATAATATTTCTGCGGTCATCCGCACGGCGGAAGTCTTTGGCCTCCAGGATGTGCACGTGATTGAAGAAGACAACGCCTACAGTGTGAACAAATCCATTTTGAAGGGCTCGTACAAGTGGATGAGCATTTATCTGTACAAGAAGCGTATGCTTTGCATGGAAAAACTGCGTGCCAAGGGCTACAAGATTGCGGTGGCAAGTACGAACACCACGAACTCCGTGCTGGACTTGGATTTGAACCAGCCGATGGCGTTTTACCTGGGTAGCGAGTTCCACGGGAATCACCCGGATACGCTCGCGCATGCCGATTACGAATTCAAGCTGCCGCAGTACGGCATCACGGAGTCGATGAACGTCTCGGTGGCTGGCGGCGTGCTGATGACTTACCTCGACGTTTTCATGCAGAAAGAGGGGCGCGAGAAGTTTGCGCTCCCGCAGGCGGAACGCGACGCGCTTTTGCTCGACTGGCTCGACCGCCACGTGAACGGCATCGAGACCAACAGCCCCATCGTGAGGGTGGAAGAATAGCTATTGAATAAGCCCCTATTTTGATCGATGCAATCAAATGTTAAGCGCAAAATATGCTAGATTAGTTTTGCAATGAAAAAAAATACCGCTTTATATTTCTCTGTCGGTCTGGTCGTTCTTCTTGCCATTTTCATTTTGATATTTGGCATGTTCTTTTTGAACGAAAAGGACTTGCGTGAAACCTTTGACGTTTATCATTTGCGTTTTACGCAGGTGAGTACGCTTGTTCTGGATGACCCGGTCAAGATCAATGGCGTAAAGCTCGGCCGCGTGGAATCTATCGAGCTTTCGGGCCATCGCGTGGTGGTGACGATTAGGCTCAAGTCTGATGTGAAAATCCCGAAGGATTCCGAAATCCGCGTGCAGAACATCGGTATCATGGGCGAACGCCAGATTGGTATGATTCTCGGTGACTCCGAAGAATATTTTGTGCCGGGCGATACGATTACGGGTCAGTTCGATGCGGGTATTGCCGAAGCGCTCGGGCTTGCGGGTGAAGTTTGCGATTCTACGAAGGTCTTGCTCGAAGCGGTCAAGACGGCTTTGAACGGGACTATCGCCAATCCGGAGTTCCAGGACCGATTCAGGACGCTCCTCGTGAAGGCGGAAAGTCTTGAAGACCGTTTGATGAATCTTGTGGTAACGACCGATCCTCAACTCAAGAAGAGCCTTGCGAACCTGAACAAGGTGACTGTCAAGGTGAACGAGCTTGTCGATGGTGTCAAGGAACCGATCAACGGTCTCTTTGCCGGGACCGATAAAGTTATGGGGAACGCGAACCAGTTGATTTCGGAGCTGGAAGGCGTGACCAAGCATTTGGATGGGCTGATAGCCAAGGTGCAAGCGAAGATGGACTCCAAGGATAACACCGTGGGCATCTTGCTGAACGACAGAAAGTTGCATGACGATCTTGTCAAAACGGTGCATTCGGCTGACAGCCTGTTCAGAATCATCCTACAGGATGGCCTTGATATTAACGTAGATTTCTTCTAAGGGATTGGATTGATGATTACTAAGATATTTACTGTTTCCAACAAACTGGGCATTCACGCCCGTCCGGCCGGTATGATTGTTGATATCACGGGTCAGGCGAGGAGCGATGTATCCATTGTGTTTGATGGTTCGAAGGCCAATGCGAAGAGCATCCTAAACGTGATGATGCTTGCTATCCCGGCGGGTTCCGAAGTCAAGTTCGAAATCGACGGCGAGGATGAAGAGATTGTCGTCCAGCAGTTGGAAAAGCTTTTTGATGACCACTTCAACGAAGAACCCTGCTGAATATGTAAAGAAGTCTAATGACGGGGCGTCTCGGAAATCTCCGAGGACGGTGCTTGTTGGTGTTCCGTCATCACCCGGTTTTGCCATGGGGACGGTGTTCCCTATTGCGAACCGCGAATTTTCCGTAGTCGATGAGACTCTCCCTGAGAGCCGGATCCCTGCGGAAGAACAAATGTTCTTGAAAGCCATCACCAAGACGGCGAAAGAAATTGCCCAGATAAAAGAAATTTCCGAGAGCAGGGCAGGTGTCAAGGACAGCTTGATTTTTGCAACCCACTTGATGATTTTGCAGGACCCGGGACTGGTGAACGGGGTTCTCGACAAGATCAAGAAAAAACGCAAGAACGCGAAGTGGGCGGTGCATGTGGTATTCGGTGCCTACATCGAAAAGTTCGAGAAAATCAATTCGCCTGCCATGCGTGACAAGGCGGCGGACTTGAGGGACTTGTACAACCGCCTGATGTCTGCCATGGACGACTCCGGACCGGTATTGGAGGATGTGGCTGGCGAACATGGCATTGTCCTTGTAGCGCATGAGTTTGTTCCTAGTTTTTTGATGACGCTCAAGCCTGGACAGGTGAACGCCATCGTGATGGATACGGGTGGCCGTACGAGCCATGTGGCCATTTTGGCGAGGGCGTTGCAGATTCCCGCTGTGGGCGGTCTTCGCAATGTCGCTGCGCTTGTGAAGAACGGCGATACGATTATCGTCGATGGTTCTCACGGCAAGGTCATCATCAATCCGAATGCAGACGATGTCCGCAAGTTCCGTGAACGTCAGGAAATTTTCGAACGCCAGCGCCGTGAACTTTTTACGATGCGCCAGCTGGAGCCGATGACGCGCGACGGCAAGTACATTGTGCTGCACGCGAACATCGAACTTCCGACCGAGGCGGACAAGGTGAAGGATTTTGGCGCGACGGGTATCGGCCTTTACCGTTCGGAATTCCTGTTCCTCAAGAAAGATGCCCCGACGCAGTCGGAACAGGAAAGCGCCTATAAGCATATCCTTGAAACGATGGCGCCTTATCCGGTGGTCATCCGTACGCTTGATGCTGGCGGGGACAAGCTCGTCAGCGGTATATCGGCGGTGAACGAATCCAACCCGTTCATGGGGTGGCGTTCTATCCGCGTGTGCCTGGACCGCGAAGACGTGTTCATTACGCAGCTCCGCGCGCTGTTGCTTGCGAACACGCAGGGCAACTTGCGTATTCTCTTGCCGATGATTTCGAGCATGAGCGAATTGCGCCGTGCGAAGGCTTGCATCGAGAAGGCCCGCAAACAGCTTGAAGACGAAGGCCATAAGCCGGCCGTGGTAAAGGTGGGCGCGATGATCGAAGTGCCTGCGGCGGTGATGATTGTGGATAAACTAGCCAAGGAAGTGGATTTCTTTAGCCTTGGAACGAACGACTTGATTCAGTTTACGCTTGCGGTGGACCGTACGAACGAATTGATTACGGATATGTTCCAGCCGCACCACCCGTCAGTGCTCAGCATGATTTACCAGACCGTGGTTGCTGCGCACCGCGAAGGTATCCCTGTGGCGGTTTGCGGTGAAATGAGCGCGGACCCGATGAGCGTGCTTCTTTTGGTGGGGCTCGGGGTCGATGAGCTGTCCATGACGCCGTGGAGCGTGATGACCACGAAGAAGATTATACGTTCTATTAACTTTGAAGATGTCCGTGATACGGCCTTGACGGTACTGCAAATGGATGATGCCGAAGCTGTAAATGCATTTTTATATAAAAAATATGCGCAAACCATCACGGAATTAGGTATATCTAGTTTTGTGGGGCAAGTCGAAAAATAAAATTGCGTGGAATGTTGATGAAGTTATTGTATTCTTTATTGATTGCTTGTGTGACCGTCTTATATGCACAGACGGACGGTTCGGTGTATTCTCTTTATAAATCTCCTTTTACGGATCAGGAGGCGGTGGCGCCGAACCAGTTCCAGGATGTTGTCATTCGCGCAGCCCGTGCGAAGAAGACGATGAACGATATTTCCGTTTCGCAGAACCACCGCGACTTTGCCCGTGCTGCTTATTTTTATTACAGTGGACAGTGGGATAGCGCCTATGCCGCCTATAATTCCTTACGCGACCGCGAACCCGGTTTGACGGGAAGCGTCATTTTGCGCATGGCTCAGGCTGATTTTAAGCAGGAAAAGTATGCCAAGATGCGCGAGACGCTGCGCTTGGAAAAGAATTTGGAAAATGACAAGAGCTTCCGCGAGGTGGCTGACCGCTTGAGAATCGAGGCTACGATGGCGGACTTCTCGATTAACGATGCTGCCCGTGCGGATTCACTGATGGTTTTCCTCGAAAACAACCCGGATGGTGAAGATATCGTTCCGTTGAGGTATCGCTATGCGCGGTATTTGGAAGATTCCTACCAGCTGAAGCAGGCGAAACGCCTTTATATGAAGCTCTTGACCAGCAAGTCATCGTACAAGGATTCTGCGTTCGCGTCTATCCGTCGCTTGAGGGAAGTGCTCGGTACGCCCGAATCGCTGGCCGAAAAGGTCGCCTACGCGAAGATGGCTTGCACGAAAGACGAAATGAAAAACTGCATCAATTTGCTCGACTCCATCCAGATTATGGACGCGCAGTTGGCGCAGAAAAATCCGTCCTTGGTGGTGCAGCTCGACGACCCGGCTTATGCCCGCCTCAAAAAGAGTACGCTCGATTTGAATACCCGTATCAATTTGTGGGAAAAACGCGCCGGTGCCTTGCGTGCACTGAACCGCAACGAAGATGCCATTGAACAGTACCGTTATTTGATTGAAAACGTGGAACCGCGTCCGGGGTGGATCCAGAACATCTTGAAACTTTACCGCAAGGAATCTGCGGAACTGTTTGACGACGAAATCCGTACGTACGATTCGCTTTTGCAAGACGTTAGCCAGTACAGCAATGAAAATGCGAACAACCTCTGGTTGCGCGGTTTTGAGTTCGAACAGAAATTGATGTACGATAAAGCTGTCGATTGCTACATGAAGCTTGTCCATAAGCGTTTCAAGAACAATCAGAAGCGCCAGTGGGCGAGGTTCCGCATCGGCTATGTGTATTTCAAGCGTGGCATGTGGGTCGAGGCCGCCGCCAATTTCCGGGAAGCGATGAAGGAACCGTTCATGTGGAGCGGAAGTGCTTCGAGGATGTTCCTTGGCGATACGTACATGAAAATGCACGAAGATTCGCTTGCTCGTGAAGCCTATTTGGACTGCATCAAGGATTTCCCGCTTTCGTATTACGCTCACCGCAGCCGCATGAAGCTTTCGGAAAACAACTTGATGCCGGCGGATAAGATCCCGTATGCGCATGGAGTGCAAATGTCTCCGGCGACGACGTTGGATTGGATTCGCTCTGTGAACAAACTTGGCAAACCGGATCCCTCGTACAACAAGGAACGTTACGAACGCATCAAGAAGTTGTTTGTATATGGCTTCGAAGATGATGCCTTTAGGCTTTATGACGAATTGAAGAAGAAAAACTACAAGCGTCTGGATTTCCTTTATGAATACGGCAAGTTGTTCTATGATATGGGCGAAACGGCTGCCGGTTATAGGCTTGCAAGACAGTTCCAGGCAAAAATAGACAGGCGCCTGCTCATGGCACCGCCGATTGACGTGTTGCATTATTTGTACCCTGTGCCGTATGCCGATCCGGTGGTCTATTACTCTGGCAACAACATCGATCCGTTCTTTGTCTATAGCGTGATGCGCCAGGAATCCATATTCGATTTCCAGATAACGTCGCCCGCAGGGGCTTGTGGACTTTTGCAGATCATGCCCGCGACAGGCAAGATGCTTGCCGACAAGGAAGAAATCGCGAACTTCGATCCGAAACGGCTGTACAATGCCTACTTGAATATCCGCTTGGGGATTCGTTATTTGGTGGACCTCAAGGACGATTACAAGAATGACTACATGTATGTGCTTTGCAATTACAATGCGGGCCCGAAGCCGACGAAACGCTGGCAGTCCCAAAGCGAAGGCCTTCCGTGGGATTTGCGCGTCGAGGAAATCAGCTACTGGGAAACTCGTGAATACGTAAAGCGCGTCATGGGGAATTATTGGATCTATCAAGAAATATATGATGGGATTTAGTTACTAACTCATGTTATTTCTACTTCTAACTATCGGTCCTGCGTTTTTATTTGCGTGTGGTAATATTTTAGAGAAATCCGGGGTTTCGACTGTGGGCAAGCGCACGGGCGGGACTTCTAGACCTTGGGAGTTTTTCAAGGGCGTCATCACGAATAAGTATTGGTGGCTTGGAATCGGGTGTTCCGGGCTTGCGACGGTTGGCTACTACATTGCGATGGCGCAATACGACCTTTCGCAGGTGCAGCCGATGATGGTCCTGAATCCGGTGCTGACGGCGCTTATGGGCTTTTGCATTTTGAAGGAGGCCTTGACGAAGCGCATTGTGGTCGCAATTTGCTTTGTGGTGGCTGGTCTTTTGTATTCCGTGGAAAATCTTGGCGAATCGACGGCGCTGCAGAATATCGGGACGCTGTGGGCGTATGCAGGCGGCCTTTGCTTTGCGACTTTGATTGCTCACATTTGGGTGAAGGACCGCGAAATGGTGGATTCGCTCATCATGGGTGTGGGCTTTGGCCTTTCGGCTGCGTTTTACAAGAGTCTTGCGATGGATTTTGACCTCGACCATATCGAGGCTTCGTCGGTGGCGAACTTGCTTTTGGATTTCAGGACGCTCGGTTATGTGGTGACGTACGGGATTGCGTTCCTTTATTCGCAAATTTCGTTCTCCCGTGGGCGTGCGCTGTTCATTATTCCGTTCAGTGCTGCGGTCGGTGCGGCTGTGCCGACATTGGCGGGAGCGCTCGTGTTTTCGGAGGCGTTCCCGGTAGGGAAGGCTGTTTCTGTGTCGCTCGTGTTGATTGGCGCATGCCTCTTTATTGTTCGCCGCCCGCATAGGAAGAAGAACTTAGAGCATCTCTCTTAAGTTCAGCGGCCTAAGTTTTACCGACTAAGCAATAGAGCTTATAAAAAGGATTTTTTTGAGGATTTTGTGTGCTTACAAATCCTGTAATTGCTATCTTGTAATATCATGAGTTTTAATACCAAAATTGTTTGCATTGGCGCGGGCTATGTCGGTGGCCCCACTATGACTGTTATCGCCGACAAGTGCCCCGATGTCAAGGTGACCGTTGTAGATATCAACCAGTCCCGTATTGATGCCTGGAATAGCGAAAACCTTCCGATTTTTGAGCCTGGTTTGGATGATGTCGTAAAGCGTGCTCGTGGACGCAATCTGTTCTTTAGCACGGATATTCCGTCTGCGATTAAGGAAGCCGACATTATTTTTGTTTCTGTCAATACTCCGACGAAAACTTTTGGACATGGCGCAGGGAAGGCGTCTGACCTTCAGTATTGGGAAAAGACTGCCCGCAACATTTTGGAAATTGCTGACGAAGGCAAGATTATCGTCGAAAAGTCTACGCTCCCGGTTCGTACCGCGGCCGCTATGGAACGCATCTTGAATTCGAATGACAAGGGTCTGCATTTTGAAGTGCTTTCGAACCCGGAATTCTTGGCGGAAGGAACGGCCATCAATGACTTGTTCGAACCGGACCGTGTGCTTATCGGCAGTCACCAGACGGAGTCCGGACTTGCGGCTTGCCAGAAGCTTGTAGATGTGTATGCCCACTGGGTGCCGCGTGACCGCATTCTCACGACGAACCTTTGGAGTTCCGAACTCACGAAGCTTACGGCGAACGCTTTCCTTGCACAGCGAATCAGTTCCATCAACTCCATCAGCGCTCTTTGCGAACGTACCGGAGCCGATGTCGATGAAGTGGCTTTCGTGATGGGGAAGGATAAACGAATTGGCCCGAAGTTCCTCAAGGCGTCCATCGGTTTCGGTGGCAGCTGCTTCAAGAAGGATATTCTGAATCTCGTCTATTTGTGCGGGTACTATGGACTCCCCGAGGTGGCGGCCTATTGGGAAAGTGTCGTAAAGATTAACGAGTGGCAGACGCATCGCGTTGTCGATCGCATGCTCGAAACGATGTTCAATACGATTGCCGGCAAGAAAATTGCCGTGTTCGGTTTTGCGTTCAAGGCGAATACGGGCGATACTCGCGAGAGCCCGGCAAACCTCATTGTGCGCGACTTGCTTGCCGAACATGCACTGCCTGTTGTGACGGATCCGAAGGCGATTCCGGATTCCAAGCGTGACTTGAAGGATGTCATCGATCAGGTTGAGTTTGAAGAAGACCCGTACAAGGCGGCCGAAGGCGCTCATGCGGTAGTCGTCTGCACGGAATGGAAGTGCTTTGCAGAACTGGATTGGAATAGAATCTACAAATCGATGGCTAAGCCGGCATTTGTTTTTGACGGCCGTAATATTTTGGATGCTGATGCTCTTCGCAGGATTGGGTTTGAAGTGACGAGCATTGGTAAGGGTAAGGCGGAGTAGTTTTAAGAGAGATTTCAGGTTATGGCGTCTATTAGCGTTTTCGGTCTGGGATATGTGGGTTGTGTTGGAATTGCTTGCTTGGCAAAACTCGGTCACAAGGTTGTTGGATGTGACGTTGATGAGAGCAAAGTAAGACGAATTGCAAAAGGCCTCCCGACGATTGTCGAGCGTGACGTGGATGAAGTGATGATGGAAGGCTTCAAGGCAGGCCTCATTTCGGCGACGACGTCTCCGATGGAGGCTGTGTCCAAGACCAACATTTCGTTCTTGTGCGTGGGAACGCCGAACGCCCCGGATGGACGTCTGGATACAACGTATCTGATGTCTGCGGTCCGTTCCATTGCCGAAGCGATTCGTTCAAAATCGACTTTCCACATTGTGGTGATTCGCAGTACGGTTCCGCCGGGAACGAACGCGGCTGCAGTTGAGTTGATTGAAAAAATTTCTGGGAAGCGCGAAGGCATCAATTTTGCTGTCGCCTCGAATCCGGAGTTCTTGCGCGAAGGTATGGCTGTCGCGGATTACTTGAATCCGCCACTGACGGTCGTTGGTTGCGAGTCCCGCCGCGCTTTGGATATCTTGAGGAACCTCTATTCGACACTTGGCAGTGAAATTGTCGAAGTCGAGCCCAAGGTTGCCGAAATCATCAAGTTTGTCAATAATTCGTACCACGCATTGAAGGTGACGTTCGGAAACGAAATCGGTGCCATTTGCAAAAAACTGGACATCGATAGCCACAGCGTGATGAACTTGTTCTGCAAAGATACACAGCTGAATATTTCGCCGTACTATTTCAAGCCGGGATTTGCTTATGGCGGTTCCTGCTTGCCGAAGGATTTGCGCGGGCTCAATTTCTTGGCGGAATCCAATCAGGTGGATGTTCCGGTGCTTTCTTCGATTGAAAGCAGTAACAACGAGCACATCAAGCGCGTGTTGAACCGCGTGCAGGAAATCGGTGTGCGTTCTGTGGGCATTATCGGGCTTACTTTCAAAGCCGGGACGGACGACTTGCGCAATTCTGCGGCTATCAGGCTTGCGGAAGGCGTGCTCGGGAAGGGATGCTCCTTGAGCATTTATGACCGCTATCTGAATATCGCCCGTGAAACGGAAACGAACTTGCGTGAACTCAACAGGCGAATTCCGCATTTGCTGCCGCTTCTCGTAAAGGATGTCGAAGATGTCGTGGAATCGACTTCGCTAGTCATTATCACTGTCCGTAATCCCGAGATTCCTGAGCTTGTCCGTAAATATCCGGAAATTCATTTCTTGGACTTGGTACGAATGAAAGATCCGTCTGTAGAAACTTTGCCGAACTACGAAGGCTTTTGCTGGTAAACGAGTATGGATCTGTCATCGAAGGAATTATCAGGCAAAAAAGTCTGTATCGTTGTTGAAAACCTCCCGGTTCCTTTTGACCGCCGAGTTTGGCAAGAGGCGACATCGCTCCATGAAGCGGGGGCTGAAGTTTCCGTAATTTGTCCAAAGACTAAAAAGTACCCTTTGGAATACGAGGAACTGGAAGGAATCAAGATTTATCGCCATCCGTTGCCGGAAGCGAAAGGAACCTTGGACTACTTCAAGGAATACTTGTGCGCACTTTATCATGAATTTCGTCTTTTGTTCAAGGTGTTCCGCAAGCAGGGCGTACAGGATGTCATCCATGCGTGCAATCCGCCGGACTTGATTTTTATCGCCGCGGCCCCGTTTTTCTTTTTTACGCGTTGCAAGTTCCTTTTTGATCATCACGATATCAACCCGGAACTTTGGATTGCAAAATTCGGCAAGAAAGGTCTTGGCTACCGTGCCATGATTTTAGCGGAACGTTTCACGTATTATTTTGCAAAGCATGCCATTGTCACGAATGAATCGTACAAGGAAATTGCCATGCGCCGTGGCAAAAAGCGCGAGGAAGACGTGACGATTGTCCGCAGCGGCCCGAATATCTCCAAATTGAAGATTGGCCCTGCAAAGCCCGAAGTCAAGGAAGGTTTCAATTACCTTGTCGGTTATATCGGCGTCATGGGCAAACAGGAAGGAATTGACCTGTTGCTGAGTTCCATTGATTACATCGTGAACAAGAAAAACCGCAAGGATATCCGATTCTGCATCATGGGCGGTGGTCCGTCTCTTGAAGAAATGCGGGCGTTGAACGAGTCGATGGAATTGACCGATTACGTGGAATTCCCCGGGCGCGTTTCGGATGAATTTTTGGCCGATGTGCTGAATACTGCCGATGTTTGTGTCAACCCCGATTTGCCTTCTGAAATGAATGACAAATCGACGATGAACAAAATCATGGAATACATGGCATTCGGGAAGCCCATTGTGCAGTTTACGCTCAAGGAAGGCATGTTCTCTGCGCAGGAAGCGTCGCTTTATGCAAAGAACACGGATATCGAAGATTTTGGCGACAAGATTTTGTGGCTTTTGGACAATCCGGAAAAGGCTCACGAGATGGGCCGCTTTGGCCGCAAACGTGTTGAAAATGAACTCTGCTGGGAATATGAAAAGCCGAAGCTTATCGGCGCTTACAAGAAGATTTTAGGGTTGTAGCGTTTTCCGTCGGGGGCTATTTCTAAGTGAATCTTTCTTGGTACATTAAGAGACTGAAAACATTTTCTTTCGGTGAAGTCTTTTATCGTGTTCGCCAGCGCGTTCGTACCCATGTTTTGGATAAACGATTGATGGACGTGTCTGCAGCTTCGGTGGCGTTGCCGGAATCTGCTGTAATTGAAGATGATGCGTCCCATTTGAATTACCCGATTTTTGATAAGACGATTGACGTATTTAAGCCAATCCATTGGCATCTGGACTTATCGACAGGGCGGGAATTTCCGAAGTCCTTTGCCCACAAAATTGACATTCGCAGCGGCAAGTACGGCAGTGCCAAGCATGTGTGGGAAGTGAACCGCATGCAATTCATGCTGCATGTCGCGATGCTTTATAAAAATAGCGGGAACGGAAAGTATTTGGATTTGTTCCGCTACCATTTGACGAGTTGGAAAAATGAAAACCCGTACATGGTGGGTGTCAACTGGTACAGTAATATCGAGGTGAACTTGCGCTTGATTTGCTGGTACTTTTGTTGGCAGGTGCTGGATATTGACAGCCTGCGACGCACGGATCCGACGGTGGAAAAGTTTGTTTGCGATATCTGGCTTCCGATGGTTTTTGAGCATGCCGAATATTCGTACAACCATCCATCGCTTTGTTCATCGGCGAACAACCACTTGATTTCGGAATATGCAGGGCTTTTTGTGGCGGCCTGCGGTTGGGATATCCCGAACAGGGATAATCGTTTGAAGTATGCCAAGGCGGGGCTTGAACGTGAAATCCTTGCGCAGAATACCGCCGAGGGCGTAAATCGCGAAGAGGCGGCGGAATATATCCAGTTCATCGACGATTTTTTCTTGATTGCGGCTGTTGTGGGGCGTCGTGCGGGGCTTGAGTTTTCGGCGACGTATAATGAACGTTTGCATGCCATGGCGGATTACATGAATGCCATGCTGGATACTAATTGCAATTATCCGATGTATGGCGATGGAGATGATGGTTTTGTGCTGCGTCCGGATTCGGGTGGGCATTTCAATAATTTCAAGTCATTGCTGACGTCGTTTGCGGTCTATTTTGGCGATGCTTCGCTGAAACGTTCGGACGCCCTTTGGGACGAGAAGAATGAGCTTTTGTTTGGATTGAATGGTCGCGAAAAGTTTGTGATGATGCCTGCTGCCGCTGCCGGATTTGTGATGGACGGAAATCGATTTTTCCCCGAAAGCGGCCATTTTATTTTTAGGCGTGTAAAAGGGATTGCCGTTTCTGGTTTCCACGAAACGTATTTACATTTCGACGCGGCTCCGCTTGGATTCTTGAGTATTGCGGCTCATGCCCATGCGGATGCGCTAAGCTTTATCTTGCATGTCGATGGTTGCCCTGTTCTTGTTGATCCGGGTACGTTCACGTATCATACGCACAAGGATTTGCGTGCTTATTTTGTCAGTACGATTGCGCATAATACGGTTTGCGTGAATGGCAAAAATCAGGCGCAGCAGGCGGGACCTACGATGTGGCTAAACCATTACAAGGCAAAAGTCATTTCTTGTGATGAAGCGTCTGGTGAAGTCGTGGCGACTCATAACGGTTACGCTTCCGAAGGTGTTTCCCATACGCGAAAGATTCAGTTCAATCGCGACGAGAACGAGTTTGTTATTACGGATATGTTGCGTTGTGATAAGGCGGCGACTGTTGAAATCCCGTTCCATTTGCATCCAGAAACGACAGTGCGTCTTGACGGTCGCATGGTTGCGCTCGATGTACCTGGTGCCCGCCGTGTTATGATTGAGCTTGATGAAAAACTTACTTATACGGTTCGTGATGACGGTTGGTATTCGGAACATTTTGGCGAAAAAGTACCGGCGAAGTATCTGTATGCCAAGACAGAATGCAAAGGCGATGCCGTGTTTGTGACGAAGTTGCGTGTGCTTTAATTTTCTAGATTGTCTCTATGCTCAAAAAGGTTTGTCATATTGGCCCTGCATTGAATGTCCAAGGCGGAATCAGCTCCGTTTTGGTGAGTTATAAGAACTTGTTCAATTTGCCGGACGAGAATTTTGTTTCTAGTTACAATGGTTCGTTTATCAAGTCTTTACCGTTGTTTGTTTGTCTGTGCTTGAGGCTTTTGTTGAATCCTCCTGCGGCTTCTTTTTTTCAAATCCATACTTCTTTTAACGGGAGCTTTTTACGCAAATATCTGATAAGCCTTTGCTTGAGAATTCGCGGCAAAAAGTATGTCGCTCATATTCATGGAAGCCGTTTTAAAAGGATGTGCCTCACTTCGCCCAAAGTGGTTCAGCATTTTATCCGGAGTTATTTCAAGCATTCGACGATGGTGATTTGCATTACGCCGGATATGCAGGAATTTTTGGAAGAATTTGTCGGAAATGGCCTTTGCCATTATGTCGTGATTCCGAATCCTTGCCCAACGATTGCTGAAGAACCCGTGAATTTGAAAAAGCATGAGTTGCCTGTCAAGATTGTTTTTTCGGGTCGCTATGGACATCGCAAGGGTGTGTATGATTTGCTTGAAGCGTTTTCTCGTGCAAATTTCAAGACTCCGGTAGAACTTTATCTGTACGGCGATGGGGAGGTGGAACAGGTGAAGTCCGTGGTTGCTTCTTCGCCGCGTGCGAAATCGATTCATGTCTCAGATTGGTTGAAACATGACGATTACCTGAAACTGTTGCCGCAATTCGATTTGCTTGCGTTGCCTTCTTATGCCGAAACATTTGGCATGAGCCTTGTCGAAGCGATGGGTGTCGGGCTTCCGGTTGTTTCGGCGCGTTCGGGTGGTGTGCCGTATGTGGTGCGCGATGGCGTTGATGGCTTTTTGATTGATGCGGGTGACGTTGATGCGCTTGCTCGGAAGTTGGAAAGTCTTGTCGAGGATTGTTCACTCCGTGTGCAAATGGGACAGGATGCCTGGAAAGATGTCGTCGCGAATTTTAGAGGCGATGTTGTTCTAGATAAACTCGAAGCCGCGTATAGGGGAGTCTGCCCATGAAGGCTATGCTGAAATCGCATCTTAAATCGCTCGCGTTGAAAATTGTGTGCGGAGCCGTTTCAGTTGTGTTCCCGTTGAAGAAAAAAAAGGTGTTTTTCAAATCGTATCACGGACTGCGTTATGCGTGCAATCCCCGATTCATTTCTGAAAAGTTGCATGAGATGGCTCCGGATTACGATATTGTCTGGAGTTTCAAGAATCCCCAAAAAATTGATGATTTTCCTAGCTATGCAAGAGCGGTAAAGGCGGGGAGCCTTTCGGAATGCGTGGAAATGTTCACTGCAAAGGTTTGCATTTTTAATGCGGGAATCGTGCTTCCGTGTAAACGCAAGGGGCAGTTTTTTTTGGACACGTGGCATGGAGACAGAGCGTTCAAGCGAGTTGATGAATCGGCTGATGGCAAAGTGTCGCTTTCAGATGCATATCGCATTATGGATGTTGTCTTGTCGGGTTCGGACTATGCAGATAAGGTTTATCATGACGCGATGAAGTTTAAGGGTGAAATCATGCATTGCGGAACGCCCCGCAACGACATGTTCTTCTGTGATTCTTCGGCCCGCCTTGAAAATGTGCGGGAAAAGCTGGACATCAATGCGGATTGCGTTTTGACTTTTGCTCCCACGTTCAGGGGTGTTTGCGATGGTGTTGCTGAATTGAATTTTCCTGTGTTGCTGGATCAGTTAGAGGCTAAAACAGGTAAAACTTGGTGCGCCCTTATTCGCCAGCATTACAAGGTGAAGGTTAACGAAAACTGGAATCGCGATAGGCGGATTATTAACGCTTCGAGCTACCCCGAAATGCAAGATATTTTGCTCGCTTCGGATATTGTCATCTCGGATTATTCTTCGCTTGTAGGTGATTATGTTTTGCTGAATCGCCCCGTGTTCCTTTATGTGCCCGACTTGGAAGAATACAAGTCTGGACGCGGGTTGTATTTCGACATCGAAAAGAGTCCGTTCTGGTACGCACGCAGTGAAGCGGAACTGTTTAAAAAAATTCTCAACGTGGATGCGGAATCGGCAAGAAAAAATTGTCGCGACATCTTGGATTTTTATGGACATGTTTGCGAGAAAGGAAATGCCTCTGAGCAAGTGTGCCAATGGATTTTGGGTAGATCATGAGCGCGTCTATTTCAATCATATTGCCTGTATATAACGCAGAAAAGTACCTGCGTGAATGCGTTGATTCCGTGCTCAAAATCGGGGAACGCCTCGATTGGGAACTTATCCTAGTTGATGATGGATCGAAGGATTCGAGTTCAGCTATTTGTGACGAGTTTGCCGAAGCGAATTCTCGCGTCCGTGTGTTGCACCTAGAAAACGGCGGTGTGAGCAATGCGCGCAATGTAGGAATTGCCGCTGCGACGAAAGACTTTGTGACCTTTATCGATGCCGATGACTGGATTGACGCGGATGCTTTTGCTTGTGTTTTCCATGAGTTTGTCGATTTCGGTTGCGACTTGGGATTTACTTCATTTGTTCGTGTTGAAAACGGACGTGGTAAGGAGCAACCGATTGATTTTGGCAAATCCCGCCGACTCACGGATAGCGAAAAAAAGACTCTTTTGCAAATGAGGCTTGCTCCGGGTATCCGGTTTATGGGGAGCGTGTGGAGGAATTTCTACTCGCGCAAGCTCGTGTCTGCATTGTCTTTTGATATGACACTCCGCTTTCAGGAAGATGTTCTATTTAACATTGCTGCAGTTTATAATGCGACAAATGTGGCTGTTCTCAATAAGAGCTTTTACTATTACCGTGTCAATGAGGATTCCGCCAATTTCAACGAATCTACGAACTCTGTACAGAATCGCATTGCTGCTTGGGAACGTATAGCGGAATGGTCTAATGAGTACGGGGTAGATTTGTCGTTTGCATTGATGCGCCGCCATTGCCCGATTTATGCAAGGTTGTTTGCTAATGCATCCCGAGAATACCCGAGAGGAATTAAGCGCATAAAGGCTCTATGGAAAATCCACCGTGAAATTCCACGTCAAGAGATCCGGCAATGGAAACCGGAATACTTTGGAAACTCTTTCTTACCCTACGTCTTGTTGCGCCGTACCGGACTCGATTTGCTTGGGTTCGTCTTCCTCTTCTTTCGATTCCTTTTCTAAAGTCTGGGTGCATCCCATGAGGACTCCGAGAATCATGTAGGAATATGCCGATGCGTTTCCCATGTTTCCGGTCAGAATGAAAAACATCGTGATTGAAAAAATGAGCAAGTATCCGCTTTGCGTCATGGGATGGAGCTCCCGCCGCCTATAGAAGTAGAGGAATATCCAGGCGCTTAGCAAGAGATAGGTGCCGAACCCTATAAAACCATAGTTGATGAGTTTAGGGAAAACGATGGATTCCATGCCCATGATTTCTTCGTCTCGGATGCGGTCTCCGTAGGCGTCTGTTTCAAAGATGTTCTTAGTTAGGTAAGAAACTCCGTTGCCGAATAAGGGCTTGTTTGCGATTTGGATGATGGAGAAAATCAGTTGCTGTTGCCGCAGCTGGAGCGAACTTCCTCTTGATTCTTGGGTAAAATTATCGATTGTTTTTTGAAGAATAAAAGAAGCGCTTAGAACTAGTACAAAAATAATTGTGATTTTTACAATGATGTGCATTTTTCGTGAAATCCAGAATGCAAGGGCTATGCCTGTGCAGAGAACTCCTGTTCTGGTACCGCAAAGGAATAGGTTTGCGAAGAATATGACGTAGAAAAAGAGTTTCCAATATTTGCTAATGTTGAAATTCCGGAATAGTGGAACGTAAAAGACAAGGATGCTGCAAAGGAGAGTACTGTAGGCGGTGGGAAATGTTGTGGTGAGAAGAGTCCTGATTCTCCAAGAGTCGTGGGCGTTGACGTCTCCTGCAAGGTCATAGAATCCGTCGTAATAGGGAAATGTTGAACAAATGAATTTGTATGGGTAGTTTGCGCTGATGAGTGCTTCGATAATGCCCAAACATCCGAGTATCAATAGCGGAAAGAAAAGCTGTCGAAGAATTTCGGAAATGTCGGCTTTTCGGCCTATTATGTAGGCTGCGATGGCGTAACCGTATAGCTCAATAAAATGCCTTGCAAGAGCGTAGTATTCTTTGGGATTCAAACCTTCGTTCGAAAATACCGTGCAGCAGAAGGATATGAAGATAATCAGTAGTGGAATCTTGATGGGCATTTCCTTGATGGCCCGTATGAATGATGGATAGTTTTTGAGTATCTCGACAGCGAAGAATGAATAAAGTAAAATGTGTTGTGGCGAGATTTTAGGCGAATCAACTATCCAGATACAGGATGGAAACAATACTGTTCCCAGAAACAGCGCGCAGAAACGTTTCTCAGTGTCGTTCATCAGGAGAACGAACCAAATTGCACAAAACAGAAGATAAACGAGTGCGCTAATCACTAGGTAAAATTCCCTACCGGTTCTTGACTTCTTGCTTTATTTCTGTGGTGCTGACGCCTTCGGTCCTGGGGAGATAGATGACGTCGCAGTAGTCTTTGAGAAAATCGAATTTTCCGGTCCAGTCGCTGCCCATCACGAATAGGTCACAATTGTATTTTTGGACGTCGTCCTTTTTCTGTTCCCAGTTGTCTTCGCGGATGACCTTGGTGACCATGCGGAGCGCTTCGACGATTTCTTTGCGGTTTTCAAACGGAACGATGCATTTTTTGCCTTTTAGTGCATTGAATTCATCGGAGGATACGGCTACGTATAGTTCGTCCGCCATTTCGGCAATCCTTTTGAGAAGGCGCAAATGACCGATGTGAAACAGGTCGTATGTACCGTAGGTGATTGCCCTTTTGTATTTTTTTGCGTTCATGATGGAAAAAATAAAAAAATAACATCGGCGAAATGTATTATATTTCTGTTTATGCAGAATAAAAGATTTCTTTTCGTTATCATCCTTGTCGCCTTAGCTTTCGTCCAGACGGCTCTGGCAGAACGTATCACCTTTGCCACCTGGAACATTCGTTTTGCGAATGCCGAAGATTCCCTAGCGGGAAATGCCTGGTCCGTGCGTGTCGAAAAAATTGCGGAGATGGTCCATTATTTCGACTTCGATATTCTGGTGGTTCAAGAGCCGGATGCACAGCAGGTTGTGGACCTTGCAGCGCATTTGCCTGAATACACGTATATCCAAACGGATTCGGCTCAGATACATCCGATATATTTCAAAAAGGACAAATTCAAGGCGGTTAAGTCGGGCCAGTTCTGGTATTCCGAAAGCGGAGTTCCTGGGGAAAAAGGCTGGGATGCAAAACATGTCCGCTTTTGCTCGTGGGTGAATTTGAGGAGAAATAAAAAGAGGTTTTTTGTGTTCAATTCGCATTGGGACAATGCTGGCAAGGAAGCCCGTAATCAGTCTGCAAATGTAGCCTTGGAACAAGTGAAAAAGATTGCAGGTCGTAATCGCGTTATTTTTGCAGGAGATATGAATACACAGGCGGATAGCAAGGCTGTTACTACCCTCAATTCAACGAATCTCCTCAAAGATGCCAAGGAACTAGCTCAGATGAAGCGCATTCCTTCGGGAGGAACCTTTACAGATTTTAACGTGAACGGCAAAGCGGATCGACAGATTGACCACATCTCCGTGACCCCGTCTATTCCGGTGTATAAGTACGGAATTTTGGACAATCGTTATCATGACGGAAAAGAGTGGCGTTACCCGTCAGACCATTTCCCGGTTGTTATTGAATTTGAACTAAAATAAGGCTTTGACTTTGTCTAGAACACTTTGTTCTAGGCTTGAAAAGTCGATGTTCTTGTAGATGTTCTTGGATTTTGCCAAATGAAAATTTGAAAGGAATTCGCGAAGTCTGTATTTGAACAGGCGAAATCCTTTGTGGCGAAATCCGAGTTTGCGTCCCTTCCATTCCGTCTGGTTATATACGAATAGCCATGCTGATTTGAGCGGGTTGACGCATTCCCTGTGCCAAGGTTTTCTGAATCCGGTATAATGGATGAGGCCGGGGTCTTTCAAGGCTGTTTGTAAGTCGTCAAAGTGGCTTTTGCTTATGAACTGGTTTTCGAACGGTTCCAAAAAGTGCTCTTGCAGGTTGTAACGAATGGGGAATTGCTGCATGTTGCCGTGAAGAACAACATTGAGTGCGTCTTGGTCGTGGAAAAGGCAGACGTTCTGGTTTTCGGAAATGAAACGAATGGCCTTGTTCTGTACATCGTTTTGTCGCCACCAGTCGAGGTTGATGAGCATGACTCCGGCGTTGAGATACTCGTCATTGCTTCCGAGTGAAAGCCTGTTCAAGTTGCGGATGTCGTTGCATCGCATGTCCGGAGCGGCCGCAGCTGCAATCCCGTCAAGCGGTATATTCCATAGTTCTTCGATAGAATCAACGCAGATGATGTCGCCATCGATGTATAGAATTTTGGAAATGCTTTGCGGGAGAATCGTCGGGAGCATCAGGCGGAAGTAGGTCGCAATCGAAACATGCTCGCCAGGGCGAACCGGGCAGTCTTTCAAGAAGAATTCATCGATGGTATAATAGGAAATGCTAGAACGTTCACTTCCTTTGTTGCGAATGAGGGCGTCTTGCGATTCCTTGCTTAGTCCTGCCGTTACAATGTGATAATGGATGTCCAGCGATTTGTTGGCATGCCCGATGGATGTCATCAGGACCGCTGTCGGCATAACGTAATTGTCGTCTGTGCAAAGGACTATATCTACCATCGTGAATCTCTTTATGGAACGGTCCAGTAACGTTCTTGTTTGTTTTTACGGATTTTTGACAAGAAAAAGGCGAAATCGTCTTTTAGTCGCATTCTGCGATACTTGAGACGGTATATAAAATTTTCGTCAATCTTTTTGGGGCTTTCCGTATAAACGTAGTAATTCAGGTTTTGGAGTGAATATTGCCTGTGTGTGGCCCATACGGTCCAGAGGCGTTCTGCCATGAATCCGAAGATTCTCTTTTGGTAGGTGTCGTAACGGCTGATGTCGATGAGCTTTTCTGCTTTAAAGAGAATGCCGAAAAGCCATTTGCAGTAGTCGTCGAATTCGTTCCACGGCATGATGAACATGTTGCAGTCGTAGAAGTAATTGCTACCGAGAAAAACGTCATTGAATGCGTTTAAAAATTCTGGGTAGTCATCGCGGACGATATCATGAATGACTCGCAAATCGGTGCTGTAGTGGGCGTGCTCATAGCCGCTAGCGACTGAGGTTTTCAGGTATGCCTTGGGGGTCGTGACGACTTTGTTTGCGGAAAGCCAAGATTCGATTTTGGACGTGTCGAGCTTGTACCCGGAAATGTTCTTTACGTCTTTGGGAATGCCACTCCCTGTGATGCGAGTCTCGTTAAACGCAAAAAAACGGCGGTAGTGATTTAGTCCGATGTATTGCAGGTCGGGATAAAGTTTCTTGATGTTTTTCCATGCCCAGTAAATAGCGGTCAGTTCGCAAAAGCTGCGGTTCTTGTCGCTGATGTTGTCGCAAGGCTCTCCGTTCAGTTGATCATCGCGCTGGATTCCGAGATCGATGTCTGTGAGTGCCGCGCCGACATGTATCGGCAAGAATATGTTGTCCTGAGGCAATTCGCAGGGCTTGTGGCAACAGACTAGAATCTTTATTTTGGAATCGTCAAGCATAGAAATAACTTAGAATTTTTCGATGTTCAGCACTTGCTCAATGACGGGTGCCATGTCGTAATACTTGTACTGCGCCAAGCGTCCGCCGAAGATGACGTTTGACTCTTGTGCGGCGAGCTTGCGGTATTCTTCGGCAAGTTTGTTGTTGCGTTCGTCGTTCACGGGGTAGTAAGGCTCCATTCCTTCCTTGTATTCGGTGGAGTATTCTTCCGATACGACGGTCTTTGGAACGCTATAGACGTCGGCGCCGAACATTTCGAAATGTTTGTGTTCGATGATGCGCGTGTAAGGCTGGTCGTGCGATGTGTAGTTGACGACGGCGTTACCTTGGAAGTTCGGCGTGTCTTCGATACGCGTTTTGAAGCTGACGGTGCGCCAGTCGAGTTTGCCGAGCTTATAACCGAAAAATTCGTCGATTGCGCCCGTATAGACTAGCTTGTTTGCAATCTCTTGCCAGTTGTCTTTGTATTCCGCAAAGAAATCGACGCCAGTGCGTGTTTCGATACCTTCAAGCAGTCTATCGATGAGCTTGTTGTAGCCGCCGATGGGGATGCCTTGGTACTTGTCGTTGAAGTAGTTATTGTCGAATACGAGACGTACCGGGAGGCGTTTGATGATGAACGCGGGAAGGTCGCGGCAGTTCCGGCCCCATTGCTTTTCGGTGTATTCCTTGATGAGTTTTTCGAAGATGTCCTTGCCGACGAGCGTAAGCGCCTGTTCTTCGAGGTTTGCGGGTTCGCGGCCGTTCAATGCGGCGATAGCTTCGGCCTTTTGCTCTTCGATTTTGGCCTTGGCTTCTGCCGGCGTCGTAACGCCCCACATCTGGTAGAACGTGTTCATGTTGAACGGCAGGTTGTAAAGCTTGCCTTTGTAATTCGCAACGGGGCTGTTCGTGTAGCGGTTGAATTCAACGATGGAATTCACGAAGTCCCATACCTGCTTGTTGCTCGTATGGAAAATGTGTGCGCCGTATTTGTGGACGTTGATGCCCTCGACATTTTCGCAATAGACGTTCCCGCCAAGGTGCGCACGCTTGTCGATGACCAGGCACTTTTTGCCGGCTTTATTGGCGCGGTGGGCGAATGTAGCGCCGAAAAGGCCCGAGCCTACGATGAGGTAATCGAAATGTGCCATGCGGTTATGCCTTGCTTGAAAATTTTTTACGATAAAGTTTTCTAAGGAATGTCTTTGGGGCAAGAGTCACGCCTTTGAAAAAGTAATAGATTTTCGTTTTTGTGTCTATATAATCCCAGGCGTTGACGAATGTTGTGCAAATGGCTCTGTTGAGGATTCTTCGATTGATTTTCGGAAAATCGATCTTCAGTTCCATGAGATGTGCGGGATATTCTTTTAAACGCTGGATTTTCTTGGATTGGTCCCAAGTGACGCCGCTCGGTTGTAAGCGATAGACTGACATCTTCCTGTTGAAGCAGCGAACCTTGCCCGTATGGGCGCATTTCTCGGTGAGGAATAGGTCGCCGTTCAGAATGTTGAAGATATTCTTGATGGGGTAATCGAGAACTTCCCGTCTATAGATCAATGATGCCATCGGGATAGTCCATCTTTCAAAAATTTCAGTTGCCGTGTAGTCGCGGTCTTCCATTTGGGGATAGACAGAATCGATTGAATTTACTCCAAGTTCGTTCTTTATTTCTGCATCGTGGAATGCCGTGGAGTAGTCAGGATGGCTTTCGAGAAAGTCCACTTGTATTTGTAATTTATGCGGGTCTATCCAGTAATCGTCGCCTTCGCACATGGCGATATACTTGCCCTTTAGGGGCGCATTTGCTGCACGGGTCAGGGAACCGTCCTGTTTTTTGTACAGGTTTTCGGTTTCATAAATTGGCTTTATAATGAGAGGGAATTTCTTTTCGTATTCCCGGAGTATGTCTGCTGTTTTGTCTGTAGATGCATCGTCATGGACAATGACTTCGAACGGGAAATCAGTTTCCTGCATCAGGAATCCGTCCATGGCCTGGGCGATGTATTTTTCGTGATTGTAGGTCAAACACTTTATGGATACCAAGGGATGATTGGTATCAAGACTTTTCCATTTGGCGGTAACTTCTTCCTGGGTCTTGTTTATCATTTCATCTCCAAACCGAACTTTTCCTTGTATAGTTGCTTGTAGGGAATTTCCGGATAGAATTCCAATGAATGCCAGTTTCCGCGTTTTTCCACAGGCGGGAATTCCATGTAGTTGCCGTAGTAGATGGTCATCAGTTCATGATAACCTGCGGGTACGCGAATGGAAATGGATTCGAAGGGAATGTCCTTGTAGGAATCGAAAATACTTTTAGGGAATATGTTCTTGGAGGGCGCGAATATCGTGGTGACGATGGTTGACCAGTAGCCGGTTTCCGTGTCGTTGTCGGCCGTAGCTTCCTTGTTGATTTCGTTCCAGACGTCAATCGGCTTCATGTTTGGATCAAAGTAATCTTTGATTTTTTGCAAGTCGTTCTCGCTCTTTTCAGGAAAATCTTTGCGCATGTAAGCGGAATTCTTGAGAATCAATTTTTCGATTTTCTGCATGCGGGGTGCGATATCTTCCATGGTGGCGTTGTCCAGTGGGAAGATGTCGATGTAGATGCCCTGATTAAACTTTGCATGGGTGAATGGCTTTACCACCACGGATGTGTTGGAGTTGCGTAAACGCATGAAAGAGTAGCCGTATTCAGGATCCGTGACTGTCGATTGCAAAAAATAGGGACTTTTGAATTCGCTTGCCAACTGGTGCAGCTTTTCGTAGTCTTCACGAGGAACGCAAATGTCGAGATCGTCGTCCCAGGGGATGAACCCTTTGTGGCGTACGCCGCCCAGCGTTGTCCCGCCATCGGTGAAATAGCGCAGGTTGAACTTGTTCAGAACCCGGGTCACTTCGCGATACAAGTCCATTTCGATGGCCCAGACTTTTTTCATCTCGGCTGATACAAGGTACTCGCATCGGACTTCTTCGTTCCAGAAGTTTTCGGGAAGCCAACCTTCTTGCTTGATTCTTTCGATTTCGGTCATTTAAAAATCCTGTTTTGAGCGCTTTTATGAAATTCGTTAGAATTTGTCTGCGACAAAGAGCCCGCCCGCCATCGGTTCGCTTGGGGTTCCGTCGTCGTGCATGGCCGTTGTGATGTAGAGCTTGTCGCTGGCGATGCACACGGAAGTGACATTTAGGGCCGGCATCGAAAGTTCTCCGATTTTTTCGCCTGCCTGGTTGTATTTTTCTACGCGGGAACCGCCCCAAATTGCGATGTAGAGATTGCCTTCGCTGTCGATATCCATGCCGTCGGGGACGCCCGCTCCTTCTATGGATACGATGTATTTGTCGAAGGTGGCGTTTCCGTTTTCGTCGTAGAGGTAACGGCCCACTTTGCGTGTCGGGGTGTCAATGAAGAACATGTAGTTCTTGTAAAACCCGATGCCGTTGGAAATGCTGGTGCCGCTTACCAAAACCTTGGCGGTGTGCCCGTCATGGCTGTAGAGCGCGTTCTGCTTTTCCTTGAAACACTTGTAGCCTGTGGTCCCTAAAAGGAGTCTTCCTTTGGGGTCCTTCTTTCCGTCGTTGTAGCGGATTTGGGGATCGCTAATCAAATGGTAAAGGAATGTTTCTTCGCCTGTGGAAATGTCCAGACGGAATACGCCTTCGTATGCGGCGTAGATAATATGTTCGTTGTCCTCGAAAACGGCAAAGCCAACTTGTCCGCGGGTCTTGAATGTCTTTACGGTCTGTTCGTCCGGATTGATAAGGAATATGCGTTCCTGCTCAATCGAAACGCATAGAATCAAATTCAGGTCTTTGTTGAAAGCTGGCCCTTCTAGCAAAGAGGACTGTGCGTAAAATACAAGCTTTGGAAAGTTGTCTGATGCCATGGCTAATCTTCGAACATGTCGATGCGCACTTTGTGCTTGCCGCCCATGAAATCCGTTGCGAGATAGATGTCTGTAATTTGTTTGCAGAGATCGAAACTGATAATGCGGGCGCCCATGCAGAGGACGTTGGCGTCGTTGTGGAGCCTGGTGAATTCAGCAGACTTTGTGTCACCGCAGACGGCTGCG
>JAEEGJ010004115.1_pt1 | contig 50985 bp, 30 predicted proteins | sample 8958761 | NCBI WGS metagenome assembly JAEEGJ01 (sample SAMN16246546, study PRJNA631951) | gut metagenome | biome: gut microbiome; feature: rumen; material: RS-attached | host: Bos | place: Iran: Karaj | collected 2018-10
GGGCGCATAGCGAGCTATGTAACCGAGAAAAGTGGCAAAAAGACTTCAAATCAAACAAAAAGCAACCGAAACGAAATCTCATATTTTTGTAAGAAATCATAAAACAGAATTTTTAGAACACACCTTATTTCCTTACTTTCTTTCCGTTGAAGATGTAAATGCCTGGAGCCGTTGGCTCGAGGATTTTACGTCCTGTCAGGTCGAACCATTGGTTCAGATGCTGACGAGAAAGAGTTGCGTGGTCCATCATGAGCTCATCGATGCTTGTGTCGAGTCCCTCGGTGAAGTCGGTGACTCGTCTTTCCATAGAATAGAGCAACTTCACATCCTCAGGAGTCAATGCACGATTATAGATGAGGAGGTCATCGTAGCAGGCTTCTGCAGTTCCGATACCGTTGCCGATACCCAAGGTGAAATACTTGGAACGGGCGATGGTGTCAAGCACCTTCTGCATATCGAAATTGGTGATGTTGCTGCCCGCAGTGGATGTGAAAATCTTGGTGCGCTTGATACCGTTCACGTATGTTTCAATACCCGATTTATCGATGACTACGGTCACCAATCGCCATTCGCCTTCTGGAATGGTGGAGTTGGAAGCCTTTGGATAATTGATGGCGAAGGTGTCAACCTTGTTCGTATAGCCGATGTAGCTGTTGAGGGTGAGAAAGAGACGCTCCTGATTGGTGGCAATGATTGGAGTGCTTGTGGTGAAAGCCCATGCCGTTCCAAACAAGTCCTGGGCATTTCCGCGCTTCATCCATGCACTGACGGTGATTCCCTCCAAATCGGTTCTTTCCATTAATGGGTTAGGCATACGCAAGTAACTGCCCGAACTCTTGGCATGAGTGCCTTCGTGGAATTGGATGACTTGACCGATGCGAGCGCCATCTTCTTTCAGATCAGGAATCGTGCCGTTGGTCAATTTGCTGGCAGTTCCTCTTTGGGTTTCGTCGTAGGCGTTTACAATGGGCTTTTCGTCGAAAGGATAGTAAGCCACGATGCCCCCAAGATAATCGCCTGGCAATGAATCCGCCTTCGCAGCACGAATGTTGAACTGCTTTTCGAAGGCATAGTTCTCAGCAAAGATGCGATTGGTGAGAACAATGTGGGTCACAGTGTCGGCAGGATTATATTTGCCTGTATTGCTGATGACACTTGGCACGGACGAATACCATTCGTTTTTCACTCCATAGACAGATGAAGTAGTGAGGTCGATATGGGAATTGACGGTGGAATTGTTGCTGACAGAGTAGGTCATGTTCTTGGCGTTATAAGCCACGGCATACTGAGGCAGTACCTTGTAGGCCCACAGCATGAAACCATTTCGGGAAGCAGCCGTGATGCCAATGGTTTTCAGCGTTGTATCGTCGATGGTTTGCCCTACCACAACACCTTCGTAGTCCAATCCTCCCACTTTGAGATTGACGTAGGCTGTTCCTTCTTTCATCTTCCATGAGCCAGAGTAAGCACCCTCAATCTTTCCGTCAGCAGTGAGGTTCACGATGGATGGAGTGGCGATGGCAAGTGCCTCGTTGTTTAATCCGAATTTGTGGATAAGCATGTGGTATTCCCCCACCATTTGCTGCTCTGAGAACTCGCAGCCAGCCTTGATGTCGGCATCCGTGACGCTTTCACCATTGAATTCCATAGGTGCAGAGAGTAACCAACCGTTTTCGCTAGTGAAAAGTTGATGCACTCGGTCCTGGAACCATTCATTGCCTGTGTTGAAGCGAGTGTGATAGACAAGAAACGCTCTGCCCTTCTCATCTACAATGGCAGAGTTGTGACCCTGTGCCACCTCGCCATTGGCTTGGAAATTCCATTTTCCAAACGCTCCAACGAGCAGATTTCCTCGCTGTGGACCATCGTAAGGACCATAGTTGAGCTGGTAACGATTGAAGATGGCGTTCTCTCCTGAGTTGTCGAGGAAAGGACCGTCGGGTTTCTTGCTTCGGAAGGTGCGCATCGTGTAGCCTCGGGCTGCTTCAAGTCCTCCGTAAGTGACAAAAAGATAATAGTAGTCACCGATGTGCTGAATGTAGGAACCCTCACCCGACACATAATAGCCACCTGCTATCTGAGTGCCAAAGTATGGGTCGCTCAGTGGGTGTCCACTTGGGTCGTTCTGGATAGGGTAGGTGGCAGTGTAGTCTCGAAGTCCATCTTCCTCGTTCAGTTTCAGAATGAAAATACCTCCGCTCCAAGAGCCGTATGTCATCCAGAGTTGACCTTCTTCATCGTAAAAGACGCATGGGTCGATGGCATGAGGCAAATAATCGCCCCATCTCTCGCCTCGGTTGTAGCGAGAAGGTAGGTCGCTCTGTGTACCAATGACAAGTTCCAAGTCGGTCAGTTTCCAAGAGATTTTTGGGTCAGTGGTGTTGCGGAAACCTGTGTAAACGACAGGTCCTTGATATACATAAGGTCCTTCGATATTAGAAGAAGTGAGTAGGATGATGGTGGAGTTCCAACGGGGACCATTCAGACTGAGATAAAGGCACCATTTATTCATTTTCTTGTTCCAAATGATGTCGGGTGCCCACATGTTGCCAGCCACGGTCCAAGCTGAGCCATTGCTATTGTTGATGGCACAACTCCACGCTGCAGCATCGAAGTTTCCGAAGTTCACTTCTGTCAGTACACCGTTCTTCAACACCTTCACCTTTTTCGTCATGTTGGTGTGGAAGGCATTGTTGTAATTCGTGACAGACACGCTGCCATTCTCATTCTGAACGCCAAATTCTCCGTTGTTGTTTACACCATTCCAGTTGCGAAGGTCGGAAGTACGGGCAATGGCATTATGCGAACCAAAAATGTAGTAGTGGCCATTTCTGTCATAAACGATGCTTGGATCGTGAACTCCTGGATAGGACTTGAAAGAACTTCTATAAAGGTTGTTGACGTCGGTTTGTGTCAAATAAATGGTATCTGTTTCCGACGTTTGGGCATTCATGGCAAGTGGAATGCATGCCATGAATGCCGCGATGAATAGATGATATTTAGTATAGGTAGATTTCATCTTTAATTGTTTATTTTCACTTTTCACTTTTCATTTTTCATTTTTCACTTTCTTAGATAGCATTTATTGTCGAAAATCATGGTAGGCTTGCTGTCCGCATTATATGCTTCCCAGCGAGGGAGACCTTTTGTGTTTGGGTTGCCTGTCTTGATAAAAGCAATCCATGCGGAACTCATCTTGTCGGAGAGTGCAAAGGCTTCCTTTGTGGCACCATTCATTTCTGGCTGAAGTCCCACATTGTTGAACATGAAGGCGAGTTCCATACCGTGGCAAGCACCGAGAGAGTTGCCCACAGGTTTCCAGTTGAACATATAGAGATAGGCAGGAGCACCTCCTTGCTGTGCCTTAATGGTTGCCTGCTGAATGGCTCCATTGCGGAACATCTGGTCTTCTTTGGCATTGACGAAATCGAATTCGTTGTAGTTCCAACCAATAATCATAGGCACATCGCGACTCACTTCGGGAGCTGCACTGTCGAAACCTGGAGCTACCACATACTTGCCATCAATCACGGGTCCCATGCCTCCGCCACCACGTTCGCCCTTGGCTTGCAGTGTCATGTTCACCATCCTCGAACTCTTGTTCACAGCTTCCACAAGTCTTTCGTATGGCACAGCATTCAGTGCAGCAGCATCATTTTCGCGGATGCCCAGTTCCTGAAGCAATGCTTGTGCGTAGAGTTTGGAGTTTTCGTTGGTGCCGTAGCGGGTGAAAGAACCGCTCTGCACAATGGCACGATGGAAGAGTCCTTTGGCAGAAGGCATCATCATGACGGTTGACACCTTTCCTCCACCGCCCGACTGACCACCAATCGTGACGCAATTAGGGTCGCCACCGAAGTTTGCGATGTTGTCGTGAATCCATTCCAGCGACTTCACCAAGTCCTGCATGCCGAGGTTGGCTGATTCTGCAAAACGACCTCCGAGCCCAGACATGTCGAAATAGCCTAAAACGTTGAGACGATGGTTCACGGTAACAACTACGATGTCACCCTTTTCAGCCAGTGCACGTCCTTCATAGCAAGGCAAGTCGATTCCTGAACCCGTGGCAAATCCACCGCCGTGGAACCACACAAACACTGGGCGCTTCTTTCCGTCGTTCAGTCCTTGGGTCCACACATTGAGCACGAGGCAACGCGCTTCATCCATAGGTTCCAACTTGAACTGGAATCCGAAGTCGTAATCGCTTTGCTGGTTGCCATTGAAACGGAGCGTCTCACTCTGTGGTGCTTTGGGTCCGTAGATGCGACACATCTTCACGCCCTCGTGAGCTTTTGGTTTCTGTGGAGGCATAAAGCGTTCAGCCTCTGCGTAGGTGATGCCTTTGAAAGTGTAGATGTTGCCATCCTTATATCCTTGCACTTTGCCATAGACGGTGTTGGCAATAGTGCTCTGGTTTGAAACACATGGACGCACACTCTGTGCTTGAGCCGTTAGAAACATGGCTGAGAATGCGACAAGTGCTACGATTAATTTGTTTGCTTGTTTCATATCAGTATGGTATTTATTTAGTTACAAGTTATTTAGTTTCTTTCTGTTTTAAAAACGATACAGATATCTTCACAGACCTCTGTACCTAAAAGTTGATTTTCATTAACTAATCAAATTAACTAGCCATCAATAAGTTTACATACTAAAAGAAATTTGTATTTAATTAACTTCTTGTTTTTATTCTTAAAATAGTAAACGAATTAGGTTTGAATATATATTTGAAACTCTTGCTGAATCCTTTGAACTCACTCGTCTTAGGCACAATCTTGGTCGGATTGGCAGTTGAGTTTTCGTCCTGTTTGCTTGCAGAAGAGAGGGTGATGACCTTACCCTTGGCTTCCACATTGGTAGCATCGAGGTTGATGGTTGGAGTGAATTCCTTGTCGGTGGCATTCACCACCTTGATAATGGTTTCACTGGTGCTTTCGTCATAACCAGCCACGGCATAGTGTCCTGATGGAGCCGCTGCAATCTGTTCGAATACTTTCTCGCCATTGAGATAAGTTCTCACCAAATTGTCCTTGCCCAGTTCCACACGAATTTGATACCATTTGCCCAATTCCATTGGCAGACTGCTTCCGCCAGGGTTGCGATCCACATTGGCTGCTCCGTTGGTGGCACGATTCATGGTAATCACCTTGCGGTCGCCCACCACTTGTGGCAAATGAAGTACGAAGTAGTCGTTGGCATTGTCGTCGCTTCCTAACACAAATTGTGGAGCTATGGTAGCCTTGCGTGGCTGACGGTTCACATCAAACTGAGGAGCTGGCACTTCGCGCTCTTGCAGTTTCACTTCAAATTCCACGCTTCCGCCGTTCAACTTGATGTTGTCGAGCAGGTTGACGATGGTTGGACCTCCCCAACGGCGTCCACCTCCCTTTTCAATCTTCTTCAGACTGCTGAGCGAAACATTCGAAGCAAGTGTTTTGCCCTGAGTATCTTTCACGCTCACATTACGAACCATCTGTTCCACATCTTGACCTATGAAACCAATCTTTCCCGAAGTGAGGTCGAGGGTCTTTTCTGTTGTGCTCACACCTATATTATACGTAGGGCGGTTCTGTGCATACATTTGTTGCACGTAGTAGGATGCACGTCCGAGCACTTGCTGGTTGTCAATCCAAATGAGGTTGGTTGGCCAGTCCTTGCGGTTATTGTTTTGGAAGAGTGGGGCGTAGGATGCCATCTTCACCAAGTCGCTGTTGCGCTCCACACCAGTGAGGAAGGCTGCTTCAGCAAGGGCACCATTCATGTTTGCCTCCTGAATCACGGCATACTCACCAATATAGATGTCATATTTGCCACGTTCCATATTGTCGAAGAGGTGGTCGTTTTCATAGAAGAAACCAGAGTTTACATACCAGTGAGGGTCAATCATGTCCGCCTTTTCCAATTTCTCACGACTTGGAGAGAGTTGAAGCGTAGAGATGAACGTGATTTGAGGATATTTCTTCTTCAGAATGCGATAGAAATAGTTGTAGCGCTCTGCATAGTGGTCGCCCACTTGTTCGTTACCCAACTCCACATATTTCAGATTAAAAGGTGCTGGATGACCTGCTGCAGCACGTTTGGCACCCCATGGATTGCTCGTAGGAGCCGTGGCATAGTCAATGGCATCGATGATGTCCTGAAGGAATGGCTCGTAGTCTTCCGTCCAGTCACCGTTGCGAACAGAACAAGACAGTCCCACATTGGCTACAAACATGCCTGCTGCACCAATATCCTCGCAGAATTGCAAGAACTCATGATAGCCGAAGCCCCACGTGCAGTGGTAGTTCCAAAGAATCCACTCGCTGTGACGTTTCATCGGGTCACCCAATGTCTCTTTCCATTTGGCACGGTTTTCCAGTGTAGCACCCTCGGCAATACATCCGCCTGGCCAGCGCATAAAGCCTGGTTTCAGGTCGGCAATCATCTGTGCCACGTCGGGACGCATACCGTTCTTCCGTCCTTTGAAAGTGTTTTGAGGGAAGAGAGACACGTAGTCCACATAGATTTTTCCTGTATTCTCAAACTGTAATTGCAGTGTTGCTTTGTCGTCAGAACCCTTTGCGGTGAGCACAGCGGTAAACTCCTGCCAACGGTCAGCTTTCGATACGTTAAACGCTTGCTGTGCCATCACTTTTCCTTTCTGAGAAACAACCTTTGCTGTTATCTTGCCACTATAGTTCTGAGGATTGACATAGAAACGCAAATCGTATTTCTCCTTATTTATAATACGCATGCCCCAATAGCCTGAATTCTCAAGCACCACACCATTGGCTTCCGTCTGAAGGCGCATGGCATGAGGTGTGGCAGGGTCGAGCTGATTCTCATCCGTCACGTCGTAAGTCGCTTTGCCTTTCACGGACCAACCATCCATCTTGAGTGAGTCCATGTCCCAGCGGATTTTCCAATCGCGATAGTTTCCGTGCTCATAGTTCAAACTATGGGGAGCCACAGCAAAACCATCCCGATAAGTGGTGCCCGAAGGGACTACATGCTCCTCGAAATTGCGGTTCTTCACAAGTTCAGCATAGAGGCCACCATCACCTGCATGATTGATTTCCTCGAAGAAAATACCATAGAGACTTTGATCCACTGCATGCCCCTTTTGGGCAAGTTGAATGTTCATTTCTTGTGCCGTAGCATGAGTCGATACCAATACGGCAGAAATCGTTAGAAGTTTTTTGAAATAGTTAAGCATAACAAGGTTTCTTAATAAGTGTATTTTTTTGGTTAGATTGAATTTCACTACAAAATAAATACATTTAGTATTAAAATGTATTAGCCATTTGTGTTTTTTTATAGGTTAAATGTTTTATTTTTCAGCAATTATTCGTAAATTTCCGCCGAAATATTCAAATAACGCCGTTATGAAACCTTTTTTCCTCTTTCTCACGCACTGTTCTCTTACCTTTTTAGTGTTGTCGTGCTTCTTCTCTTTTTCCGCTCATGCTTCCAAAACCTCTCCACCTCATGTGCGTCTCGTTGACATTTGGGCATACGGAGACATCGTAACGGATTCCACTTTACTCGCCACAGAGCAAAACAACTTGCGTTTTTATTGCACCACCGTGGAGCAGTTGCCAACCGATTCAGTTTCCTACGAATTTCAGCTGAAAGGTTATGACAAAGATTGGTTTGAGCCATTTCCAGAAGGATGGTACTTTTATACCAACTTGCAACCAGGTGATTATGTGTTTCGTGCTCGATGCCGATATGAAGGTGGAGAATGGGGACCCGTCACAGAGCATCCGTTCACCATTGCTTGCCCGTGGTGGCGTACTTGGTGGGCATACCTTATCTATATATTCTTAACCTTAATCATCGTGTTCGAATTGGCATATCTCATCATCAGAACCATCCGTTTGCATAACAAACTGAAGTTGGCGCAAGAAACAAACCGTTTCCGAACGAATTTCATTTTGGAGGCAAGTAGGCAATTCCATATACCTATATCTATTATACTATCCGTCACGCAGAAACTGACGGGTAGTCAGGACGACCATCTCACCCGTACCGACGTGCAGCACCTTCGCAATAGTTGCAAGCAGTTGATGCAAATGACGGAGGACCTCGTGGATTTCGACCCAAACACGGAAGTGGCACCCTATGCGGGAGAAGGGGATGTGCTGGAAATGCCTGATGTACCTATCAACGACTTGATGGTGATGGTGGTGGAAAGTAATCCGCAGTTGGCTGATGTAATTCGACGTGATTTGTTGAAATATGTGAAGGTGACGCTCCACGATGGTGGTGAAGGTTTCGAACAGGTGCTTCGAGAGGTGGCACCCGTTGCCGTAGTGATGGACATGCAACTCGATGAATCGGTCAATCCTTTCGACAATATCCACACCATTCGCACCCTTTCTTCTGCCTGTATCGTAGTTATTTCGGATTTTTCCAACAAGCGAGACATCATTAGAGTCATTCAGTCGGAAGCCGATGATTTCTTGCTGAAACCATTCAGTTGCGAAGTGCTCACAGCCCTTGTATTGAAGCATATTCGCAAGATGACCGTTCCTGAAGCAGAAGAAGAGTCAGAAACAGCTGAAGAGGTCATCCATCGACCATACCCACTCCTTTCCTCGGGCGAAGAAAAGCATGTGGTCGTTTTGGAAAAGCGTAAGGATAAATTTTTGTTGGACCGCATGAATAGCCTTATTGCGTCGAACATGGGAAATGCCAAGTTTGATGTGAACTCCTTGGCAGAGTCCTTGAAAATCAGTCGGGGACAACTCTACAAGAAACTCAAGGAATTTCGTAACATGACTCCTGTGGAGTATTTGCGCAACCAACGTCTTGAGCGGGCAGCGACTCTTCTCAGTGAATCGCCCGAGATGACAGTTCAGGAAGTGATGCTTCAAGTGGGTATGCCTGATGCCGCCAATTTCTACCGCCGATTCAAGGAAAAATACGGTATGAGCCCCAATCAGTATAAATTAAGAATGAATAATGAATAATACATTTTACTCGATTCATTGGATAAGTAATTTTCATTCTTCATTCTTAATTCTTAATTCTTCATTATTCTTGATTCCTCATTCTTCATTCTACATTTAATTCAGTAACTTTGCACGCAAATCACACTTTTCCAATCAACTTATGGCAGACAATATAATTACGAGTGTACAGAATCCCAAGGTAAAGAAGTTAGTCGCTCTTCAGCAGAAATCCTCAGAACGCCGCAAGGAGGGACTCTTTGTGGTGGAAGGGCAGCGTGAACTCATGCATTGCCTCGAAGCGGGCTACGAAATCGATTCCCTCTTCATTTGTCCCGAACTTTGCAACTCCTCTTCGAATCAAGATAACGTTTCACCCTCCACGCTCCACGCTTCTCGTTTCATGGTTTCTCAGCAAGTCTATGAGAAAATCGCCTATCGTGGTTCTACGGAAGGCATGATAGCCACTGTGAAGGTGAAGCATCTCAGTTTAGATAGCCTCCACTTACGCCAGAATCCTTTGTTAGTCGTGTTGGAGAGTGTGGAGAAACCTGGCAACTTGGGAGCCATCCTTCGTAGTGCCGATGCAGCAGCAGCCGATGCCGTGATTGTCTGTGACCCTCTCACCGACCTCTACAATCCCAATTTGATTCGCAGTTCCATTGGTGCCGCCTTCAGTGTTCCTACCGTGGCATGCACCTCTTCCGAATGTATCGACTTCCTCAAGCGTCATCACATTCAGATTCTCACTGCCCAGCTCCAAGACTCCCATCTCTACTACGACACCGACATGCGCCGTGCCACTGCTATCGTGATGGGAACGGAATCCACGGGCCTCACCCAGCAATGGCGTGAAGCCGCCGATGCCCATATCCGCATCCCCATGCTCGGCAAATTAGATTCCCTCAACGTCTCCGTCAGTGCCGCCATCCTCCTTTTTGAGGCAGTAAGGCAGAGAAGCCCCCAAGCATAAATGAAGAATAGTCGCTTTGCTCACAAAAAAAACCAATCTCTTCAAGTCCTTCCCCCTTACAACCAATTCCGAAACTACGCAATAATATTATGACTTGAGCACTCTTCTAATTACTATTCTTAGATTCTTCAGTTTGAGTAAAGGCTGACCAAGATATGAAGAAATCTCGTATCCATTTGCCTTCATCCAATTAACTGCCTGATTCCTAATTTCGTTGTCATAGGCGATAGTCACTTGTAGAGGCTGCTGTGCCGCAAATAGGTCAGGGACATAGGTGGCGCAGTCAGGTTGAGTTGTGGTGATGCCGAGTATAAATGGTACGAGGGAACCATTCAGGGAGCACTTGTCAACCTCCTGCTCGAAGCCCAGTTCCTTCCGTATTCCCTCTACTATCTTCGCCAAGTCGAGCAAGGCATCCGTTAGACCGTTCTGGCAGATGGCATCCAGTTCAGTGGTCAAGTCCTGTTCCATCCCCATAATGTCGATACCCTTTTGTTTTCTCATGTATTCCACCTGAAAGCGGAATGATTCATTCTTTGCTCGTGTTGCCAATTGTGCCTTGCGCTTCTGATCTTTGTTCTTGCTCATGATTATTGAGATTACATATAGTTAAGAGGAATAGCCCCCATATATGTATCTTTATACGAATGAAAAGGCACAAAAAACGGCGTTTTTGCCTGTTGATGTGCAAAAACGCCGCAGAAGATTATAGAAAAAATTACGCTATTTGCTATTTTTATCGTATAAAAATCGAACACTTAACCTACCTTATTACGACATCTATTCCTCCAATAGCTTCATGTGGGGTTGCAGTAAGAACCTTGTCTTTAAGTTCTTGAGAAATGGGGAGAGAGCGGAAGTCGGATTTTTCATCGCGATGGATGGGGATGATGGCATAGCGCGGATTTACCTTTTCACAGACAGCAGCTAAAGCCTCTCTTGAAGCATGACCAGAAGTATGAAGGTACTCTATGTGCCAATCCTTACTGTGAACGAAATCATAGGTTCTTTGTTGAAAGGCTTTGTGCCCCTTCAGTACATACCCACGGAACTGCGAATAGATAAGGCACGTCTTTTCTGATTTCATTAACGGATACAGTTCGTCTATCATCTTGCACATCTGGTAGTTATTCCTTATTAACACCGTAACGCCATTGTGAGGGATACTCTTTTGTATTTCTTCCTTATGCTTATTGTAATATAGTTGACGACCAAAACGATAGCGCCAAGCTTTTGGGGCAGCACCTAATGTTCCACTAATAGTCTTCATTTGGGTCCACTGATAGCCATCAACAACAAAAGGCCTGCCTTTGAATTCCTTGTTGGCGTTGTAGAACGAAGAAATGCGGTCGGCATCCATAGAACTACACATCACAAAGACATTGTCGTATCTTTTCATCAGTTCAATAGCACTCTTCTTAAGTTCTTCTTCCGATTGCACCCTGCTGTCATCGCGGCTCAGCATAGTACCTTCTGTTATGAGAACATCTATCTTTCGACGAGCGATATATGTGGCGATTGTTGGCAACAGTCCCTTACCGCGATAGCCATGATCGCGGAAATCACCTGTATGCAGAATCCTGCGTCCATCACATTCCACCACAAACATATAAGCGTCAGCAGCAGAATGACTCACAAAATAAGGAGTAATTCGGACGTCACCAATTTCAATTGTTTCCTTTGCATCAAATTCGCGGAAACTCTCTATAGCATCAATACTTTCCTGCAATGTATCTTTCCGCTCTCCATTTGCACGATAGATCTGCTGCCTCTTTAGGACTAGCAACATCGCTTTGCTTGCTTTCCCGATATATTGAGGAATGCCAGCCTCCCTTACTATGGCTTCGAAACTCAAGTGGTCGCCATGAGGATGAGTATAGAACACAGCATTTACCCCTTCGAGGAGTTCATCCATCTTTTCCGGCCGGTCATAGATATCATCTGAAGGTTTATCGCCCTCAGGCAGGTTATGCCCAAGGTCGATAAGTATCTTTGTTCCTTTCTCAGACTTTATCTCTGTGATACAGCCCCCAATCTGGTTAATGCCACGATGAATGGTAATGGTCATAAGCGTGTTATTATGACAACTTGTTGCTCTTTATCAACGTTCCATCAGATTCGCATGTGTATGCCTCCATATCAGGAAGGAAGATGTCTCTAACGGATCTGAATCTATCACGTACTGTTTGTGAAAGTTTTTTATCCTCACCAACAATAACACACGTTCTTATTTTCTTCGATAATTTGTTTGGAAGAGATTTTCCTTCAGGAATATTGATGATACCCAAATTTATTTTTTGTTGTACCATCCTCATGATATTGGCAGATAAAAAGTCAATGTCTTCCTTCATAAGTTTTTTGAACTGCTCATAATAAAATCTCACTTGAATCGGTGATAAATACGTTTTTTGGGGGTCATCTTGTTTCAGTTCCATAATGATGATGTCACCATCCCATGTCATTGCCAGGAAATCGAACTCTCCGTACTTGGAAGAAATGTCTCTTGGCAGCCTTCCTTTATAATCCCTCCTTAAATTCCTAATCAATGCCTCTATGTTCGATATGATATCTTTGTCCCAAGCAGTCTTAGTAACCTCATCTTTGAATCCAACGACCATTTCTTTATCAATGATAATGAAATCATCTTCAGCCTTTGTATTGAAGGTGTATCTACGTCCGATAAGATTTTGATAGAAACCTTCCTTCTTTCCTTGGTCTGATTCGTAATAGCTTTTTAAATTAGAAGCCTTTTTTATGTTGCTCAGATACTCTACAAAACTGTTCTCTGTTGGACGTTCAAAAAAATCTGTTGGGGCGATTTTCTTATAAGTATCATAAGCATCTATTTTATAGCCGTTCCCACGAGAAGCAAAAGTTAAGACTTTGCCTGTTCCTCTATATACAGAGAACCAAGACCTTCCTTGTTTGGGATCATGTCCTGTTTGTAAGTCGAGTTCAGAAGTATTCTTCACAAAATGGATGAGCCAAGGATAATCATCAAGAACTTTTGAAATGAATGAGTCATCCATCGTTCTGTCATAATAAGTGGTAAAATCAGTTTCTTTCATATTGTTATTTATAACAGTTAAACATATTTTTAATCCTCTCCTTCATCTTTCCTCTCAACTCCTCCGGCTCCAGCACCTCTACCTTGTCCCCCATTGCTAGCAACTGACTGACCAACTCTGGTGTTATGCACAGCCTATAGGTAAACTCTGCAAACTCACGATATTTGGAGCGACCTTCGGATTGGCTTTTGTGGAGCGGAGTAGAACGGAGATATTCTGTCTGGACGCCATAGGTTCGGATTTTGACATTCGTAACAGGTAAATCTTTGTTCACAAAGATGCCGACAACATTGACAAAGTACTTCCTAGCATCGAAATCTTTTGGCAACTCAAAGCCGGTCGAAAGGATTTTCAAGTCAAGAATGCGGTCAAGGGCGATGGTACGCAAAACACGCTTTTCTTTTATATACCCAAGCAGATACCATCGACGATTAAAAACCTTCAATGCGTATGGCTGGATATGAAACTCCTGAAGATTCTCTTCTTCCTGTTCGTTTTCATATCGTTGGTAGTCAACCTGCAGTTCATTATTCTTCTGCATTGCCTCGATAATGGAATTCAGGAATGCCGTTCCAAGAGGAATCTCTTCTAGCAAAATCCTGTCCTTCATGCTATTGAAAGTTGCAAACCCCTGAGGAATGCTATACTTGTGCAGTAGCCACTTAGCTACCTTCTGTTTGTCCAACACCTCTGGGTTCTTGACATAATATACATTACTATGTGAACGGTCGCATACAATCTCCACACCGAACATCTCCTTGATTCCCTTTCTCTGTTCATGGAAAGTGCGTAGTGGTATAGGCCCATTGCTAAGTGGACAATCCTCCCACAGCTTATTTATCTTTTCAATCGTTAGAGGACTACTATTCAGCAACGTGTCAAGAAGCCAAATGTATCTGTAATATGTTTTGCTGATCATTTGTATTGAAGCTATATGAAAGGTAAAAGTATTTCTATCCGGATGGCTTTCCCTCCCCCTCGGGGGAGCCGGTGAGGGGCCTATTTTTGGAAAGCATCCATGATGATAGTCGGTTTGTTGACCTTTCCATCCGAGACGAAAGCACCCATGTCGTAGCCGCCATTATAGCCCACTGCGGCTTCGGGTTCCCAATAGAAGACACCAAGGCAATGTCCTTCGGTGTCTTTTTTTGCGCCTTGTATCACACTCGACAAAATGCGCTTCCCACCTTCAGGGTCCGTCACTTTCACACCCACTTCCGTGATGATGGTTGGCTTGCCCAGCCACTCATACATGTACTTGATATTTGCAATGCACTTCTTCACGGCATCCTCCGCACTGCTCACCTTCGTGGGATGCCATTCCACGGCAGCGAGAGGATAGAGAGACATACCGACAACATCGTAATCCACCTTGTTCTTCAACAAGACACCGAGGTTATACTCATAGAGGTCACGGTCGAAGCCATTATCGAGATGCACGATGGTGAGGGCGCGAGGAAAGACCCGCTTCACTGCCTTGCAACCCACCGAGATGAAACCCGCATAATGCTCAGGTTGTTCACCGATTTTACCCATAGGCCAGAGCAGTCCGTTCGATGTCTCGTTGCCTACTTGCACCCATCGAGGTTCGATGCCGTTCTTTTTGAGCAATTGGAGTACCATAGTAGTGTGCTCACTCACATCGTTCAGCATCTCCTCGTAGGAATGACTTTCCCATGCCTTCGGTATGAATTGCTTGCCAGGGTCTGCCCACGTGTCAGAGTAGTGGAAGTCAATCATGATGTCCATGCTATTGGCTTTGGCACGCTGCGCTTTCTTCAGCACGTCGGCAGCCGAACTGTATTCGTTGCGAGGATTCACCCACACGCGCAGACGAATAGCATCCATGCCGAGCTGTTTCATCAGTTTCGTGCATTCCATCACTTCCCCTTCAGCCGTGGCAAAGGTCGTGCCGCGCGACTCCAATTCGGTAATCCAACTGATGTCGGCACCGAGTGAGAATCCCTGCTTGTCAGCCGTCAACACTTGTTTTGAGTTTTTGCATGAAGATAAGACTAAGATGGAAAGCAAAGTCGTTAGTAACAGTTTCATTTTTGGTTTCATAAACATATTATTTTTAAAGCTTGGTGCAAAGGTACAAAAAGAGAAAATAAGTGACAAATGATATAAGGCGAAAAGAAAGCTCTCGGCTTAGCCGACTTGATTCTTCTTGTGTCAATTCAGTTGAAGTATGTGGTTTTGATGCATTTCTTTATGGGATAATCTGAAGCACATTTTTGGATTGACTGAAGCTTTCCTTTGGATTCAACTAGTTGCCGAAGGCTCGGCGTTTCGATAACGAGCCTTCGGCGTTGCGATGGCGAAGGCTCGCCGTGTAAACGTTGAGGGCTCAGCATTTCAGTAAAATCGAAGGAGCAGTTCTGCAAAATTGGAGGATTGATTGGCTTTCGCCGAGCTGAGGGTTCAGTAGAATCGAAGAATTGATTGTCTTCTTACAAAGAGTTTTTGCGTTATAAGAGCATGAGGCGCTTTTCGAATTCTTCTTTAGAATAGATGGAGGCATTGCGGATGCGTGAACGGTAGTTGTAGATGGTGGTGAGGGAGTAGTTGAGGAAATGGGCAATCTCGGCGGTGTCCGTCATGCCGAGACGAATGAGGGCGAAGATACGAAGCTCGGTGGTAAGCAGTTCGCCTCGCTTGGGCAGAATCTGTTCGTCGGAACGGAGGAGCGCATTGAAATTCTCCACGAAATGCGGATGAATGTTGATGAATGCCTCGTCGAAATCGACATAGAACTGCTCTTGCTGACTCTGGAATAGCTCGTCGCTTTTGAGGGAACGGAGCAGGTCGTCGGTTTGTCGGTTCTTGGCGAGTCGGAGCATATCGAGACGGAAACGGTTGAAACTGTCGATGTAGTTGCGGCAACGCCCGAGGTAGTAGGCAATGTATTCCTCCTTGATTTGGTCTGTACGCACCAGTCCTTCGTTCACTTCATGCAGCTGGGTGTTGGCGAGTCCCAACTGCTGATTGGCGGCATTGAGTTGTTGGTTGGTTGTTTCAAGTTGGCTGTTGGTACGAGCCAGTTGGCGACGAGTGGAGGCGAGTTTCTTCATCTGTCGGCGTAAGTAGAAGATGGCAGCGAGGAGAAGGAGTGCCAGCAGCACGAGGGTATAGGTGAAGATGCGTTCCATCTTGTGCTGTTTGCTTTGGTAGTCCTTGTAAGCACGGTCGATGATGGGAAATGCGTTGCTTACTTCCACGGCTCGCAGACGTGCCTGACAGTAATTGGCATCCTCCATCGAGCACACCATATAGTCATAGGCGCGTTTGAGGTCGCCTTCCTCGTAGGCAAGTTGGGCGAGGGTAGGGAGTGCCATGTATTCCGTGATGCCATGCTGGATGTCGGCAGTGGCGGTGAGGGCAAGATAGTATTTGTAGAGGTCGGCATTACCCTTTTGTCGGTATGCCTCTGCGATGTTGAAATAGATGTAAGGTCGCTCGTTTGGAAGGGCTTTCTCGAGGTCGGCAAGGGAGATGACGATGGCTGAATCTACGATTCCGTGGGTGAGCATCTTATCCACACGTACGATGTTGGAGCCTATGCTTGCATCTTGACAGGAAATGATGGAGTCGCGGTAGTGGTCGGTGAGAGTGAGGAGGCGAGATTGGAAGTCTTCCACGGACGAAAACTCTGCCATCCACCCATAGACGGTACGACAGGTGTGGTAGTAGTAAAGGCGTGTCTCGGGTGTGGCATGCTGGATGCGGATGCTTTTCAGGAGAGATTGGGCTGCATCGTATTGTCCCATGACGGCATAGATTTCTGCACGTCCGATGGAGATGTAGATGTCGAGGTCATTCGAGTTCTTCACATTTTTAGGCAAACGCTCCAAAAGATTGAGATAGAGTAGGGCGGAGTCCGTTTGCACACGGGAGAAGATGGTGAAAAGTTCCTTGTAGGTTTCGACGAGTTGAGGACCTTTGGCACGCTGAGCGATTTGTTTCAGGCTGTCGGTGCGATGCTGTCGAAGCGCTTGGTATTTTGCCTTCCTTGCGATGGTGGCATCGAGTGTGGCAATGGCTTCCTCTGTCTTTCCCTCATTGGCTGATAAGGAGAGAGGGGAAAGGAGAAGAACGAAAAACGAAAGACAAAATGCGAAGAATGAAGACATCTTCAAAATATGAATATATTGTACCATCATATTTTTCTCATTACTATAGTTAGGTGTGTGCAAAGGTACATAATGAGAGGGAATAGAGCAAGAAAAGGGGGTAATTATTTTAAAATATATTTATATTTTTTACGATGTGGAAGATGGTTAAAGTATTGAAAACAAATAAATTAGCTTTTATATAGATTTATATTTTTATTTTAATCATAAAATGTGTGAATAATTTATATTAATTTTGCCAAAGAAAAACGAAATGTAATTCAAATAAACTAATATGAAACGACTAACATTTTTAACACTGGTACTTATGAGCATTTTTGCAATGCAGGCTGATGCAGCCAAAGTGAAAGTTCAACACGTACATCCGCTTTGCTGGTGGGCTGGTATGAAAAATCCTGAACTGCAAATCCTCATCCACGGTGAGGGAGTGGGCACACAGCAAGTGGCACTGAAAGATGCTCAAGGCATAGAAATCAAGGAGGTGGTGACTCAAGAGAATCCCAATTACCTGATTCTGTATCTGGACACGAAGAATGCACCTGCTCAGAAGTTTACCATCAAGGTAGGACGCCAGTCCATACCTTATGAATTAAAGGCGCGCGAGAGCGTGAATCGCAAGACTTACGATGCAAGCGACGTGCTCTATCTGCTGATGCCTGATCGCTTTGCCAATGGTAATCCGAAGAATGACGTAGTGAAGGGAATGCTGGAGCAGACCTGCGACGTGAATGTTCCGATGGCTCGTCATGGTGGCGACATTGCTGGTATGGAACAGCATCTCGACTATTTTGCAGAACTCGGAATCACCGCTATCTGGCCAACGCCAACCCTCGTGAACGACATGCCAAAGGAAAGTTATCATGGCTATGCCATTACAAACTATTATGAGACAGACCCGCGTTTTGGCACGAATGATGAATATCGCCACTTTGTGCAGGAGGCACACAAGAAAGGCATCAAGATTGTGATGGATATCGTGTTCAACCATTGTGGTCGCCAGAATTTCCTGTATCAGGACATGCCACAGAAAGACTGGTTCAATTTCGATGGCAAGTACGTGCAAAGTAGTTATCGCACAGGTGCTTACGGTGATGTGCATGCTTCGCAGTTCGACCGCACACGCACCATTGACGGATGGTTTGTGGAGGCAATGCCCGACATGAACCAGAAGAACCGCCTCGTGATTGATTACTTGATTCAAGCCAGCATGTGGTGGATAGAGTGGGCAGGTATTGATGGTTTCCGTCAGGACACCTATCCTTACAACGACTTTGACGGAATGAGGAAATGGTGCGACCGCATTGAGTTGGAATACCCTGGCTTCAATATCGTGGGTGAAGTGTGGGTGAATAACAATGTGGGTGTGGCATACTGGCAGAAAGACAGTAAACTTTGTGCTCCAAAGAACAGCAACTTGCGGACTGTGATGGATTTCCCTTTGATGTCGTTGCTCAACTACGTGATGGACGAAGAAACAGACGATTGGAACAATGGCTATGCTCGCCTGTATGAATACTTGAGTCAGGACATGGTGTATGCGGACGTGAATCACTTGCTCACTTTCCTCGACAATCACGACACCGACCGTTTCCAGAAGAATGCGGAGATGGCACAGGACACCATCCGTTACAAGCACGCACTCACGCTGCTGCTCACGTTGAGAGGTATTCCTCAGTTGTACTACGGAGATGAAATCGGTATGGCTGCCAACAAGAGTAAGGGCGACGGTGCATTGCGTCAGGACTTCCCTGGCGGTTGGCAAGGCGACAAGAACAATGCCTTCACGAAGGAAGGAAGAACGGATTTGCAGAACTGGTATTTCAACTTTACCAAGAACTTGTTGAATTGGCGCAAGAACTGTGATGCTGTGCATGATGGCAAACTCATTCATTTCCATGTGAGGAATGGCGTGTATGTGTATGCTCGCGAGAAGAATGGACAGGTGGTGACGGTCATCGTGAATGGTACGACGAAGAACCAGACCTTGGATTTGACTCCGTATGCAGAAGTACTGCCAAAGGCAGAAGCTGAGAACATTTTGACACATAAACGTGTAAAATGTGCGGGTGAAATGCGTCTGAGACCTAAAGAAATACGTGTTTTAGACTTCACAAAGTAAAAAAAAGACAAAAATATTGTTATAAAAGGAAAAAATAAATAAATTTGCACGTCTTTGATGATTGTTTTTTGTGTTGAGTGTTGATAGTTTTGTGTAGAGGAATGCGGCTGTGTTCTTTACTCTTAGCTCATCACTTTTCAGCTAAAAAGCGTGAAGCGAGGACTGCGAAACCTAGCTAATTATCATGAAACGTTTTGGATTTTTATTATTCCTGCTTGGGTTGCATGAAATCAGTTTTGCACAAACACTGAAATCTCCTAACGGCAGATTCGACCTACAGTTTGCTATCAACGCTGAAGGACGACCAACGTATCAATTGAAGTTTGATGGTAAAGACGTGGTGAAAACCAGTGGACTTGGTTTGGAACTGAAGAAGGAGAAAGCCGACAAGCAAGAGACTTTTGATAATTCTCAGCACACGGATGCTTCCACCATCGACGTGAAAGCAGACATGATGTATGGTTTTCAGTTGAAAGACCAGCAGACCAGCACTTTCGACGAGACATGGAGACCCGTATGGGGAGAAGAGAGCGAAATCCGCAATCACTACAACGAATTGATGGTTCGGTTGTATCAGCCCAAGAACGACCGCGAGATGGTGCTGCGTTTCCGTCTGTTCGATGATGGATTGGGTTTCCGCTATGAGTTCCCTGACCAGAAAAATCTCACTTATTTTACTATCAAGGAAGAACGCACGCAGTTTGCGCTGACAGGCGACCACACTGCATGGTGGATTCCAGGCGATTACGACACTCAGGAATATTCTTTCACAGAGAGTCGTCTCTCTGAAATCCGTGGCAAGATGCAGGATGCCATCACGCCCAACTCCTCACAGACTCCTGTGGGCAAGGCTTGTGTGCAGACGGCACTGATGCTGAAAACCGATGCGGGACTTTATATCAATCTGCATGAGGCTGCTTGTTTGAACTATGCTACGATGCACCTCAACTACACTGAAAGCACCAAGACCTTCGAGTCGTGGCTCACTCCTGACGGACAGGGCGACAAGGGATGGATGCAGACTCCTTGTGTGAGTCCTTGGCGCACGATTATTGTAGGTAGGAGTGGTAAGGACATTCTTGCTTCCCGCATGACGCTGAACTTGAATGAGCCTTGCAAAATCACTGATACTTCGTGGATTAAGCCAACCAAATATATCGGTGTGTGGTGGGACATGATTACGAATCGTAGCCATTGGTCCTACACGGATGACTTCAGCTCCATCAAGTTGGGCGAGACCGACTACTCGAAGGCAAAGCCTCATGGAAGACATGCAGCCAATACAGAGAACGTGAAGCGTTACATCGACTTTGCTGCAAAGCATGGATTCGATGCAGTACTGGTAGAAGGTTGGAATCAGGGATGGGAGGATTGGTTCGGACACGAGAAGGACTTCGTCTTTGACTTCGTTACTCCTTATCCAGATTTCGATGTGAAGGCCATCCACGAATATGCAGCGTCGAAGGGTGTGAAGATGATTATGCACCACGAAACATCGTCTTCTACTCGCAACTATGAACGCCATCTCGACCAGGCATATCAGTTCATGGTCGATAATGGCTATCCTGCTGTAAAGAGTGGCTATGTGGGTAACATTGTTCCGCATGGCGACCATCACTACAGCCAGTGGACCAACAACCACTATCAGTATTGCATCGAAAAGGCTGTGGATTACAAGATTATGGTGAATGCACACGAGGCAGTGCGTCCTACAGGCATCTGCCGCACTTACCCAAACCTGATTGGCAACGAAAGTGCAAGAGGAACTGAATTCGAGGCTTTTGGTGGCAATACTGTTGAACATACTACCATCCTGCCTTTCACCCGTTTGATTGGTGGTCCGATGGATTACACGCCAGGCATTTTCGAAATGGACTGCTCGAAAATGCAAAAGGACAACCATTCGAAAGCACGCACAACTCTGGCTCGCCAGTTGGCACTCTACTTGACGATGTACAGTCCGCTTCAGATGGCAGCCGATATTCCTGAGAACTACGACCGCTTCCCTGATGCCTTCCAGTTCATCAAGGATGTGCCAGTGGATTGGCAGAAGAGCGTGTATCTTGAAGCAGAGCCAGGACAGGTGGTGACGATTGCTCGCAAGGACAAGAACAGCGAGAACTGGTATGTGGGTAGCACTGTGAATGGTGCAGGCCACAACACTCGTCTTTCACTCGACTTCCTCACGCCAGGCAAAAAGTACGAGGCAGTGATTTATGCCGATGGCAAGAATGCTGATTGGGAAGGGAATCCACAATCCTACACCATCACGAAGAAGGCGGTGACGAGCAAGACAGTGCTGAAGATGAAGTCGGCTCCAGGCGGTGGCTTTGCCATCCAGCTGAAACAGAAAAATTAAAATGATCGTAATATCTTAGTCGCCAAAGGGAAAATCCCTTGTTGCATGGATCGATTCGTCGGTCCATGCAATAGTGCGAAAAAAAAGAATCTATGCCATCGTACAAAATAAAAAAACAAGAAACATTTTTAATTCATTATATTCAACTAACAATTAACCTTTAAGTACAAAAAATGAACGGAAAGCTAAATTTCAGATTCCTACTTGTCTTTCTTGTAGGAATGATGGTGTCTCTCAACGTTCTTGCCCAAGACATCACAGTCAAGGGCCACGTGAAGGACACGGCGGGTGAACCAATCATGATGGGTACTGTGATTCAGAAGGGAACTTCGAACGGTACAACCACAGACTTGAACGGTGACTTCACCCTGAAGGTGCCACGAGGTGCCACACTCGTTTTCTCCTACGTAGGTTATCAGACCTTGGAAGTGAGTGCTACACCAACTATAAACGTAATTCTTCGCGAAGACAGCAAACTGCTCGACGAAACGATGGTTGTGGGTTATGCGAAGGTAAAGAAATCGGATGCAACAGGTTCTGTTACTGCTATCAAGCCCGACGAAATGTCGAAGGGTATCACAACGAGTGCACAGGACATGCTCGTGGGTAAGATTGCCGGTGTGAGCGTCATCTCGAACGATGGTACTCCTGGAGGTAGCGCTTCCATCCGCATTCGTGGTGGTTCATCACTTTCTGCCAACAACGACCCTCTCATCGTGATTGACGGTCTTGCTATGGATAACAACGGTGTGCAGGGACTTTCCAACCCACTCGCCATGGTGAATCCAGAGGATATCGAGAGCTTCACAGTGCTGAAGGATGCAAGTGCAACAGCTATCTATGGTAGCCGTGCCAGCAACGGTGTCATCATCATCACTACCAAGAAGGGTAAGGCTGGTACGAAGATGCCAAAGATTAACTACACAGGCAACGTGAGCTTTGGCACTCCTCGTAAGACTTACGAAGTGCTGTCAGGCGACCAATATCGCAAATACATCACTGAGACACTTGGCAAGGACGGTGCCTCTTTGGGTACAGCTAACACTGACTGGCAGGATGAAATCTACCGCACAGCAGTGGGTACCGACCATCAGGTGAGTGTAACAGGTGCTGTGAAGACATTGCCTTACCGTGTGAGTGTCGGCTATACCAACAAGAACGGTATTGTGAAGAACTCCAAATTCCAGCGCTTCACTACCTCTTTGAACCTCACTCCTACCTTCTTCGACGACCACTTGGCAGTGAACCTCACAGCAAAGTATATGCATGCGAAGAACAAATATCCTGATGGTGGTGCATTTGGCAATGCCATTGGTGCTGACCCAACTCATCCTGTACGTTTGGCAAGTGGCGATCCTGGTTTCGTTGAATTTGGTGGCTATTGGCAGAATCCATTGGCAGCAAATTTCAACAATAAGGATTGGAAATACACTACCAACACCAACACTCCTCAGAACCCTGTTGCTCTCATCAACAATAAGGACGACCAAGCAAAATCCAATGTGTTGATTGGTAACATCGAGTTCGATTATAAGATTCATGGTTTCGAAGACCTTCACATTCATGCCAACGTGGGTGGTGACTATTCAGAAGGTCGTCAGGAAACTTTCATTTCTCCTTATTCTTATAGTAACAACTACTACGGCTACAATGGCGCAAGCCAGTCTTACAAGTATAATTTGCAAGGCAACATCTACGCACAGTATGCTCACAACTGGAACGACATCCACAACCTCGATGTCATGGCTGGTATGGAAGAGCAGCATTTCCACAGAAGCACCTATAGCTTCGGTCAAGGAAATGAATGGTATGGCGAGGATGGCAAACTTCTCTCTTCTCCTGTAGCTTACTCTCCATCGCTCCGCAGCGAAAGTGAACATATTTATACCAACACCTTGGTGAGCTACTTCGGTCGTTTGAACTATGGTTTGCTCAATCGCTACCTCCTCACCTACACCATGCGTTGGGATGGTTCGAGCCGTTTTGCCAAAGGTCATAAGTGGGGCACATTCCCATCTTTGGGCTTGGCATGGAAAATGAGTGAAGAGAGCTTCCTGAAGGATGCTACTGCACTCGACGAACTGAAGCTCCGTCTCGGTTGGGGTGTCACAGGTCAGCAGAACATTGGCTACGACTTCTACTATCAGCCTCGCTATGTGGTTTCCGACCAGTATGCACAGTATTCACTTGGTAACGTGAACTACTATACTTATCGTCCTGAAATGTACAACACCGACTTGAAGTGGGAGTCAACTACCACATGGAACGTGGGTCTCGACTGGAGCTTCCTCAATGGACGTATCGACGGTGCCATCGACTGGTACTATCGCAAGACCAAGGACTTGATTTCCACCGTGAGCATCGCTTCTGGTTTGGGCTTTGGTAACTACAAGACAGTCAACGTAGGTTCCCTCAAGAACACTGGTATTGAATTCGCTATCAATGCTCACCCAATTGTAACCAAGGACTTCTCTTGGACGGTGAACTACAATGTCACTTACAACAAGAACGAGATTGTAGAACTCACCAATGGTGCTGATTTCTTCCTTACTGGTGGTTCCATCTCAGCAGGTTTGAGCAACCAGGTACAGGTGAACAAGGTTGGTTATCCAGCTAACAGCTTCTACGTATATCAGCAGGTATATGACGTGAACGGAAAGCCACTCGAAGGCGTTTTTGTTGACCGCAATGCCGATGGCATCATCAATGCCGACGATAAGTATGTTTATAAGAAGCCAGATGCTGACGTTACTATGGGTCTCACCAACAAGTTCATCTACAAGAACTGGGACTTCAGCTTCAGTTGGCGTGCCAGCTTCAACAACTACCTCTACTACGACTTCCTCTCAGGACATGCTAATGTGTCTTATGCAGGACTCTTCACCAACAATGCTTACTCCAACACCACTCAGGAGGCTATCGACCTCGGTTTCGAGGGTAAGACCGACTACTACATGAGCGACTATTTCGTTCGCAATGCTTCTTTCTTGCGCTGCGACAACATCACGCTCGGCTACTCTTTCAACCATCTCCTCGCTTCCGACTCCTTCAAGGGCTTAGGTGGACGTATCTATGGACTCGTTCAGAATCCATTCGTCATCACCAAGTACAAGGGCCTAGACCCAGAGCGCACACATGGCACAGGTGTTGACGGTGGTGTTTATCCACGTCCAACTACCTTCATGGTTGGTCTTAGCCTTAATTTCTAATCAGGTTTCACGTTTCAAAAAATAGAAAATTATGAAATTCAGATATTTCAAAAATGTAATTCCTGCAGCAGTGGTTTCACTCCTTGTGGCTGGTGGAATTTCCTCTTGTACGAAGGACCTCGACCAGAGCATCCAAGACCCTCAGACCAACACTCAGTTCAATGCTACAGGACTCCTTGCCAAGATTTATGGTAATCTCACACTTACAGGAACAATAGGTGGTTCTGGTAATGCTGATATGTCGCAGTTCGACGAAGGTAACTCTTCCATGTATCGTCGTATATTTGAAGCCAACGAACTCTGTTCCGATGAATGTATTTGGACATGGCAGGGCGATGCTGGTATTCCTGAACTCACCAACATCAGTTGGAACTCCTCTCATGGATACAATGAGTTGACCTATTATCGACTCATGTACAACATCACACTTTGCAACTTCTACCTCGACCAGACCGAAGGCACCGAGGATGCTCAGATGTTGCAGAACCGTGCTGAGGTGCGCTTCATCCGTGCTTTGCACTACTACTATTTCATCGACCTCTACGGATGTGCTCCTTATAAGCTCCACTATAATGACGAACTCCCTGAATATATTTCCCGTGCAGACTGCTTCAATTTCGTTGTCGGCGAGTTGAAGGCTATCAATGGCGAGAATGCAGAGAGCAAGGAAGTGCTCCTCGAGAGTGCCAATAGCGATGCCAACTATGGACGTGCTGACCGTGTAGCAGCCAACATGTTGTTGGCTCGTATGTATCTCAACGCACAAGTCTATACCGGCACTCCACAGTGGGCTACGGCACAGGCGTATGCTCAGAAAGTTATCGATAGCAGCTACAAGCTCTGCACCGAGTCGAAGAATGGTTTCTCCGCTTATCAACAGCTCTTCATGGGCGACAACGGTGAGAATGCCAATGCACGTCAGGAAATCATCTTCCCTATCCGTTGCGATGGCGCTACCAGTCGTTCCTATGGCGGTTCTGTTTATACCATTGCTTCCACTACGGGTAATGGCACTCCTGACCAAGGTATTGCCAAGTCACAGTGGACTTGTAACCGTTCTCGTGAGGCGTTGGTAAAGAAGTTCTTCTCTTCGCTCCGCGATGTACCTCTCACTTGCGATGTAGATGCTGTGATGAAGGCTGCAGGCGACGACCGTGCACGCTTCTTCTCAGGATGGTCTGTGAACGACAAGGGTGAGAAGGGTAATGAGCGCACCACCAGCACAGAGGAAAAGACTACCTTCAGTGCAGGTCTTGGCATCATGAAGTGGACCAATTATTATTGCGACCCTAACAATGGTGCACCAAAGGATGTTTCTTACTCCGACACCGATGTTCCGCTCTTCCGCGTGGCAGAGGCTTACCTCACCCTCGCTGAGGCTACATTCCGTCTTGAAGGTCCATCCACTAAGGTCATCACCCTCATCAATACACTTCGCTCTCGTGCCCATGCTGCTCCGTTTGATGATGTGACCGAACTTGACATTTGCGACGAATGGTGCCGTGAGTTCTACTTCGAAGGCCGTCGTCGTTCCGACTTGATTCGTTTCGGCTATTTCACTTCTGGTGACTATCTCTGGGATTGGAAGGGTGGAGTTTACACAGGTGCTGGTGTGAGCGACATCTACAACCTCTATCCAATACCAGCCAACGAAATCAACTCGAATCATAACATGTGTCAGAATAAGGGTTATTAATTATATTCAAAACTTAATGACAATCAACTTATGAAAAAGATTATATATTCATTGCTGATGCTTGTGGCAGTGGGCATGACCTTCAGTTCCTGCTCCGAGGATCGTGATAGCAATCCAACCTTCAATCCCAACGACGTGAAGAGCTTTACGCTCAATATGCCTGGGTATGCCCTCAACAATGCCTACGACCTTGAGCATTCTGAGTATCTCGTGCTGACTACGTCGCAGCCCGACTACGGCTTCCCTGTTTCCACAGTCTATACCGTGTGGGTAAGTCTCGACAATGAGCATTTCGAGAATCTTGCCACCACTTCTACTAATACATACATCAGCGTCCCTGCCTCTGAGCTCAACGAAAAGATTCTCACCATGGCAGGCGACAAGGACCTTTCGCAGCCTATTCCTCTCTATGTTTATCTCACGGCTCATGTCTATGGAAACGAGACATTAGGAGAAGCTCAATCCAACACTATCACCCTTCCAAAGGTGCAGGCATACGTTCCTGTTGTGGAAATTGCACTTCCTCAAATGATGTACATCGTGGGTAGCTTCCCTGCATCCGATGGCTGGAGCAAGTTCGTTCCGCTCAGTCAGGCATTCAGTCAGGATGGCTTCTACTATGGCGTTGTTTATCTCCCATCTGGTTCCGAGTTCAAGATCAACCAGGATGCCGGCTGGAAGGGTAACGACAAGGGCTACGGACAGCTCACAGTGACTGACGATGCTGGTGCAGGACTCAGCAGTGCCGACGCATCCAACGATGCAGCCAATATCAAGGTGGCTAACGGTGGCTGGTACAACATTATCGTTAAGGGTAAGATTGCCAACGGCGCACTCCAGTACGAACTCATCACTCGCAAGGCAGACGTTTATATCATTGGTGCTGCTCTGGGTGGCGAATGGAGTCTTTCGGATAATGGCAAGTTCACTGCTCCTGACAATGAAGGTGCTTGGACTTCTCCTGCATTCACTGGTGATGGCGAACTCCGTATGTTTGTGGATTGCGGTATCGACTGGTGGAAGACAGAGTTTACCATCAAGAATGATGGAACACTCTTCTATCGCAACGTTGATATTCCTAATAACTGGGCTGAAAGCATTGGTGCAGACTATTCTTGCCAAGTTTCAACAGGTCAGAAGGCAGTTGTTGACTTCACTCAGGGAACAGGTCGAGTTGAATAATGAAAGCCCCCTCGACATCAATTCGAGGGGACCCTTTCTATTATCTTTAACAAATCAAATTATTTTGACAAGATTATGAAAAAGATATTTTTATATGCAGGAATCCTCGTGGCTTCGTTTGCAACGGTATCGTGTAATGAGGATTTCAAGGACTGGGAACAACCTCAGTCCATTCCTCAAGGACCAGACAAGGACGTGGTAACTGCCGCTGCCAATCTGCTGTCGAATACCATCGACTATGATGCTACAGAGACATCAAAGGTCACTTTGTTGACTCAGAGTTTCATTACTGGTGTTGATGCAGCACAATTGGTTTACTCCAATTTGAAAATCAATGGTGTGGACATTCCTTGCACTTCTGAAGACGGTAATCTGATTGTTGCTCTTGACGACATCAAGAAAGCGTGCGAAACTTTCTATAAGTCAAAAGCACACACCACCCGTTTGATGGAATGTACCGTGAAGGCTTCAAGCCTTGATTACGACGGTGTGGCTGTGCCAGCAGAACTGACCATTGATGCTGCAACTGTTGATAGCTTTGCATTCCAATTCAAGACTCCTGAATTGCCTGCCATTGCTTACGAAGACGCTTATTATTATATAGGTGGCTACAATGGTTGGAATCTTTCTGCTCCAACTCCAATGGAGAAGAACGAGGATGGCACCTTCTCTGTTATCCTCGACATTGGCGATTCCGAGTGGTTCTGCTTCGCACCGCAGTCAGCTGTTGACAATCAAGATTGGAACGGACTCCTCCGTGCCACTACCAATGGCGACACCTCCACTTCGGGCTTCTTCAACGAGGACAGCAGCAGTGGCAATTCCTTCCAGTGCGAGAAGGGTGGCACTTTCAAGTTCATCATTTCTCCTAAGGATTGGTCATTCTCCTATGCTCCTTATTCTAAGGAACTCTATTACGCAGGCGATGCCAATGGATGGGGCTTCTCACCACTCGTGAAGGTTGGTGACAATTTCGAAGGCTACTACTACATCTTCAAGGCTGACAATGAAACAACTTGGGGATTCAAGTTCACCACAACTCCTAATTGGGACAACCCTCAGTATGGAGCAGGCGAAGGTGAAGGAACCATTGCACTCGATGGAGGCAACTGCGACCTTCCTGGTGATAACCAGTCTGGATTCTACAAGATTTCTGTCAATACCGACAATCTCACATTCACCCTTTCTCCTATCAACGTGATTTCGCTCATCGGTTCAGCCGTGAATGGCGACTCCAGCTGGGGCACAGACTACGACCTCCGCTTCAATATCGACAAGAAGTGCTGGGAGGGAACCTACGACATGACTGATGGTGAATACAAATTCCGTGCTAATCACGACTGGTCACTCAGTTGGGGTGGTGCAACCGATTCGCTCACTTCCCAGAATGGTGCTAATCTCCACATCGAGGCTGGCAACTACACATTCGAACTCTATCCACAGTGTGATGGTAAGGGTTATGTGAATATCACGAAGAACTAATCATCCTTTCTTTTAAACGAAGACGATAACGAAAACGAAAGCTTTCCATCCGGATGGCAGTTTTCGTTTTCGTCTTTCGTTTTTCGTTTCGTTATCGTATCATCATTCTTCATTCTTCATTCTAACTCTTCATTTATGAAAAAACTTCTACTTCCTCTTCTTTTCTCTTTCGCGCCTTTCCTTGGTCTTTCTGCACAGGGTTGGCAAGCCGACTATTCGGGTGTGATGTTGCAGGGATTCTATTGGGATAGTTTCTCCGACACTCGTTGGACAAAGCTTGAGAAACAAGCTGATGAACTCTCCACATACTTCGACCTCATTTGGATTCCTCAGTCGGGCTACTGCGGTGGTGGAAACAACATGGGTTATGCACCCCTCTACTATTTCGACCAGCACAGTTCATTTGGTTCTGAATCCGAACTCCGCAGTATGATTTCCACCTTCAAGGCAAAGGGTACAGGCGTTATCGCCGATGTGGTGGTCAACCATCGCAGCAACGTGTCCAACTGGGTGGATTTCCCAAAGGAAACCTACAAAGGTGTCACCTATCAGATGCAATCCACCGACATTGTCCGCAACGACGATGATGGTGCTACACTCACTTGGGCAACCAACAATGGCTATTCACTCTCTTCCAACAACGACACGGGCGAAGGATGGAGCGGTATGCGCGACCTTGACCACAAGTCAGAGAACGTGAACAAATGTGTGAAGGCTTATCTCGATTACCTTCTCAACGACCTTGGCTACACAGGTTTCCGCTACGACATGGTGAAGGGTTTCAGTGCATCCTACACGGGTGAATACAATGCCACAGCCAAGCCACAGTTCTCCGTGGGAGAGTGTTGGGATGGTTCCTCTACTATCAAGAATTGGATCAATGGCACGAAGGTGAATGGAGAGATTCAATCCGCAGCCTTCGACTTCCAGTTCCGCTATCGAGTGCGTGATGCTGTTCATCAGAACAACTGGCGACTCTTGGCAGGAAACGCCTCTGATGGAGCAGGCTACCCTCTCATCTATCAGAAGGACTACCAGCGTTATGCTGTCACCTTCGTCGAGAACCACGACACCGAGCGCCGTTCAGGCAGTGAGCAGGACCCTCTCAAGGCTGACACCCTCGCAGCCAATGCCTTTATGCTCGCCATGCCAGGCACTCCATGCGTGTTCCTCAAGCACTGGCAGGCACAGAAATATCCTCTCAAGCGAATGATTTCCGCTCGCAAATTGGCGGGTATCACCAACCAAAGCACCTACGAGCAGAAAGCCTCCCAGCAACTCTATTATGCCGTAGCAACACAAGGTACACGTGGCACCCTCATTTGTGTCGTTGGTAAGACACCGAATGCTTATTCTGCTCCCGCAGGTTTCACGAAGATTATTGCTGGAACTGATTACTGTTACTACATCTCCGATGCTCTTGTGTCGGAATGGAATACCATCGAACAGCGCATCCAGTCAGAGTACGAGGCTGAACAGGAAGAGTTCCAGCCACACACCGCTACTATCTATGTGCGTGATGAACTCAACTGGACTCGCATGAATTTCTATATTTGGGATAGCAATAACAATTCCCAACTGAATGGCAATTGGCCTGGCAAGCAGATTACTGATACGAAGGTCATCAACGGCTATACTTGGTACTACCAAACTATCAATATCAACGCTGCCGACTACTTTGTGAACTTTGTTTTCTCCACCAACAACGGTAGTCCTCAGACCATCGATGTGACAGAAGTTTCGGAGGATAAGTTCTTTGTGATTAGGTCTGCACAGATAGACGGAAAATACTATGTTGAGGAAGACCTTGCTTCCGGCATTGCTACCACCTCATCCGATGACGCCACATCGCCCAGGCAATTCTTCACGATGGATGGTCGTCCTATCCTTCGTCCTACTCATCCTGGCATTTATATTCTTCGTCAAGGCAATCAAACAAAGAAAATAAATATCAATTATTAAAAGAGTAACCACCCTCTCCCTCACCATCTCTCCCCATCTCTCCCCATCTTTCCCCTCTTAGGGGAGTTGGAGGGGTCCGGGAGTCGGAAGGGTCCAGAGGGTTGAGGGGTGGGTCTATTTTTATGAAACAAATTCCTGATCAATCGTTTTGGAAACTCTGGAACATCAGTTTCGGTTTCTTTGGTGTGCAGATTGCATACGCCCTGCAGAGTGCAAACATCAGTCGCATCTTCTCCACGCTTGGAGCTGATCCACACAACCTGAGTTACTTTTGGATTCTCCCTCCACTCATGGGAATCATCGTGCAACCCATCATTGGTTCGTTGTCCGACCGCACATGGACTCGTTTCGGCCGTCGTATCCCATACCTCTTTGTGGGAGCGCTCGTAGCCGTACTCGTCATGTGTCTCCTGCCAAATGCAGGTTCCTTTGGTATGAGCGTCGCCACGGCAATGGTTTTCGGACTCGTCTCACTCATGTTCCTCGACACCTCCATCAATGTGGCAATGCAGCCATTCAAGATGATGGTGGGAGATATGGTCAACGAGAAGCAGAAAGGACTTGCCTACAGCATTCAGTCATTCCTCTGCAATGCGGGAAGCCTTGTCGGCTATCTTTTCCCATTCATCTTCGCTGCAATAGGTATCAGCAACACGGCTCCCGAAGGAGTCATCCCTGATTCCGTCATCTATTCGTTCTATATCGGTGCGGCAATCCTCATTCTTTGTGTGTTCTACACGACTGCAAAGGTGAAGGAATATCCGCCTGAACTCTACAACGAATACCATCCTATCAGTGAAGAGGAAAAGGCAGATGCCAAGAACTCACCTAATATGTTTCAACTGTTGTTGAAGGCGCCAAAAACCTTCTGGACGGTGGGACTCGTGCAGTTCTTCTGTTGGGCAGCCTTCATGTTCATGTGGACCTATACCAACGGAACAATCGCTCATAGTGCCTTCGACGCTCCGACTATGGAACGCGTGGTGGATGGTACCACTCGCATTGTTCTCGACGTGAAATCCACGCAGTATCAGGAAGCAGCCAACTGGGTGGGCATCCTCTTCGCTGTTCAGGCTATTGGTTCCGTGCTTTGGGCAATCGTCATTCCATTGTTCAAGAGTCGTAAGTTTATCTACAGTTTGAGTCTCGTTCTCGGAGGTTTTGGTTTCATTTCCATCTATTTCCTCCACAACCAATATGCGCTCTTCGTTTCTTTCCTGCTCATCGGATGCGCTTGGGCAGCCATGTTGGCACTCCCATTCACCATCCTCACCAACTCCCTGAAGGGTGGACATGTCGGTACTTATCTCGGACTCTTCAACGGCACCATTTGCATTCCTCAAATCGTTGCCGCTTCCCTCGGTGGACTGGTTCTTAGTGCTTTCACTCATTCAGGACAACTCGCTCCCGAAGTTTTGATGCTCGTCCTTGCAGGTATCCTTCTCATTGTCGGTGCCTTCTTCGTGTATATCATCAAGGAGAAATAGAATTTGGATTATATTCCAAAAAACGGACGTTCGTTTTCGTCTTCTCGAATGTTCGTCATCCCGTCACTGGGCGTTCGTCGTAATCGAAAACGAACGTCCAGTGTTTTCTTTTGTTTGATTTTTTCTTCGTTTTGCTTAGTTTTTCGTTTCTCTAAATCGTCCTTGTAAGTATATGACAGAATTTGAAAAGATATACCGTCGGCATTATGCACAGATGTATCGTCTGGCAAGGGTGATGCTATATGACTCACAGGAGAGCAAAGATGTGGTAAGTGATGTCTTTGCCCAACTGTTGCATCGTGGGCAGATGCCAGCGGAAGATAAGGTGGAAGGTTATCTCATGACTGCTGTGCGAAACCGTTGCTCTGATGTACTTACTCATAAATCAGTGAGGGAACGAGTGGAAAAACTCTTCTTGCAGGAGTCTGTGCAAAACTCCATCTACTGCATGAATGACGACGACCGTTTGGAACGACTGATGCAATTTGTTGAAGCGGAATTGCCACCACTCAGTCAGCAGATTTTCAGACTTCGATTTCTGCGCGAGATGAGTTACGAAGAAGTGGCACAGGCTGTGGGTGTGAGCAAGGTAACGGTTTATCATCACCTGTCGCAGTCGCTGCAACGAATCAGAAAATATTTTAAAACAGAAACAGTAAAACGATAAAGACGATGGAACACGAAGAAAGAATCCGTATCCTGCTTTCGATGCAGGAACATCCTGAATTATATTCAGATAAGCAAATTCAGCAAATGCTGGATGACGACTTGGAATTGGCTGAACTGTTGGAACAATTGGCATGGACGAAGCAAGCCTTTGTGAAGCAGGAAACGGATGAAGAGGTCATTCCCGTGGAAGAGGAATGGCGGAAATTCAGTGCAAATCACACTGAGGAACTGGACACTATAGTCAGGGACAATGAGAGTGGGGCAAAGACTGCTTTCATTCGACATCTAACGGGTATTATCCCAAGCAAGTTTGTAGCTAGTTTTGTTGGTGTATTGGTAACTGCCAGCTTGGCTTTTGCGGCCATCCACATTGTGCGTTTGTCGAGTATCAATCGACAAGCAGTTCAGACGGAACAGCATGTGTCTTCCCATCCAAACGATATTTTGCCGACAGATACACTCAAGTCTGACACCGTGACAACGGCACAGTCCATCGTGTTCGACAATGTGCCATTAGAAAAGATGCTGGCTCAGATAGCGACTCAATACCAAAAAGGGGTGGAATTCAATAATGATGATGCACGTAACCTCCGTCTCTATTTTGTGTGGAAACCGAATGAAGGACTCGAAGTCACGTTGCACAGGCTGAACCTCTTTGAGAGCATAACAATTGAATTGAAGGACAACATGATAGTAGTGGAGTAGGACATGAGAGGTATCTTTTTCATCATTGCTTGCTGTCTTGCATTTGCAGACATTCAGGCTCAGAAGATTACGCAAGAGTATAATAATGTGTCACTCAGCGAGGCTCTGCGACAGCTGAATGAACAGACTGACGACTACACCATTAGTTTCCTCTACAACGAACTGGAGGACTTCCGTATCACCACTTCCATCCACCGAAAGTCTGTTCCCGATGCCATCCGCCAAATGATAGGCTTCTATCCCATCCGCATGACTGTTGAGAACAAGGAAATTGTTGTGGAGTGTGCACAGAAAACAACTATTCGTTACATCGGCAACATCATCGATGAGCAAGACCAGCCCGTAGCATACGCCAACGTCGCCCTGCTCTCACCTCAGGACTCCACGTTAATTACTGGTGGAGTGTCGAACGAGAGCGGTCTTTTTGTCATTCCTTGCGAGCAACAGCCCGTTCTCGCCCGCATTTCATTCGTAGGTTATAAGACCATATACTTGCATTGTAATAATACGGATCTTGGTGTGATAAGGTTAAAACCAGACACTTATACGTTGAAGAAAGTGACGGTGAAGGGTTACAAACCTACAATGAAAATGATTTCGGGTGGTATGGAGATTGACGTACAGAACACGCTGCTGGCCGATGCAGGTTCTTCCTTTGACGTGCTGTCGCAACTACCCCGTGTCAATGTCACTACCAATGGCTCTGTAGAAGTGTTCGGAAAAGGCAGCCCTCAGATTTACATCAACGGCAAGAAAATGCGCAACAAGAGCGAGTTGGAGCAACTGACCTCAAAGGACATCAAGTCTGTGGAGGTCATTACGATGCCTGGCGCACGATATGATGCCACATTAGGCTCCGTCATACGTATCAACACTATCAAACGGCGTGGTGACGGTTTCAGCCTCTACAGCATAGCAAGAGGAAGTTATTTCCATGAGTTCGGTAATGCGGCAGGCGTATCAATGACCTATAGGAGGAGCGGGCTTGAGATGAACTTCTACCCTTACTTCGTCAACAACTACATAGGTGAGGATAATCATTTCGGTAGTACACTGTATTTGGCCGATCATGACACAAAGACTTTGCAACATGGCCTGTTTACAGACCGTACGCAGTCAATCATTCCAGATGTTGACCTCAGTTACGATTTCGATGCTAACCACTCTATCGGTGCCTCTTACCGATTCCAGAAAACCGTAAAGTATTCTGGTCAGCAAACTTCTGACTATACCGTCTATCACAATGACATGCTGCAAGGCTCCGTGAAGTCTAACGATACACGCAATTGGAATGTCGTCCATCACAATGCCGATATCTACTACACAGGCAAGATAGGTCATTGGAACCTGAATGCTGATGGTTCGTATGTGCATACGAAAGTAGAACGAGGACAGCAGATAACAGAGAACAGCGCGGCGTTCGACAATCGCATCATACACACTTCCTCTACCCAAGACAGCCGCCTCTATGCTGGCAAACTAATCGCTGCCTACAAACTGCCACATGGAGAACTCTCTTTCGGTACAGAGTTGACCTATTCGCATGTGAATGCCGATAATAATAATCCTGAGGGCTACATTACCGAGTCGGACAACGAAATTAAGGAAAACAACTATGCAGGTTTTGCCTCATACAACCTGCAACTCGGACACTGGTCGTTGGAGGCTGGAGCACGCTATGAATACGTACATTCTGACTACTATAACTATGGTGTACTGGATAGCGAGGTAAGCCGTCAATATAGTGGTATGTACCCCAATCTCTCAGCAACGTGGAACAAAGGCAAGTGGGGACTGCAGTTTGCCTATTCGAAGAAAACTCGCCGACCAAGTTACGGACAGTTACGCAGTTATCAGCAATACGACAATCGATATGCTTATGAGGGCGGAAATCCAGAACTACAACCTGCCATCTACCACACATTGGAGACAATGCTCAATTGGCAATGGATCAATTTCAGTCTCAGTTATAGGTATCAAAAAGACTTCATGCTCTGGAAGAACGATCTCTATGGCACACAGGAGATAGCATACGCCACTTTTATCAACATCGACCACAAGCAAGAGGTTGTGGCATCTCTCGTGCTTCAGCCCAAATTCGGATTTTATCGTCCTGAACTTGAACTGGGATATATTCATCAGTTCTTTGATGCCAAGAAATATGGTTATGTCACTAATCTGCACCGTCCTGCCGTCACAGTTACTCTAAACAATAAATTTGTCATTAGTAAATCCTGCTGGCTCGGCCTGCGTGGTCGCTATGTTTCAAGCCATGACAACGTGTCGCAGGAAATAGATGGTTTTTGGACTGTCAGTGCACAAGCCTATAAGAGTTTCTTAAACGGTACATTAGCCTTAAATTTCACTATCAACGACATCTTCAACACCAACTTCGAGAAATGGAGAATGCGCACTCACAATGTAGAGATTAGCAAGGACTGCAACAACCATAGCACGACACGCGGCATCAGCCTGCAAGTGACCTATAACTTCAACACCACTAAGAGTAAGTACAAGGGCACAGGCGCTGGTAATGAAGAAAAGAACAGATTCTAGTCTCTATAGTTTTCTTTCATGCCTTCAATCCTTTTTTAGAGGACATCAACGAACAAAAAAAACGGAGAGACTCACACGAAGAGTCTCTCCACCTATAGATTTGTTTTGAATTGCTGCCTTCCGAGGGGTGCTCGAAAGGGATGTTTATTTACTAATTCTGACGTTGAGGGCGCTGTCCGCCTCCGAAGCCACCACCTCCGAAGCCACCTCTGCGGCTGCGACGCTCTGCTTCTGCCTTTTCGTATTTCTCGAACTGCTCAGGGGTGAGGATAGCCTTGATAGCTGCTCTCTGTGCTTCCTGGCGCTTCTGGAATGCATCGCGGTCAAACTGAGGCTGGCCACCACCATTCTGCATAGCCTTGAAGATGGAATCCGTTTCCTGAGCCTGCTGGAAATAGAGGTCATACACTTTCTTGTACTGTTCATCGTTGATACCACAAGTTTCCTTGAGTTGGTCAGCACGGCGAGTAGCCTGTTCTTTTGGTTCCATACGGCGGAATTGTCCTTGAGCGAAAGCGGTCACAGACATAGTTGCTACAACGAGCATCAAAATCAATTTCTTCATGTTTTGGGATTGTTTTTTTAGGTGAATAATTTAAATTGTTTTTGGTAGTTCTGTTTCTTTTGACTTGTGTTCCAAAAGAAAGTTTAAAAGAAGAAACAGTTTTTTTCGCTAATTTGAAAAAAATGTAATTCAACTTCGCAAATTTCTCCCCTCTCATGGGGAGTTGGAGAGGAACTTTAGGTGATTTTCAGAAGTGCATGTGTGGATTGACTGAACCGCTCCTTTGAATTTAACTAGTTGCCGAGGGCTCGTTATCGAAATGGCGAGCGTTCGGCGTTGCGATGGCGAGCGCTCGCCGTGTAAACGTTGAGGGCTCGGTTTTTTAGTTGAATCAAAGAAATGGTTTAGTAAAATCGAAGAAGAACTTCAGTGCAATCAAAGGAGATGCTCAGTATATTCGAAGCTTTTTCAGGTTGTATCTGAAACGACAAAAAGAAAAGGTTCAAGAAGGCGATAAGAAAAATGAAATAGAGAAAGTGGAGGAAATAATTGCATAATCGTTTCATTTGCTCTATTTTTGCAGTAACAATTCATAAATGTGCTAATATGCAAGTTGATTTTCTGAATCTGCAACGAGTGAATGAGTCGTTTGGCTCGGAACTGAAGGAGGCTGTGAACCGTGTGGTGAGCAGTGGATGGTATTTGTTGCACACTGAGGTGGAGGCTTTCGAACAGGAGTTTGCTGACTATCTCGGTGTGAAGCATTGTGTGGGTTGTGGTAACGGATTGGATGCCTTGACACTCGTTTTGATGGCTTGGAAAGAACAGTTGGGTTGGCAGGATGGAGATGAGGTGATTGTACCTTCGAATACTTTCATCGCTACGGTTTTGGCGGTGTCGAGAGCAGGGTTGAAACCTGTGTTTTGTGAGCCGAATTTGGAGGATGCGTTGATAGATGTGAATCGCATTGAGACACTCATCACGGAGCACACACGATGCATCATTCCTGTGCATCTCTATGGGCAGACTTGCGATATGGAACGTATCATGCAGATTGCCAAGGCACATGGACTGAAAGTATTGGAGGATGCATGTCAGGCACATGGAGCAGAAGGTGTGGCACAAGCCGATGCAGCTGCTTATTCGTTCTATCCAGGCAAGAACCTCGGTGCATTGGGAGATGGGGGATGCATCGTTACCAACGATGAGGAATTGGCACAGCAGGTGAGAAGTTTGGCAAACTATGGGCAGTCCGTGAAATATATCCATATATGTAAAGGTGTCAATTCACGGCTCGATGAGGTGCAAGCGGCAGTGCTTCGGGTGAAGTTGCGCCGTTTGGACAAAGACAATGTCCGAAGAAGAGAGATTGCAAGTTATTATCATGAGAACTTGAAAGGAATGGTGTCTGTGCCTCGGATTCCAGCCCATCCGTCTCGTCATGTTTTTCATATCTATGCCATTCGCACGGAGCATCGTGATGAATTGCAGAAGTCTTTAAGGGAGAAAGGAATTCAAACCTTGATTCACTATCCCATTCCTCCACATCGACAGCAAGCATACCGCGAGTTCCAGCATCTGCACCTACCTATCGCGGAAGAGTGGGGTAGAACGGAACTCTCGTTGCCTATGTCGCCTGTAATGACAGATGAGGAAGTGGAAGCCGTTTGCAACGGCTTTGCCGAAATGAAGAATGAAGAATGTAGAATGTAGAATGAAGAATGGATTAATGGACGTCAATTCCATCAAACCATAACTCTGAAATCACAGTGTCGGTGTATTTGTCTCCTGGGTACACCTCCATGATTTCGAATTTGAGTGTCCAGTTAGGTGCTTCTGGATTGTGAGGCCCCAACACACCCACCTCAAAATCTTGTTCTGTGCGGCTGTCCTGAAGGTTGAGAATCGCATAAGGTTTTCCCATATAGTACATCTTCAGTTTCTTAACCCTTGAATTATCCTTCCAAACCTTTTCGTCCTTCACATGCCCGTTTAAGATTTTTACATGGGTAATACGTGGACAACCGCCTGAAAATTCATATTCTAAGTATTCACCAATGCCTTGCCCTTTTGCGCCCTCTGCCCATACACTTTCGTGATTGAAATTGTGCGCATTTTTCCCGTTGTAATTGAACTTTTTTGTTGCTTTCAGATGACTTGAATCCTTGATTGAAAGTACATCTCCACCACAATACCAACTACAGCTGGATGAATATAAATCGTCGAATATTGCGCACTCTTTCATCAGTTTTTTCTCCGCTTCAGATAATTTCTCCTTATCTTCTAAAATAGACAGACGATCGTATTCAGCCTTGCTGATTGTGGGCATCTTGATGATAGAAATCGGGTTAAGTTCTTTCACCTGTCCCTGCATTGAAAGACAAAAAGAAATGACCATTCCAAAGATTGCTACAGTCTTTTTCATAATAGAGTGTTGATGTTGATATTGGTAAAGGTTTTTCATTCTTCATTTTTATATCTTTCTTTCCAACATTTCAGCATTCTCTCGTAGAGTTTTGCTTCGGAAGGAGTGTGGGGTTGCGCATGCCAGAAACGAGCGTCGATGGCTTCGTCGGGCAGGAATTGTTGCTCTACGAAATGGTCTGGGAAATCGTGAGCGTATTTATAGCCATCGTGATAGCCGAGTTCTGCCATCAGTTTGGTTGGTGCGTTGCGGATGTGGAGAGGAACAGGGAGGTTCCCCGTTTGCTTCACGTATTGGAGTGCTGCATCGATGGCGAGATACGACGAATTGCTCTTCGGACTGGTGGCAAGATAGACCGTTGCCTCTGCCAGCGGTATGCGGCCTTCGGGCATACCGATTTTCGAGACGGCATCGAAACATGCATTGGCAAGGAGAAGAGTATTGGGATTTGCCAAACCGATGTCTTCTGAAGCACTGATAACGAGTCGGCGGGCAATGAAGAGAGGGTCTTCTCCTCCCTCAATCATGCGAGCGAGATAGTAGATGGCAGCATCGGGATCGCTTCCTCGAATACTCTTAATAAAAGCCGAGATGATGTCGTAGTGCATCTCTCCATCCTTGTCGTAAGCAAGCGGGTTTTGTTGGATGGATTTGAGAACGAGTTCGTCGGTGATGACGATGTCGGTTTGACCTGCTGCTTCTGCTGCTTGGATGGTGAGTTCGAAGATATTGAGGAGTTTGCGGGCATCGCCTCCACTTTGGCGCAAGAGAGCACCCGTTTCCTTCAGTTCAATCTTTTTGTTTTTGAGAAAAACATCCTTTGTGAGCGCATTGTCGAGCAATTTCAACAGGTCGTCTTTACCCAGCGATTCCAACACATAGACTTGGCAGCGGGAGAGGAGAGGACGAATTACCTCGAACGAAGGGTTCTCCGTTGTGGCACCAATGAGGGTGATGATTCCCTTCTCCACAGCACCGAGAAGTGAATCCTGTTGCGATTTGGAGAAGCGGTGGATTTCGTCGATGAAGAGGATGGGATTTCCTTTCGTGGCAAAGAGTCCGCTATGCATCTTCGCTTTCTCAATCACTTCGCGCACTTCCTTCACTCCCGAAGTGACGGCACTCAAGGTGAAAAATGGCACATCGAGTGTCTTGGCAATGATGTTGGCAAGGGTGGTTTTTCCCACGCCTGGAGGTCCCCACAAAATAAATGAAGCGATGCGTCGGGCATCAATCATCCGACGTATCACGGCACCTTCGCCAACGAGGTGCTGCTGTCCGATATAGTCGTCAAGAGTTTGAGGACGAAGTCGTTCTGCTAAGGGTTGCATGTGTGTAATAGTGATAAGTGAAAGCCTCACCCCCGACCCCTCTCCAAAGGGCGAGGGGAGTAGTATCAGGGATTTAAAGGATTTAATAGGATTCTTGAACCTTCAGCTCGGCGTAGCCAAACCTGAAACCTGAAACCTGAAACTTGAAGCCAGCACGAAGTGCAGTGCAAAGTTTCTGCAAAAATACATCAAATAAAGTGAAAAATGAAAAGTGAAAAGTGAAAAGTGCGTGAAGATTGAAAAAAGTGAGTATATTTGCATAAAAATTGAAAAACCATGACGACTAACTCAAATAAATACCTGAAAGTGTTGTCTGCTTCGGCAGGTAGTGGAAAAACATTCCGTTTGGCAGTGGAATATATCAAATTGCTGATTGAGAATCCTGTCAACTACAAGTATATCCTCGCGGTGACTTTCACAAACAAGGCTACCAGTGAAATGAAGGACCGCATCCTGACTCAGCTCTATGGTATTGCGCACGGTTTGGCCTCTTCGAAAGACTATTTGGCAAAAATCAAGGAGGATGAGCGCTTTCGTCATTTTTCTGACCAGCAGATACGGGAAAATGCGGGTAAGGCGTTGAAGAACATGATGCACGACTATGGTATGTTCCGCATCGAGACCATCGACTCCTTCTTCCAGTCTATTCTGCGTGAGTTGGCACACGAACTACGTTTGTCGAACAATCTGCGTGTGGATTTGAAGACCGACGAGATACTGAAGAATGCCGTGAAAACCATGTTGCGTGACCTGAAGGAGAGCGACAATGTGTTCCAAGTGATTAAAAACTATGTAGAGCAGAAGATAGGTGAAAACATAGAGTGGAAAATCGAGGATGAGATAGGCGATTTTGCCAAGCACATTTTCGATGAGCAATTCATGCTGCATAAGCAGAAGAAACTTCGTGAACAAGGCTTGCAGGATAAGGAAATGATGGATGTGCCTGCTTTCGACATGGACGAAGTGAAGAACTATAAGAATAAGGTGTTTAAGACGATTCCTCAGAAGAAGAAACATGCAGTGAGCAAGGCTAAAGACTTCTTGAAGACATGTGAGGAGTCTGGACTGACAAAAGAACATTTTGCGCAAGGGCAGAAAGGAGTTTATGGTTTTTTGGAAAGTTGGGCAAAAGAAGAACAGAAATCCCCTGGTAAGTATGTGATGGACTGTTTGGAAAGTGCAGAGAAGTGGGCTAAGAGGGGCGTGCATCATGATTTGGTTGTTCGCTTGGCTGGGGAAACGTTTATGCCGATATTGAAAGATGTGCTGGCAGACTTGGACTACATCAAACAGGCGAAAGTCATCACCAAGCACATTTATCCGCTGATGCTAATAGGCGAGATAGACAAGATGGTGCGAAGCTTAAACAGCGATGAGAATCGTTTCTTGTTGGCTGACACATCCTATTTGCTGAATGCCATGATTCAGGACAGCGACATCCCGTTTATCTATGAGAAGTCGGGAACGAAGTTCAAGTACATGATGATTGACGAGTTTCAGGACACCTCCACGCTGCAATGGAAGAACTTTGTGCCACTGCTGATGAACTGCGTTTCGATTGGTTGTGAATGTCTGATTGTGGGCGATGTGAAGCAGAGCATCTATCGTTGGAGAAACAGCGATTGGGATATTCTGAACGGCATCAAGGACAACGAGGATTTCAAGGATTATGTGGATTGGAATCCGTTGGAAGATAACTACCGCAGTGCAGGAAATGTGGTTGAGTTCAATAACGCTTTCTTCAGCATTGCAGCCCTTGAGTTGCAAAAATTATACGACCTCAAGACTACCGAAAATGTGCCCGACGAAAGTGTGCTGAAGACGGAGGTGATTCCTTCGGTGTATGCTACGGTAGAGCAGAAAGTGAAGAAAAACGAAGGCAAGGGCTATGTGAAGGTGGAGTGTGTGAACTTTCCAGTGAATGCAAAAGTAGCGGAAAGAAAGACTGTGGAATATCAGCGCGTGATCAACAACCTGAAAGAACTGCTGACGAGGGACGAAACAGGAAAACGGACTGTAGTGCCCAATGACATTGCCATCCTTTGCCGTGAAAACAAGGATATTCCCAACATCATGTCGCTTTTCGAGGAAGCAAAGAGGCAGAAGGAATACAGCATGTTTGAGGGAGTGAACATCGTGAGTGATGAGGCATTCAAGCTGAAGGCTTCGTTGGCAGTGAACGTGCTGATTGCTGCACTTCGTGCCATTGCCAATCCTACCGACAAGTATTCATTAGGCTATCTGCTCTCCATATATAATAAGGAAGTGAGGAAGGACGAGACAACTGCAGATTTGAATGCTATCTTCTTGAAAGATATCAACGCCATCAAGCAGATGCTGCCAACTGCTTTTGTGAATGAGTTTCCTTCCTTGTCGGTGAAACCTCTCTACGAATTGGTGCAGAACCTCTATGAGATGTTAGGACTGAACGTGATAGAGAATCAAAGCGCGTACTTGTTTTCATTCTTCGACAAGTTGCTGAATTTCGTTTGCGACAAGCCTGGCGACATCGACAGCTTCTTGCAGTATTGGGACGAAACAATGTGCGAGGAAACCATTCCGATGGGAGAATTGGAGGGAATCCGAATCCTCTCCATCCATAAGTCGAAAGGCTTGGAATTCCATACGGTGATTTTCCCATTGGCAGACTGGACATTCACTAAACAAGGATTTTCAACTACCCTTTGGTGTCAACCGACGGGTGAGTTTGAGGGACTCGACTTATTGCCAGTGGATTATGGCAATGAAGCAAACGAATATTTCAACAAGGAGAATAACGAAGAGAGACTGAAAACCTACGTTGACAATCTCAATCTGGTGTATGTGGCAAACACACGTGCCCGAAACAATCTGATTGTCATATCGGGACGAAATGAATTGTCTGAAAATCAGAAAAAAAATGGTGGACTTTCGGAAGATGTTGCATACCTGATGTGGATGACGATGGAGAAGATGAAGGAATCAGGGATGCACTGCATCGATGTGCCTTTAGAGATGTCGTTGGCGGAGGATGACGATGAGGAGAAAGAGATGTCGATTCGTCAGTATGAGAAGGGTGAGTTGCTTCCATCGAAGGAGAAAGTCGATGAGGAAGAAGAAAATGTGTTGGCACAGAAGCCTGTCGATTTGCCTATCACCTTCCACCAAAACAAGATGTTGGCAGGATTCCGCCAGTCGAATCAGTCGGCAGAGTTCGTGAAAGGGCAATACGACGAGAACGATGACGGTAACTCGCTGTCGTCAGGCTACTCCAACGACTACATCAATCAGGGCCTCCTCTTCCATTATTTGCTTTCGTTGGTCCACACGCTCGATGATGTGGACAAAGCTTTTCTTCGTGTTAGTCAGGAAGGCTACTTCGAAAGTCAAGAACAGGAAAACAGCATCAGAAAGTTGCTTCGTCAGGCACTCCAGAACGAACAGGTTCGTGGTTGGTTCGCTCCCGATTGGAATGTGGTGAACGAATGTGCCATCATCGACAAGAACGACGAAGGGATTATCTACGAGAAGCGTCCCGACCGTGTCGTTTCCAAGCCTGGAGAGACCATCGTGATAGACTACAAAACTGGCGACTCGCAGACCATATATTCCAAATACAAGGAACAAGTGAAAGAGTATATCGACTTGTTGGAACGTGCTGGATACGAGAACGTGAAAGGCTATCTTTGGTATGTCATGGACAACAAAGTGGTGCCAGTAAGTGATTCTAATAACGATAATAAAATAAGTTAGTATAAATGACACGAGTTAACTTAGGAAAGAAATTAGAATAATTAGAATAATTACTCCATAAATTTGGTGTTGTTTAAAACAAGAAACATATTATTTCTGATAAAATTATTCTAATTATTCTAATTTCTTTCCTTTAAAAATCGTCCCAAGTTATTTTAAAACGTATTTTAAATTATTAACTGCCAATAGGAGTATGAATAGTTTTCTTGAATTAGTAGCAAAGGATTTGTACCAGAAGTGTGATGGTAATTTTCAGAATCTGACGATTATTTTTCCGAATAAGCGAGCCAGCCTGTTTTTCAATCAGCACATATTCTCCATAGCCAATGCTCCGTTGTGGGCACCTACATATCTCACCATTTCCGAGCTTTTCCAGACGCTCTCTCCGTTGGAAATGGCTGACACGATAGAATTGGTTTGCCGTCTCTATCAGGCTTACGAAGAGGCATATCAGCAGAATGGGGAAGTGATGGATGAAACCCTCGACAAGTTCTATTCGTGGGGCGAACTCATGCTGTCCGACTTTCAGGACATCGACAACAACCATGTCGATGCGCAGGATCTGTTCCGTAATATCTCCGACCTCAACGACCTCACCCGTTTCGACTATCTCTCGAAGGAACAAGTGAAAGCCTTGCAGGAGTATTTCCAAGACTTCGACATCTCCACGCTTCTGAAGGAGAACTACATGAGTCTTTGGAAGATACTGCCAACCATCTACACCTGTTTCCGCAATGATCTTCGAACTGCGGGCTTGGCATACGAAGGAATGCTGAAACGCAATGTGGTGAGTCGATTGGGTGGGGAACTGCCCGATGATGAGAGATTGAGTGAAGGACATGAGGCAATAGCGAAGCAGAAGGTGGCAGATTTCAAGGAAAGGATTCAGCAGCAGAAGTTTGCCATTGTGGGCTTCAATGTGTTGAACAAGACCGAGCAGGAGATGTTCAAATTCCTCAAGGAGAATTCCCAGGTGTATTTCTATTGGGATTTCGACGAGGCATATCAGCAGCAGAAAGCAGACGACCATAAGGTGTTTGAGGCAGGGCGGTTCATCTACGAAGACATGCAGGCATTTCCCAATGAATTCAAGCCCGACACGGACACCTATCGACTGGCATACAGGAATTTTGCATCCTCCAAGAAACACATCACCTATATCTCCTCACCCACCGAGAACGCCCAGACGCAGTACATCGGCACATGGATGCAGCAATGCCATCTTCAGGCTGAGGGAGAACCACTCAACCAGTCTGCCATCGTGCTTTGCAACGAAAACCTCTTGCAGTCCGTGCTACATTCCATTCCTGTTGACGAAGAGTTTGCCAAGCGCTTCAAGCTCAATGTGACGATGGGTTATCCCTTGCTGCAAACCCCCATCAGCAGCTATCTGATGGCGGTGCTCGACCTCCAGTTGCATGGCTACCACGAGAACCGTGCAGGCAATTCCTTCTGGCGCTATGCACAAGTGGCAGCCGTGCTGAAGCATCCTTACACCAATCGCTTGGGTGGGGAAGTGGCTCGCAACTTGCTCACTACCATCAAGTCCCACAACATCCTCTTCCCTTCTGTTTCTCTCATCGAGAATCTCCCTGTGGATCAGAACGACGAAGAGAAAGCAAAGCAGCAGGAGCAACAAAAGGCATTCTTGCTTCAGTTGTTCACCAAGCAAAATTTCATGAGGGATTTGCTCAACTATCTGCTCCAACTCATTCAGTCCGTGGGCAATAGCTATCGACGTGTGGAAAAGACTTTCGACTATCAGTTGTACGTCGAATCAGTTTTCAATGCCTACAAAATCGTGAATCGCCTGTTGAAGTTGGAAGAGTCGGGAATCTTACGTTTTGAGCCATCAACGGCACTTCGTGCTGGTTCCAGGTTTGGCTACGCCGAGCTGAAGGTTCAAGTTTCAGGTTCCAAGAATCCTTCTGAATCCAATGAATCCCTGATTCCACTCCCCTCGCCCTTTGGAGAGGGGTTGGGGGTGAGGCTTTCTCTTCTCTCCCGTTTGCTTTTCCAAATCATCAATTCCCATTCCTTGCCATTCCACGGAGAACCCGCTGTGGGCATTCAGCTGATGGGAGTGCTCGAAACGCGCAATCTCGACTTCAAGAATGTGCTCATGCTCAGTGTGAACGAAGGCAACCTGCCGAAGTCGGAAACTTGCAGTTCGTTCATACCATATTTCCTCCGCGAAGAGTATCATCTCACCACGCGTGACAAGCGCAACAGCCTCTATGCCTACTATTTCTATCGCCTCGTTCAGCGAGCAGAGAACGTGACACTCATCTACAACAATTCCACCGAGGGCACATCGCGTGGAGAGATGTCGCGCTTCATGAAACAAATGCTGGTGGAGCAGGAGGATTTGCAGTTGGCTCACAAAATCGAACTGAAGAACCTCTCGGCAACCAATGTCCCATATCTTCCTTCCAGCATTGTCGTTCCAAAGAGCGAAGAGGTGATGGAGCAACTTCGAGGACATTTCGTCTGGGGAGAAGATGGCAGTCGCCCAACCGCCCTCAAGCCGTCCAGCAATGGCTATCTCTCTCCTTCCGCCATCAACACCTACATCGACTGTCCGCTCCAGTTCTATTTCCAGAAAGTGGCGCAGCTCTACCCCGAGGAAGAATTGACAGACGACGTGGAGGACAACACCTTCGGCAGCATCTTCCATTTCTGCATGAGTGAAATCTATACCCGTTTGGGAATCGGAAAAACACTCACGAAGGAGGACATCAACTCCATCCTCAGCGAGGGAACCACAATCGCCTATTTTGTCGATCGTGCCTTCAACCATGAGTTCTTCCACGAAAGCGATTTGAACAAGACTCCGACCTACAATGGCAATCAGTTACTCATTCGTAGTGTGATCATCACCTACGTCAAGAACCAGTTGGAATACGACAAGCAATTCTGTCCACTCACCATCATCGAAGTGGAGAAGGAGCACTCATCCTTCTTCAAACTCTCCAACGGCACCACCGTCAAGTTGGGAGGCATCATCGACCGCATCGACCTCGTGAATCTGCCTGACAACACCGACCAGCAGCAGTCTAAGGGCAACGACCAACAGCAGCAGCCTAAGGGCATCGACCAACTGCGCATACTCGACTATAAGACCAGTGCCAAGGTGAAGACCGCCCAGAGCGTCGAGGCGTTGTTCGATTCGAAGAACACAAATCGTTCCAACCACATCATGCAGGCATTCTATTATGCCGACATCTATTCGCGAGAAAAGAGTGTTCGTCAGGCTGTCGGTGTGTCGTTGATGTACGTGAAACTAGCCAAGGAAGGAGAGAAGGAAAGGAAGAAGTGCAATCCATTGGTTATGTTGGGCAATACGGCAGTTCGTGACTTTGCCCATCAGGGCGACACCACCAATCCTGATGTCACCCTCCGCGATGCATACCACTCCCAGCTCCTTGCGGTGATAGACAGTATTTTCGATCCCGATGTACCTTTCACGCAGGCTCCAACCAATCATCCTTGCAAGTATTGTAAGTTTCTGGCTATTTGTGGCAGAGAAAAACCTTCCTTTTGAAAAAAATGCGTGACACATTGACGCAGTAATAAACAAAAATGCGTATCTTTGCACACGAAAACAAAATAATGTTTAACTAATCATTAGTAGATATGGACGACTATCCGGCGAATAGACCATTGCGGCTCTAAGGTTCGACGACACTCTGACACTTCTCCCTCGCTTTTGAGAACAAGCAGCAGGAACCTTTGCCGCGCCATACATTCATGCGAACATTCAATTAGGTCAAAGGTCAAAAGGTCTGAGGCTTGCCATCCAATGGGCAACCGAGGCCTAAAGCTAAAGCTGACTTAAAAGGTTTAACTCTCAAAAACGAACTGACAGAGTAAAGATATGCGTTCTTTTTGGAATACTAAGAAAGGTGTTACACCTATCGACGAGTGGCAGCCAGGATGCTGGGTGCAAATCACTTGTCCCGTGGAGGACGACGTGCGTTTTCTGGTTGACGAACTCCACATGCCCGATTATTTTATTACCGACGTTGCCGATGCTGACGAGCGTGCTCGTTACGACATGGACGAGGGATGGCTCATGATCATCCTCCGCATCCCGCATCTCAAGAGCGTCAGTTCCCGCACTCCTTACACCACCATCCCGCTCGGTGTGGTGCTCAAGGGTGATGTCATTATCACCATCTGCGACCAAGAGGCACGTATGATGGTGGATTTCGTCAACCATCAGCAGCGACGTGCAGAGGGCTTTTCGGATGCTGCCGACCTCGTGTTCCGTCTCTTCCTCTCTGCTTCCGTGTGGTATCTGAAGTATCTGAAGCAGGTGAACGGACTCATCGAGAAGGCAAAGCGCAACCTCGGTGGACAGATCGATAACGAGGACTTGGTGAGCCTCGCTCGCTTGCAGGACAGTCTCACGTATTTTGCCACTTCCATCCGAGGCAACGAGACACTCCTCTCGAAGCTCAAGTTCCGTCTGCCTGTCGATGAGCTCGATGCGGAACTCATCGAGGATGTGAACATCGAGATGAACCAGGCACGCGAGACGACTCAAATCTACTCGAACATCCTTGACTCGACGATGGACACTTACGCCAACGTCATCAACAACAACATGAATAAGGTGATGCGTCTGCTCACCTCGCTCAACATGATCATCATGTTCCCAACTCTCATTGCCTCCCTCTTCGGCATGAACCTTGTCAATGGTATGGAGACATCCCGCTTCGGTTTCTTCGTTGCCATTCTCATCTCTATCATCTCCACCATTCTGGGACTGATGTGGTTCAAGCGAAAGAAGTGGCTGTGATTGGTAAATGAAGAATGTAGAATAAAGAATAATCCATCCGGATGGAGGTAAAATATATTCTTCATTCTACATTCTTCATTCTTCATTAAATAGTGCTTATGCGTATTTTACTTCTTGGTGATTATAGCAACGTGCATTGGACGCTGGCAGAGGGTTTGCGGGCGCTCGGACATGAGGTGTGCGTGGTGAGCGATGGCGATGGTTGGAAGAACTATCGTCGGGATGTGGATTTGAAAAGACGGTCAACGGGGAAATGGGACACGCTGCGATACCTTTTCGATGTGCTGCGATGGATGCCGAAGTTCAAGGACTACGACGTCGTGCAACTCATCAATCCCGTCTTCCTCGATTTGCGAGCAGGGAAAATCAAACCTTTCTACGATTATATCCGTCGCCACAACGGAAAACTCGTTCTCGGTGCTTTCGGCATGGACCATTACTGGGTGAAGACTTGTCTCGACTGCACTACCTTCCGCTATTCCGATTTCAATATTGGTTCCCATCAGCGCACGGAGGAACCCTTCAATCAGGCTTTCATCCGTGATTGGCTCCAGGGCGAGAAAACATCCATCAATCAATACATTGCTGCTGATGCGGATGCCATCGTCACGGGACTTTACGAGTACGATTGCTGCTATCGCCCTCATTTCCCTGACAAGACTCATTTCATTCCTTTCCCTATTGATTTTTCTGCAATCACTCCCAAGGTGCCACGCACGGAGGGAGCACCCATCCGTTTCTTCGTTGGTATTCAGCGTGAACGCCATGCCTACAAGGGAACGGACATCATGTTGCGTGCCTTGGAGCGCGTGAAGGCTCTTCATCCCGACGCTTGCGAAATCGTCAAGGTGGAGAACGTGCCTTTCTCTGAGTATCAGCGCTTGATGAGTGAGAGCGATGTTATCCTCGATCAGCTTTACAGTTACACCCCTGCCATGAACGCCCTCCTTGCGATGGCGAAGGGGCTTATTGTCGTGGGAGGAGGTGAAGAGGAAAACTATGAGATTCTGAACGAGACGGAACTGCGTCCCATCATCAATGTGCTACCTGACGAGGAGGACTGTTTTCAGAAGATGGAACAGCTGGTGCTCCATCCCGAACGGGTTCCTGAGCTTTCCCGACAGAGCGTGGAGTACATTCGCCGCCATCACGACCACATCAAGGTGGCTAAAGAGTATGAGTCTCTCTATAGCCTCCTCTAACTTCCTCGAGGGGAGATGAAAGTGAAAAATCAGGGATTTAAAGGATTTAAAAGGATTCTTGAACCTTTTGCTCGGCTAAGTCAAACCTGAAGAATTTATCAAGGATTTAAAGGATTTGAAAGGATTTGGGGCGCTTCGCTTGAAATTATATTTAGAATTATCATTTAGAATTATAAAAAAATTTTTTACGTTCAAATTTTAAACTTCATTTCGAGCCGGAGGCGACCAAGTAAGTGAAAGGTGAAAAGTGAAAAGTGAAAAATCAGGGATTTAAAGGATTTAAAAGGATTTGGGGCGCTTTGCTTGAAATTGTGTTTAGAATTATGATTTAGTTACTATGTTTGCACTAGCAAACGCAATAGGGGCATAGTAGAGACTGGTTTGTAGGGCTAAAACAAGGATGTGAGACAGTTCTTTGTGCAAGATTATCTCGGCATCTGCGATGTTTAGGTT
>JAEEGJ010004116.1_pt1 | contig 50953 bp, 47 predicted proteins | sample 8958761 | NCBI WGS metagenome assembly JAEEGJ01 (sample SAMN16246546, study PRJNA631951) | gut metagenome | biome: gut microbiome; feature: rumen; material: RS-attached | host: Bos | place: Iran: Karaj | collected 2018-10
TCTCCTTTATCCATTAACTTTTGCATTACACTGTTTAGGGAAATCCAGTGATTGATTTTCGTAATTATCGAAAACTTTTACGTAAGTTCAGTGTAAGGCATTTTGCACAGTTTTGCAATATATAGTTGGCCCGTTTTCATCATTTTGTATAGAATGTGATTTTTATAGTCTAATTCGCACAAATATGGGGGCTGCACGGTACGCTTTGCACAAAAAAATAAATGGTTTCTACGAAACTATTTTCGTAGAAACCATTTTGATGCTCATTTTGAGGTCATGACCACACTCCCATCACCCTTTTACCCAGCCATTTACCGCTGTGCTTACTCTCTTATCTATATCAATTCTGGATTCACGGCATTCTTTTTTGTAATCTCTTCCCGCTTTAAACAATCCCACAAACAAACCTTCTCCCACGGGAAGCATCTGTTTTATCATGCTCTCAGGAAAAACAAAATGTGTTGCATGTTCATATATCATGCTTTCAACTTCGCACTCGTGCGGAATTCTCGACAGTCTTTCTTCCATTCGGCGTATATATTTTGCTGTATCCCAAAGGACATCGTCCTCTGCACCTATTAATAAAAGTTTTCCCTTAATACGTTCAACTTTTATAAACTCTTCTTCCTGAATAGGATGTGCCTTTTCAGAATCATCAAATACTGGTCTAGATACAATAAGATCTTTATTAATCTTTGCATCATCTTTCATCTTCTGATAATAAACTGGATGTCTGTAAACAAAAGGAAGATATGGTAGAGGTTTTCCCTGCCATGAAGCTGTTGACTCTCCTTCTCCTGGCCATTCTGCTTGTCCATCCCGGTTTCCTCTGTAAAATCCTTCCATAACAAAATCGCTTGGAGTCATAGCTATAGTTAGAGTAATCTCAGGATAAAATGAGGCGGCTATTAGAGCATACATACCTGTAGTTGATGCACCTGCAATACCAAATTTTGTATTTCCTTTGCTCTTTAGATATTCAATAGCAGCGCCTATTCTTTCAACAGGCAGATTATGATGTCCATAATCCTTATGAGCTGGAGATAATGTAATTACGTCAACTCCGAATTTTTTCTGAAGCCATCTTGCACCAGCTTTCGCAATATGATCCTCACAGTCGTCTCCTAGCATCGCGATTATTGCATGCTTAGATTTATTTTTCTCACATGGCCAATAACATCCATAGAATCCTTTATCTGTTTCTTTTATTTTTTTCATTATTATCGCATCCTTCCTCAAAGATAAGATCTAATATTTTGTCAATTAAGGTATCAATTGTTTTATCATATACACTTGCATGAAGTTCTTCTTTAGCTTCTGCTGATATAACAAGAATCTTTATCATATTAGCTAATAGAAGTAAGTCGATATCCTGTCTAACGCCATCTAAAGCACTTAGAAGCTTAATTGCGATAGAACTTTCTTTTTTTTCATCAGGTTCAAAATCAGAAGTCTTAGAAAAGAGCTTCGCCTCATCTTCAAGAGTCATATTTGCGTATATACTCTTTTCTTTATCAACTAAATAATGAAAAAATACGCTTACATCTTCTCGTCCAAGTTTTCTTTTTCCAGACAAAACATCTTCTCCTATGAAAATAGGCATCATCTTTTGTCTGTGATAACGAATTAAATCTGCAAGATATTCTTCCTTATTTTTCCAAAAATGATAAAAAGTACCTTTGGCAATTCCAGCTGCATAAGTTATCTTCGTGATAGTAGTGTGTGTCACACCATATTCTTTTATCAGTGGGAATCCCGCTTCTAGCATAACTTTTCTTAGTGCTTCCCGTTCTTCATCTGAAAAAACTCTATCCGGCATATTTGTTTTTCCTTTCTTGTGACCATTATTTTATTATGGTCACATCATTAAATTAGCATATGCTAACATCGCTGTCAACAATAAAAAAAGAAGTCCATCAAATTTATTTAATAAACTTCTTTATTCTCCATAGTTTTTGACTCCTTTTTAATCATTCTCTGGTAGGCAGGTTTATAATGGTTTTCTTGCTACGCAGTGTAGTCTACAGAAGCCTCTCTTTTCAAATAGTTCCATCTTTAGACCAGCTTTATCACATAGCGCCTTAACATCATTTTTTCCATATATACGCACATCTCCATGTCCAGTAAGATTTATAAGTGGAATCTCTATATGATTACAGAACCATCTTACAGGTGCAGAATTCATAGTCATGTCACGGAGAATCAATCTTCCACCTGGACGAAGAACACGATAAACACTATCAAAAAAGTCTTGAACATTAGGATAGTGATGAAAACTTTGGCAGCATATTACAGCATCAAACGAATTATCATCAAAAGGCAGCTTTTCACAGTCACCTACCACAAGATTTATATCTTCCATGTTCTTTTCTCTTGCGACTTCTATCATCTCCGGTGTTAAATCAATACCGGTATAATGCTTATCAGGATATTTTTCATGTAAAAGAGTAAGCATAGGTGCTGGACCACATCCACAGTCTAATAAATCATTGAACTCTTCCTTCTCAAGTTCATTTAAAACATCTGGGTAATCCTTTCTGCACATTTTATATATGCCACCCTTATCTGTTTCATATACTCTAGCTGCTTTAGAAAATTCCTTCTGTGATAATTTTTTATATTCTTTATCAGTCATACTATTTTGCCCCCTTTACAAGTTCCATCTTAAAATCGCACAGGTCATCACCTGCACCAATTGTTTTTGTTCTTGTGAATTTTAACCCTGGCAGATTACCATAGGCATGAACATCATTCTCACAAAAGAGAATATTAAGTTCTGGGCAGCCTTGTTCAGTTAGATATTTGTTATAAGGACACTGTGTTATATCCATGCGAAAACTGCCTTTTTTCTTTGGATAAAACACATTTTTAAAACCGGCTGTTTCTCCAAACATCTTATGGCTTAAGGAATCCCACATGTTCAAAAAGAACTTCTTGAATCCTGGAATTTTACAACACTTTGCAATGGACTGTCCTGTTTTTTTAGATTTCTCTGCCATGATTTTTTTCATTACGTCAAAGGCCATATCAGAATCAACTTCCTTCATAGCCAGATATATAGCTGCCGCAGGGAAGATAAAACCGTCAGTATGCATTGTAACTCCCTTAGGAAGATCGTTATGTTCAACATACATCTTATAAAGACGTTTTTTCGCATCATGCCATATTTTTTCAGATTCTGAAGCTGAAAGCCTTAAAGCAATCTCGTCTTTAAATACTTTTTTATCTTTCATGATCTTATTTGTCTTTTTCTTAATTTCGATATTATCAGTTTGCATGGTATGCTCCTTTTCTAAACCTCTAATATTTATTTTACTTTTTCTTTAAAACTGTATACATACCCAGGCAGCTATGGCTGATGCTCCCGGGAATACAATAAGCAGCTTTATAAGCTGGCTTTTTATATTAAATCCATACTTCCTGCCTTCATAGGCTTCCTTAACTTCAGGAAAATAAAACTGAAAAAATTGATATTTCATAAGTAGAAAATAATCAAAACAAATCATGTCATAGATTTTATATGTTGAAAAAATAATGATAAATCTGGTAAAGAACTGCCAGAAAGTATATCCACTTCTAAAGCCATCCCAGATAGAGATTACACCAACTCCTATAATCATTAGGAAACTGAAAACCATTAAGGTCCAGCCTATTACTCTTGCCCCATAGAACAGTTCTTTATCTCTAGGAATTATAGCTTCCTGTGCCTCTTTAGGGGCTGCTGAAAAGAACTTCTTATCCTGTATAAATGCAACTGCTGAAAACATCATTATTGTTATTGCCACGCAAAATACTATTGCAAGAAATATTGTAAGTAACATAATCCCTCCTCTTTTTTACCATTCGAATGTCGCCCATCTGTCGTTAAGTTTTGGAAGTAAAGTCGCAAATAGCTTTGCTCGTATGCTATATTTACGCATTTCCTCGTTAAAACTATGTTCCTCTATAAGACGGAATCCTGGAACCAAGTCGACAATTTCCTGACCACTATCTGTTCCCGACATAAACCTAGCCTTAGTGTTCTTAACTGTATCATGATACTTCTCGTTTTTGACCATAAGCTTATTGTTCTGCTCTGCAATTAATGTTCCGCCTTCAGGGAAATTATCTTTTAGTATATTAAGGAAAATCTCTATCTGTTCCATAGTAAGGTACATAAATAATCCTTCAGCTAAAAATACAGTCTTAGTCCCCTTAGTATCAACAGCATCTTTAACAAGATTGCACCAATTATCTTCAAGAGCACTTCCGGCAATCATAGTCACTCTATCCCTCTCAGGGAAGGCTTTTTTTCTTACTGCTATAGCATCAGGAAGATCTAGGTCAAACCAAATAATCCTGCCATTGTCTACACGTGAGAATCTATCGTCAAATCCTGCACCAACATTTACAATAACCGTATCTGGTTCTTTACTTATAATTTGCTTTAGCTGCTTATCAAGCATAATAGTACGAGCTATTACACCTTCATGTGACATAAACTGATTGTACTGAGTAGTATCTACTCCAAGTGCGTCAATTATTTCTACAGCCTTATTATCTGTAATTCTGGCATTCTTTCTTTTAGTTTCATTAGCCTTTATAGCAAGTGGTATAAGAGCTGTTGTCTCTACATCACCTAATTTTAGATTCATCTAATCTTGTCCTCCAAAATCTTCACAATTTTGAGCTTCTTCTCTACATACAAACTCAATCCCTCTTACAAATTTCTCAGGATTAAAAGGAGCCAAGCCTCCATGTCCTACATCCTTAATCTTTCTGAATATTGTCTGAGGGAATATTTTTTTCACGTACTTAACATCATTTTTCCTAGCCTTAACTTCCTTATCAGCAACCCAATATTCAATATGTTTACAATCCTGATTAATATATTTGGGCATAGAGTAGTTATTACATGATTCAAAGGTTCTCCATATAGTTTTAGCTGATATAAAATCAAGAACATCAGCCGCATACTTTATATCCTCTTCAGTAAGTTCATCTGTATCAAATGCCTTTTCTAATACCTTTGCACCGCCAAGTTTCCCTGCATATATCAGACAAAAATCCTTAATAGCTATAAATCTGGTTATTATCCAAGGAAGCTGGTACGGAGTTATACCTCCGTCAATAACAGCATGCTTTACACGAAGCCAATTGTCTGCAAGCATCCTGATAACTATACTTCCACCCATAGAACATCCATAAAGACATTCCACTTCGTAATAATTGTGTTGAATCAGCCATGTAGAAAGCTCTATAGCTATCTCTTCCACACACGTAAAATCTCCTTGGGATTCAGTATCATATCCAGGAATTGCTGGTACTATAACATGGTACTTTTTCGCTAGTGTTGGAATAACATATTCAAAATAGTCCCACATAACAATTGATGGATGTATAAGTACTATTACTTTCTCGTTGTATTTTCCAAATTCATGTATAGTCACTTCTGCCACTCCTAAACCATTACTTCCCACATAGTTCCCATATTTTTAAATCCATCTTCAGGCATGCAGCCTTTACATGGGGTTGCCCCAGACTGCTCTCCACCAGAGCAACCTGAGCAACCATTACACTTTCTTACCTGCATAGATACTCTTTTAATAGAACCGATTTGTTCTAAGTATTCTATTTTTCTTTCAACATCTTCAGGACTGGTGCCAAGTTCCATAGCTAATAGTTCGATAGTTCTTGCATGACCGTCCTTTAATAATTCAAGTAATTCTTCCATATAAGTTCCTATAAACTACCAAATAAGTAATCCTACATGATATGCAAGGAAAGCTAAGAGAAGAGATACAACTGTGTAATATAAAACTATCTTAGCTGTCCATTTTGCTGAGTGTGTTTCCTGGTAAGTCGCAGCTAACGCTACAACGCAAGGCATATTGAATGTCATAGCAAAAATAAATGCTAAAGCTTCAGGCTTTGTTACATTAGCAAGAAGAATAGTGTTAAGGTCTCCTGCCACACCACCGCCACTCATTGCCTGCGTAAATGCTGTACTATATGATCCACCGCTGTATAATGCGCTGATTACACCGATAGCTCCTTCCTTACCAACTGCTGATGCTACATAAGAAAGGAATAACTGCCATGGCATACCAATAGCTTTTGTTACTGGTTCGATTGCTGTTCCAACCTTGTAAAGGATTCCACCACTGCCTCCTGCTGGAGAGTAGCTAAGTGCCCAGAAGATACCACATACAAGTAATACAACTTTAGTTACTCTAAAGAATGTTTCCTTTGTTCTACCAAGTACATATCTAAAGAGTGCGCCCCACTTTGGCTTGTGATATGGAGGAAGTTCCATAATCATTCCATATCTATCCTGTTTCTTTACAAGTTTTCTTCCAAATACCTTGGCTGTAACCCACATATGAACAAGCATAATAAGAAGTATGGCTACTATTACAGCTACAGCTCCTGGTCCAAAGAATATAGTTGCAAGCATAGGAATAGTTGCCCATGCAGCACCGCAAGGTACAGCCCAGGCAAGTGCAATTGTAAGTACCTTCTGTCCCCAGTTATCAATAACTCTTGCGCCTGCAGCGCCGCCCATGGTACAACCAAAGCTTATAAGAAATGGCATAACTGATTTACCCTGTAAACCAAGCTTGCCCATAGTGTTATCAAATACATAAGATATTCTTGCCATAACACCAACTTCTTCAAGAAGTCCAAATGACAGTGTTACACCAAATACAAATCCCAGCATCTTGATAATGTATGACAATGACTGAATTACAACGTCATTAATAATTAGTGTAAGTATATGTGGTGCTCCTATAGCTGCAAGACCGCTGGCAATAGGTGCTTTTAACATAAGAACTACAGAACCTAAAATCATAGGTGGTATAGCTGGAATAAATGCAGCTAACAGACCTAAAATAACAGTTAGCACAACAGCTGGTTTTCCCCATACTCTGCTAAGATATATCTTGTCTAATTTTCCAAGCTTAATATTCTTGCTTTTTTGACTAACTGCTTTATCTAATACATCATCTATCCAAGCAAACTTACAGCCACCAGTTGCAACTGCACCCTTAGTTTCTTTTGCTATGCTTTCAATCTGAGCCATAACAGAATCATCTAACACTTCGCTAAGCTTAGCCATAACAACCTTGTCACCTTCAATAGCCTTAACTGCAAGCCAAGTTGAAGAATAACCAGTAATAGCATCATTAGGAATCAAACCACATATTTGCTGGAATCCCTCTATGCTTTCATACTTATTTTCAAGTGCTTCTATATTTAACTTGTTTTTGCTTGCAACTGCCTTATCTAAAGCGTTGTAAAAAACATCGTATGACTTTTTATCTGTTGCCGAAAAAGGAATAACAGGAATACCAAGCTTATTTTCTATAGCCTTGGCATCGATGCTCTTACCCTGCTGCTTAGCAACATCAGCCATGTTAAGTAAAAGAATACATGGTACATCTATACCTGCATAATCAGCAAGCATAAACATACTTCTTTGAAGCTGTGAACTATCAGCTAAGATACAAACAATATCAGCATCACCAGATGCAATATAATCTCTTGTTATTACTTCTTCATCAGAGTTTGCTGATAAGCTATATGATCCAGGAAGGTCGGCAACCTTATAATTAACACCCTTATGAGAGAAATTACCTTCCTTCTTCTCTACAGTCTTTCCAGGCCAGTTACCAACATGCTGTCTAAGACCTGTTAATGCGTTAAAGAGAGTTGATTTACCTGCGTTAGGCTGTCCAAGTAGTGCTATTGTTGCATTTGCTCTCATGCTGTTACCTCCTCAACCATGATGCCTGTGCACTCTTTCTTATTAAGTGCAATCATAGTGTCTCTTGAATAGACAATCATAGGTCTTTTTTTGTCATTCTTAACAACCAGTACACTACAACCTGGTGTGAGGCCAATTGATGTTATTCTGCTTACAAATCTAGTGTCGCCCACTATATTTGTAACAACGGCCTCCTTGTTTTCTTTAAGTTCGCTTAAACTCATTGTTCCCTCCTAAATGATGTCATATTTTTAACAGACTATTGTCTGCTTTTTACTCAAAATTAGTAATGGTATATGGTGTTTCTTTTAATAAATCTATAAACTGCTTTTTATTCATCTCTCTTTTTGAAAGAACTGTTACTTCTTTATTTCCAAGATCCACCTTTGCCCATAACTCTCCGTCGCTATTAAGAGTATTTTCAACCCTTCTTGCACAACCACTACAAACCATCCCGTCTACCCTTAGTTTGTAGGTATAGGAATAATTACTTTTGTTCTTATCTTTAACCTTTATCTTCTTATCTAGTGGCTGACCGCTTCCGCAGCATGAGCCTCCAAATCTTATAGTTTTATAGATTTTTCGTACTCCTAGAAAAACTAAAAACAATAAAATAAGAATTATAATTACGTTTCCCATATATCATCCCGCCTACAAACATGTTAGTTTTTGCTAACTCTTTTCCAATAAAAACCGTCGCTGTTTATACGACGATTTTCATTGGAACTATATCCCCTGCCCTTACTCTACGTTTTTAAGTGCTACATCCATAGGAATCTTCTTAATTCTTATAAAATCAATAACTGATACTATGCCGTAACCTAAAAGAAGATAAACTACAGATAATACCATAGAACCTACTGACATATAGAAAGCAAAATATCCATCCATCTGCATAACAAATATCTTGAAGATCCATGCCATCAGATAATAACCAACAACAAAGCTTATAAGAGCAAATAGGACTACAACTATAGCTGTAGGAACTATATAAAGAGCCCCTATCTCGCTATTCTTAAATCCAAGTATCTTTGTCATGGATATAGAATGTTCATTTCTTTCAATAATAATCTTTGCAAGAAGATATATTAGTGCTGCTGAAAGAATAATAAGTGCTACCTTAAATACATCCATAATACCGCCCATAGAATGGTTAAGCTGTTTTGTAACCTTTAATATGTCATCCTTTGTAATTACAGTAGCGATATACTGGTTATCTATATCTGTTATCTCCTTGTGAGAGAAATAACCTGAGAACTCATCTTCATCTTTATCAAATGTAGTATTGAAGCTATCCATGCCCATGAAAACAGCTATTCCGCCATCATAATCAATTTCCCCAGCTACTACAAAATCATAAGATTTATTCTCATATTCTTCATGCAGAGATATCTTATCTCCCTTCTTAAGTTCAAACTTCTTAGCAAATGCCGATGATATATAAATCTCACCGTCTTTTACATCGCTTCCAAGCTTAATATATGCACTATCAGGGATGATGCCATATACTGTCACTTTCTCATCACCGCCACTGCCCATGCCGGTTCGTAAACTTCCACCGTCCTTTTCATACATTAGATTTGTAACTCCAAATCTTTCTGCAGACCCTTCAGATGTTTCGATTAAATTACCATCATCATCTATGTTATCCATAAGCATATACTGATATTCTGTGAACATCATATCCGGCGCCTTGTCTGCATAATTATTAAGCGAATCCGGAAGTCCAAACGCAAAGCAAAGCATAAGCTGAATAAAAATAACACCAAAAATGAGTACTAAATAATTAGGCATATTCTGAAAGAGTATTCTTAATCTGAATCTCCTTATAAATGACCATTTAGGTAATCTTCTCGCTTTTGTTCTCTTGCTCTTGACAAAATCATGTCTTAAAAACTTAAGTGGGCTAAGCTGTAGCTTCTTCACAATAACAAAAAGATTAATAAAGAACATGAGAAGCAGCGGTATTACAGTCGTCTTTATCAAAGCTGTATTGGACCACACCAGACTACATGAAGGCAGGCTATAGCTTTGATAATATAGATTTATTGCAACTTTGTTAAATAGTGTATATCCAACAATATTACCTGCAACTGCGCCTGCGATAGTAACTATTAATGGCATAGACATATAATGTCTTATAAGTTCCCCTTTACTATAACCAGACGCCCTAAGTGTACCGATTACAGATGCTTCTTTATCTATGGTATTACTTATTGTAATAGCAAATATAAACGCTATTACACCGATTAGGATATAACACAGTATACTTGTTGTAGTTGAATCTCCTTCAATATCTGAAACCGCAAAGTTACTTGCTTGTCTTAGATATTCTGGCAGGTAGTCTTTAATTTCGTTATCATAGACCAGAGACTGTGTAATCAGCGCTTTCAGGAAACTGTCTGAATAATCAGCTTCTTCGATTTTATCTGCCGGTTCTTTATTGTATTTAAAAGAATAACTATAGTGTATCCTTGCTTTTAATTTATCAAATGCCTCCGGAGTAACCATGGCGACATCAAAACCAAACGCATCAAACATCAAGTCAGTGTTAGATTCATGAAGTGTAAGATAGTTCACATAGGAAAGTAATCCAACAACCTCAAACTTCTTTCCACCAACTGTTATGGTATCTCCTATATTGATTCCAAGGTTGTCAGCATGCATTCTGTCGATAGCAATCTCACCTTCTGTTTCAGGTGCTCGGCCCTTATTAAACGAAGCCATGTTGATTTTGGAATCAGATTTGAATATTCTTACAGTTGCATCTTCAGTTCCATCATTGTCCGCATCTTCTGATTCATCTCGATAGAAGTTCTCATAAACGGTAACAGGTCGTTTCTTGAAATCTTCATTATCAAGGTCATACCTTTTAGCAACGTCTCCCCATTCTTCATCTACTGTTTCAACCACTTTTTTATGTGCTTCTTCATAAGCTTCATCTACTGCTTCTTTATATTCCTTGCTTTCTTTTGCTTCTTTTAACGCATCATCGTAGTTTTCTTCTATAGCAGCATCTACCTGTTCCTTAATTAAAGCCTCGTCAGATATGCCATACATAGTACACTGAGCTCTTACAGCTTCTTCTATGCCTGTTCTAACTTGTTTATCAACTTCTTCGTCTATAGATTTTGCAACCTTTTTGTCAGCCTTTTTATAGCCTTTGTTAATATAGTAAGTTTTTACATCAGCCATTTCTCCAGAAGAGATATCTTCAAGAAGCTTGTCTGAAGCCTTTTTAGATAGTTCAAATGAGCCATCTTCAAGGTTAAGCTTGTCTACATTTTCATAAACAGATGCCAACATACTATCGTGGCCTACATACATACCTGAGATAACGCCTATCATAACAACCATGAAAATGATTATTACCAGGTATTTGTGCCATTCTGATTTAAGTTCCTTAGGAATTCTTTTGATAAGCGGGTTCTTCATATTAATCCCTCCTTACCATTCAAGATCAAATGCTGATATCTTATTTTCGTTGATATCATTATGTCTAACTACACCATCTCTAAGCTTTACTACATGGTCTGCCATGTATTTAATAGCTTCATTATGTGTAACCATAATGATTGTACTTCCGTACTTCTTATTACAATCTTCTATAAGTGCAAGGATTTCTTTCGATGTGTTGTAATCAAGAGCACCTGTTGGTTCGTCGCACATAAGAATATCTGGATTCTTTACAACAGCTCTACCTATGGAAACTCTCTGCTGCTGACCACCTGACAACTGATTAGGATATTTATATTTATGTTTTTGAAGACCCAGTGTTGTGATTACTTCTTCAACATCAAGTGGGTTATCAGAAAGATAAGCTCCAACTTCGATATTTTCTTTAACATTAAGATTTGGTATAAGATTGTACATCTGAAAAACATATCCAAGATGCTTTCTTCTATACATTGTAAGCTGTTTTTCATTCATATCTTCCAGCTTGTCACCACCTATACTTACATATCCAGAATCTGGAGTATCGATTCCTCCTATGATATTAAGTAAAGTAGACTTGCCTGAACCTGATGGTCCAAGTAGTACGCAAAACTCCCCTTTTGCTACAGTAAAATTCATTCCACGTAGTACATCCTGTTTAGCCTCTCCAGTACCAAAGCTTTTTTTTAAATCTTTGATTTCAAGAAAATTAGCATTCATAATCGTTCTCTCCTTTTCTATAAGCCAACTTTTGCAAACAAAAAACCCAAGTACAGAAGAACTATACTTGGGTAATATTCAAAATAAAAAGACTCCTTGCATAGTTCTACCACTATACATATGCATTTATTTTGTTTGACAAGTTAGCCTAAAACAAGTTCTAATCTTAGCTATTATGTTTGGAACAGCATCCTCCCATAGCACAGCTACCACAACTGCCCCCACAGGAACATGTACCTTTCTTCTTGTCTTTTATCAAACTTCTAACAGCTAAGACAATTCCAAACAAAAGAATTGCAGAGATAACAATTGTTCCAATATTTGCCGCGATAAAACTTGTCATAATAATATTCCTTTCAAAGTGTTTCTAGGCAGCTTATTTATCGCTGCCTAGAAATAGGTGGAAAAACTATTTAAGTTTTGTAGTAAGTTTTGTTGCTTCTTTATACTTCTTAAAGAAGAGCATATAAATCATAGTAACAAGTGCAGCTATACTAACTATCAAGCCGATAACATTAACCTTGCCGTTTATAGCATTGCCAAAGTAGTTAATCATAAGAGCTATAACATAAGCAAATCCGCACTGATATCCGATTGCAAACCATGTCCACTTAGCATTGTTCATCTCTCTCTTGATAGCACCGATTGCTGCGAAACATGGTGCGCAAAGAAGGTTGAACACTAAGAATGAGAAGCCTGTAACATTTGTAAATGCCTCTGCAAGTGCCTGCCATGCAGTAAGTTCTCCGCCGCCATAAAGGATACCCATTGTACCAACGATGTTTTCCTTAGCAACAAGACCTGTAATAGATGCCACAGCAGCCTGCCAGTTACCCCAACCAAGTGGTGTGAATATCCAAGCAATAGCATTACCAATTTTTGCAAGAATCGAAACATTAAGTTCGTCTTCTTCAAGCATTCTGAAACCATCATCTGCAAAACCAAAGCTACTTGTAAACCAAACGACGATTGTTGAAAGAAGGATGATTGTACCAGCCTTCTTGATGAATGACCAGCCTCTTTCCCACATCGATCTTAACACATTTCCAAGTGTTGGCATATGGTATGCTGGTAGCTCCATAACGAATGGTGCAGGATCTCCAGCGAACATCTTTGTTTTCTTAAGCATAATACCTGATACAACAATCGCTGCCATACCGATAAAGTATGCTGATGTAGATACCCAAGCAGAGCCGCCAAAGATTGCACCGGCAATCATTGCTATGAATGGTACTTTCGCACCACAAGGAATGAATGTTGTTGTCATGATTGTCATTCTTCTGTCGCGCTCGTTCTCAATTGTACGACTTGCCATAATACCAGGGACGCCGCATCCTACGCCGATAAGCATAGGTATGAATGATTTACCAGAAAGACCAAATCTTCTAAAGATACGGTCAAGTACGAATGCGATACGCGCCATGTAACCACACGCCTCTAGGAATGCAAGCATGAGGAAAAGCACTAACATCTGTGGTACGAAACCAAGAACAGCGCCTACACCGGCAACTATACCGTCAAGAATAAGGCTCTTAAGCCAATCAGCTGCACCTGCACCATCAAGTCCTTTTTCTACAAGAGCTGGAATACCTGGTACCCATGTGCCATAATCAGCTGGGTCTGGCTCATCGCCAATTTCTTCTAATGTAGCAAGAGCTTCGTTGTAATCATCGATAGAAGCTGTCTCTTCTGATATCTCAAGAGTTTCTTCATCTTCTACTTCGTATGTATATTCATCTACTGGAGCAGCTCCATTTTCTTCTACATATGCATCATATCCATCTACGATAGCTGAAGCTTCTGCATATTCTTCAGAGATTTCTCCATAGCCGCCATCTTTGCCAAAGAGATGGAAGCCATCACCAAATATACAGTCATTAGTAAAGTCAGTTGCTGGTGCTCCAACACCAACCATAGCAATCCAATAAACCAAGAACATGATTGCCGCAAAGATTGGAAGTCCAAGAAATCTATTTGTGACAATTTTATCAATCTTATCCGAGCTTGTAAGCTTACCGGCATTTTTCTTCTTATAACAAGACTTGATAACTTCAGCGATATATACATATCTTTCATTTGTGATAATACTCTCTGCATCATCATCAAGTTCTGTCTCAGCAGCCTGAATATCTTTCTCTATGTGAGATAATACAGATTCAGGAATAGCAAGTTTCTCAAGTACTTTATCATCTCTTTCGAAAATCTTGATAGCATACCATCTCTGCTGTTCTTCTGGAAGATCATGAACTACAGCTTCTTCTATGTGAGCAATAGCATGTTCAACAGGACCTGAGAATGTATGAAGGGGAACAGTCTTGCTATTCTTAGCAGCTTTGATTGCTTCTTCAGCCGCTTCAGCAATACCGTCACCTTTAAGGGCAGATATCTCAACTACCTTGCAACCAAGTTTGTTTGAAAGGTCTTCCATGTTGATCTTATCGCCATTCTTTTTAACGATATCCATCATGTTTACAGCAACAACAACTGGAATCCCAAGTTCTGTAAGCTGTGTTGTAAGATATAAGTTTCTCTCGAGGTTTGTACCATCGATAATGTTTAATATTGCATTAGGTCTTTCGTTAATGAGGTAGTTTCTTGCAACTACTTCTTCAAGTGTATATGGAGAAAGAGAATAAATACCAGGAAGGTCAGTGATGATAACATCATCACGCTTCTTAAGTTTTCCCTCTTTCTTTTCAACAGTTACTCCTGGCCAGTTACCAACAAACTGGTTAGATCCAGTAAGAGCGTTGAATAATGTTGTTTTTCCGCAGTTTGGGTTGCCTGCAAGTGCTATACAAATACTCATTGCTATTCTTCCTTTCTCTTACTCAACTTCAATCATCTCAGCATCAGCCTTACGAAGCGATAATTCGTAATTTCTTACTGTTACTTCGATAGGATCTCCAAGAGGTGCCACTTTACGAACATATACAGAGGTTTTCTTAGTGAGCCCCATGTCCATAAGTCTTCTCTTTACAGCGCCTTCGCCGTTAAGTTTTACGACGGTTACTGTTTGACCTACTTTTACGTCTTTTAATGTCATCTTTATTTCCTCCAGTCATTATGACTATTATGCCGTTTGCAGTAGCTAACACTACACCATAATTTTTCTGGCTAGTTCTTCGCTTACTGCTACACGGCTTTCTTTAATCTTTACGATAAGGTTATCTCCAAGAGAGCTTATAACACTAACCTCACCGCCAACATTGAAGCCAAGATCTTCTAGATGTTTCTTAACCTCTGGGCTTCCGCCTATCTTCTTTATAATCTGACTAGTTTCTTTATCTGCATATACAAGTGGCATCATTGTCTCTCCTTTTATATAGTTAGTTGCAACTAACCCGTTTTCTTTATTATAGGATGGTAGTTACCATCCTATCCAGTTACGTTAGCTATCCCTAACCGTCTCTCATTATAGTTAGACCGTTCTAACATGTCAATAGACTAATAATAAATATCACTGATAATTATTATTAGAAATAATCGAATTTATTTATCCATTTTTAATACTTCAGTTGGTCCTGGGTAACGAGGCTTACCAATAGACATCTTGCCATATTCTATGGCAGTTTTAGGACAACGGTTAATACAAGCCATACAATGAGTACACTTCTTTCCCCAAACTGGCTTACCGTCTTTTAAAGATATATTTCCATAAGGGCATTCCCTTACGCATTTACCACATGAGATACAGTCTCCTGATACGCAGAATTGCTTTGTCTTCATAAAGAGGTTGTAATATATGATGCAAACAAGTTCTGTAAAAGGAATCTCCAATAGTTTTATTTTCTTATCAGTTAGCATCTGACCTTCTTTAATTTTATTTCCAAACTTATCTATTTCAGGAATCGCTGTTTTAACTATACCTATATTTTCTTCTATTTCTTTAGTTTTGAAATAAGTAAGATAGTTCTGAGGCATAACAATATTCTCTGTTCCCATATACTGGAAGCCTTTTTTCTTAGCCATCTTCTTGCAGTATGCTGGTGATGATCCCATATAAACAGCCGCAGTAATTAAGAAATATGCCTTTATTCCCTTAGGGAATGATGAGTTTTTGATAAAGTCCATCATAGCTCTGGCTGGAGCTGATACATAGCAAGGAGCTACAAACACATATGTTCCTTCTTCTTTAAAGTCACCATATTTGTTTTCTTTTATATATGTAGAAATATCAGTTGCCTTCTCGCCTAATATCTCTGCTACTCTTTCAGCTATGAATCTACTATTTCCTGTTCCAGTAAAATAAAAAACCATTTTCTCAATCTCCTCTAATAGATTCCCTAATCTTTACCTATTCTTTCCTTATTCTTATATATTATAAACTGCATATAGCTAAAAAGTATCGTATAATATAAAAAGTCCATAAAATTATCAATACATATTAGGAAAAAACAATGACACTTAAAGAAGTAAAAATCGGATCAACATGTGCAATTACTAAAGTTGGAGGAGAAGGTGCCCTTAGACAGCATTTTCTTGATATGGGAGTTATTCCAGGCGCTGAAGTTACTGTAGTTAAATATGCCCCTCTTGGAGACCCTATGGAGCTTATGATACATGGATATCAGCTAACTCTTAGACTTGCAGATGCTGAGAAAATAGATGTTGAATTAAAGGAAACTCCATCAGAAGGTTCATCTGAAAAGAAAACATATAATAAAACAGTTCACCCAGGTCTTGGTGAAGGTGGCAAATATCATAAAAAAGGCGAATCTAAGCCTCTTCCAGAAGGTACTGTTCTAACATTTGCCTTAGTTGGAAACCAGAACTGTGGTAAAACAACTTTATTTAACCAACTTACTGGTTCTAACCAGCACGTTGGTAACTTCCCTGGTGTTACTGTGGACCGTAAGGATGGTCAGATTAAAGAACATCAAAACACTCTTGTTACTGACCTTCCTGGAATATATTCCATGTCGCCATATAGTAGCGAGGAAATTGTCTCTAGAAACTTCGTTTTAAATGAGAAGCCTAAGGCAATCATCAATATCGTAGACGCTACTAATATTCATAGAAATCTATATCTAACCATGCAGCTCCTTGAAATGAATATTCCTATGGTTGTTGCTCTTAATATGATGGATGAGATTACAACTAATGGTGGCAGCATAGATGTCAATGCTATGGAGGCTGCTCTTGGTGTGCCTGTAGTTCCTATTTCAGCAGCTAAAAATCAGGGTATACACGAACTTATAGAGCATGCTGTTCATATTGCTCACTACCAGGAAAGACCTCTAAGACAGGACTTTTGTGATGAGAATGACCATAACGGTGCAGTTCACAGAACCATCCACGCCGTTATTCATCTTATTGAAGACCATGCTAAAAAAGCTGATATACCAGTTAGATTTGCTGCAAGCAAGGTTATTGAAGGTGATAGCATAGTTTTAGATAAACTTATGCTTGATGATAATGAAAAAGAAACTATTGAGCATATGGTTCTTCAGATGGAGAAGGAACGAGAACTTGATAGAAGCGCCGCTATTGCTGATATGCGTTATTCATTTATAAAAAAGATATGCAGCGCATTTGTTCATAAGCCAAAGAAAAGTAAGGAAAGCCAGAGAAGTGAAAAGATTGACCGTATCCTTACTGGAAAATGGACTGCTATTCCGCTCTTTATATTAATTATGTTTATAGTATCTTTCTTAACATTTGATGTTATAGGAGGTACACTTCAAGGCTGGTTAGAAGCTGGAATAGATAAACTTACTAACTGGGCAGACAAGGGACTAACCTCGGCTGGAGTTAACAAGGTTCTTCACGGCCTTATTATAGACGGTGTATTTGCAGGCGTAGGCGGAGTACTTAGCTTCCTTCCTATTATCGTAACTCTATTCTTCTTCCTGTCACTTCTTGAAGATTCAGGATATATAGCAAGAGTTGCCTTCTTTATGGATAAGCTTCTTAGAAAGATTGGACTTTCCGGAAGAAGTATTGTTCCTATGCTTATAGGTTTTGGATGTACAGTTCCTGCTGTCATGTCTACTCGTACTCTTCCTAGTGAACGAGATAGAAAGATGACTATTCTTCTTACACCATTTATGAGCTGTACTGCAAAGATGCCAATCTATGCATTCTTTGTAGATGCATTCTTCCCTAAATATAAGGCTCTTATATTAATAGGACTTTATCTTCTTGGAATAATTATTTCTATATTAGTAGCTCTTCTTTTAAGGGGTACTAAGTTTAAGGGCGAGGCAGTTCCTTTTGTAATGGAGCTTCCAAACTATCGTATGCCAAGTTTTAAGAATGTTAGACAGCTTCTTTGGGAGAAGGCTAAAGACTTTTTGCAGCGAGCATTTACAGTTATTTTTATTGCAACAATTGTAATTTGGTTACTGCAGAGTTTTGACTTCCATTTTAATCTTGTTGATAGCCAGCAGGATAGTATCTTAGCTGTTATAGCTGGCTGGATGGCGCCTCTTATGGCACCTGCTGGACTTGGTGACTGGAGAATATGTACTGCTTTAATTAGCGGATTTATGGCCAAGGAAAGTGTTGTATCAACATTAGGTATCTTATATGGTCAGGATGTTACTGCATTTATGACTAGTGCAGTAGCAGCTTCCCTGCTTGTATTCTCACTTCTATATACTCCATGCGTTGCGGCAATTGCTTCTATTCGAAGAGAACTTGGAAGAAAATGGGCTCTCTTTGTTGTTTTATGGCAGTGCTTTATAGCCTGGATAGCAGCTATGTTTATTCACCTTATAGTTATGATATTGTAAGACGTCCTATATTTATCATTTAACTCATCTCCCCCATTTATAATGGGGGTTTTTCATTTCCAAAAAGTAAAAGTTTTCCCTATATTCCACTTAACAAAAACTTAACGCTTGTAAGGTTTTAACCTATATGATTAGATACAAGAAGGCACATTATATGATTTAAAAAGGAGAAAACGTAATATGATATGTGGTAATTGTGGATCTAATAATCCAGATAACAATGGCTTTTGTTATTCATGCGGAGCACCTTTATATGCTCCTGTAAAAAAGAAAAGTAAAAAGCCATTAATTATTTCAGCAATAGTTTTAGTTCTAATTGCTATAGCTGTGGGGGTAATATTAATTATTCCTAAATCTTCACCTTCAGAGAGATCTTCAGCATCAAAGGTTTCTACACCAGAAGATGTTGCTAAAAAATACATGAAAGCTCTGCAAAAGGGTGATACGAATAAAATAGAGGATTGCTATTTACCTGATATGTGTACATGGCTCAGATTTAATCAAACTGCAGTAATCAATAATTTAGTCGATTATTTTAAAAATCAGAATGGCACAATAGAATACACTTTTAAAGACTATAAAGAATATACTGGTTCAAAAGCTGATGAAAGCATAGAACTTATAAAAGCAGTAGCGAAATTAGATGAAGATAAAATTGAAGAATTTGGTCGTCTTAAGGTAGAATTTTCACTTGAAGGATATACTTATACAGGTACTTTTACTTTAATGAAATATGATAAGAAGTGGTATGTTTTACTAGATCCATTTAATGATATGGCTACTAACAGCCCCGAGGTTGCTCACTATCCTCTTGTAACTGAAGATGAAGAAGAATTTAATACAGCGACAATTGATAATGTAACTATTGATAACTCAAAAGCTGATACTTCAAAAGATGATGACACAAAGGATGATAGAAAAAAGGACGATGATCAAGTGGACAATAGTTCAAATGACGTAGCCTCAGATTATACTCCTGAAGATATTGCGAGTATATGGTGTGAAGCAGCTGTACGCGGTGATGATAGCGTACCTTCTGATATTTGCTACCCTGCTATATACGACTACAATAACGATGCATTTATATCCTTTACAGACTCATTACGTCCATATATTGAAGATGAATATAAATTTGATATAAGTCTTAGTTCAATATATGATTCCAATCTATTAGGAGTGGTAGACGAAAGCTTAACAGCAATTGAAGATTCCTGTGATTTTAATAGAGATTCAATAGAGGATGCAAAATACTGCTCGGTAAACATTTCTTTTAATAATTTAGATAACACTAATGGTAAAACTGTTACATTTAGTTCTATAACGCCTACTATATTCATGGTTAAAATAGACGGCAGCTGGTACATTCTTGACTACGTAACTTATTAAAATTAAGTATTTTGAAGAAATTAAAACACGTCCCTTATTTGGATATGAGGGACGTGTTTTTATATATAATCTTCTGTTCTATTTTGTTCCGTCAATTATCTTTTCTTCTGGCAGCCATCTTTTTATCTTCGATACTAATTCTTTAATATCTATTGGTTTGGCAACAAAATCATTCATACCCACCTCGAAGAATTGTTGTTTCGCTTCCTCCACAGCATTGGCTGTTAGAGCAATAATAACCAGTTCTTCTGAACTTTTTAAGGTATCTCGAATTATCTTAGTAGCATCCACGCCGTCCATCTCAGGCATCATATGGTCCATAAAGACTATATCGTAATCCTTTTTCTTAATCATATCTATTGCTTCTTTACCGCTCATAGCTGTATCGATTTTCATTTCCATAGTAGCTAGAAGTCCTTCAGCAATAGCAAGGTTTATAGGATTGTCATCAACAATAAGAATATCAGCATCTGGAGCAGTTATATTTATTGTGTAGGCTCCTTCTTCTTCTCTTACTAAAGTATCCTTATCATCGTCATTTAACAAGCTTGCAATCTTCTGTGTTGTAATTGGTCGTCTAAGTATATAAAGATTGCTAACATCAGGTTTGAACTCAGAATTAAAATCAATAAATACTATACCTGTTATCTCTGAATGGGTTTTTAAGAAATTCCTCAAACTATCATCGTAAAGATTATAGTTAAAGAAAAGATAATCCTTAACACCAGGAATAGCCTTATATTCGTTAAGACTAGATATGGCTCCCTTTTGGATACCAAATCTATCCATCTCAATCATAAATACATTGGCACTTTTGGTACCTTTTTCCAAGAACACAGCCCTCTTATTCTTGGCATCTTTAACAACCAGGTCTTTAGAATCATCCATAATCTTTTGAGGAAGAGTAAACCAAAAATCTGATCCCTCACCGTACTTGGAATTAACACCAATTTTTCCTCCCATGGCCTCAACAAGTCTTTGAGATATGGCAAGGCCAAGACCAGTTCCCTCTATAGAACGATTTCTCTTAGAATCAACCTGCTGGAAGCTGACAAAGAGTTTTTCCATATCTTCTTCCTTAATACCGATACCGGTATCCATGATGTTGTATTTAAGGACGACATTGTCCTCGTCTACCCTTTCACAGGATACGAATATTCCAACATTACCTTCATAGGTAAATTTAATTGCATTGTTAGCAAGATTAATAAGAACCTGTCTTATACGCATAGGGTCGCCTTGAAGAGCATGTGGGATACTAGAATCAACTGATACGAAGAGTTCTATCTTCTTATCTCCCACTCTGGTTGCTAATACATTGGCAATATCAGTAAGCTCTTTTACAGGTTCATATTTTTCCTTAACAATCTCCATCTTGCCTGCTTCGATTTTAGAGTAATCAAGGATATCATTAATAATATTAAGAAGATTACGTCCTGATTTCTGAATCTGATTAAGACAGTCTCTGGCACCTGGAGTTAAATCCTCCCTCATAGCAATTTCAGCCATACCAATAACTGCGTTCATAGGTGTTCTGATTTCATGGGACATGTTAGCAAGAAAGTCTGACTTTAATCTCGCTTCACGGGCAAGGCCTTCACTCTTTTCTTTCATCTCACGTTCTTTCTCACGTGAAAGTATATTTTCAATAATAAATACCTTTCCGAACCATGTAACTATATTTATGCATAAAAGAGTAAATGTTAGACAGATCAATCTAAATATAAGATTAAGAGTGTAGAATTCATCTCGTGACGGAAGAAGATGCTCTCCATTAACAATCCAGGAGATAATCATAGAAAGCAAAATTGTAAAAGTAGCTGCACCAACTAACTTAACATCAAAGAAAAATGCAACAACAATTACAAAAAGAGGCGCATATGCCCAGAAATCTTCAAAAGGGCATATGTAAGAATTAAGATTCCATTGCAAAACAACCATAGAAAAAAGAATAATTTTTGCAGTGATTAGTTTATCACGAATCAATAAACCTCCCTGCCCATAACTACTCTTTACAAGATATATTCCTACTATAAGAAAGCAAATGTCAATAGAATTGGAAACCCACATAGACGCGATATTTACATTGGAATATTTCCCCATGTAATACATAACGGTCATAGTGGCATTACCACACATAAAGAAAAAAGGTACTATAAGAACAACCAGCTTAAATACCTTATTAGAATATTCATCTAAAACAGAACGCTTTTCATCGCCTAACGTTGACTCTTCTTCTGTAATCCCCATAATAGTCCCCCAAAATTATTAAAGGATTAAATTAGTCTACGTTAATATTCTACCACAAAGTCACGAGCCAAGCGAGCATTTATAGAGCTTTCTTTGGACACTCATGTACACATTCCATGCACAGGATACATTCCGTTCCATTTTTACGCTTTCTGGAATTATCTGTCACATCCACATCCATCGGACATACTCGCTTGCATTTTCCACATGATATGCATTTTTCTTTATCACACTTAATTCTAATTAGTGAAAAGTAACTCATAGGCTTGAGGAACACTGTAATAGGGCAGATATATTTACAGAAAGCCCTATTGTCCTTAAAAGCAAAGGCTAAAATGATGCCAATTAGGTAGTAGGCTATATTGCCAATAATAAATGCATAAAACATGATATGTTCAATATTTCCTACGTGTGCAAGAAACAATCCTGCTACAAATATCAATGCCAAAGCAAAAGTTATATATCTGATCCAGCCAAGTTTCTTTCTTTCCTCCTTTGGCTTCTTATAAGGGAGAAAGTCAAGAACCATAGCTGTCCAGCAGGCATATCCACACCACCCTCTTCCAAAGATAAGGGGTCCGAATATCTTTGCAACTGCATAATGTATGGTTGCAGCCTCAAATACTCCTGTAAAGAGATAATACCAGAAGCCTTCTATCTGCATATTTTCCTGACAGATAAGTCCAAGATAAATCAGCATATACAATCCTACAAGCAACTGTACCAGATGTCTGGCATATTTAAACTTTTTTATTAAAAGAAACATCCCCAGGGATACGGATAAGCCTATGTAACTAAAGTTAATCAGATAAAACAAGTTATCCTTTGTCAGCCACAGTGATATTGCAACTGCTTCAAATACCGCAAGCAATATGATTGGCAATCTGTATTTTTTCATAATCATGTTTCCTTTCTTTGATATTCCTACTTATCTACTATCTTCTGTTATACTTGTCCAATGCTTCCTGCATCTTTGAATTTTCAGTGCGTTCTTTCAGTCTAGTTAAAAGAGCACTAGTAATCATACTTACTGTGTACGATATAACAAAGCCGCCCCAGGCATACATATCACCTATAGGAAACCAGTTAAACACGATAATCATAACTATCATCACAATCATTACTGTGCCAAAAAAGAGGACATATCTAATTATCATGGACATATTTTCAATCCAATTATCTGTTAAGAAAAGAACCTGTGCAAAGGTAATCATTATAGCTAACAAAAGGAGTTCCAAAAGAACTGGAATAGACATTCCATCTTTTCCCAGTGCAAAGAGAGCTGAATAATCTCCTGCAACATCTCCTAAGAGAATATTAAATACAACAAAGACCAGCACTATTATTCCATATGTTGCAAGCGCCTGACGTATATAATTAAAAATAGTTTTCTTTTCTTCCATCACTTAAGCCCCAGCTTTCTTCGAAGTTCATCAGAATATAATCTTGATACTACTATCTGTTCATCATTCTTGAGAGTAATTCTAATTTTTCTATTTATGTCAGATTTTAAGCTCTTTATCATCCTGATATTAACGATACACTGCTTGCTGATTCGAAAGAAATCACGTTCAAGGAGTTCCTGTTCTATCTCATAAAGTTTAAGATCTGATTCATAAGTTTCATCTGCGGTATATACGAATGTTTTTCTTTCTACCGCCTCGATATACAATATCTTTTCCACGTCCAGAAGATATGTTTCATCATTTTTACGTACACCGATTTGCATATTTACCATACGCATCATAGCTACAAGTTTTTCAACTTCGCTATCCAGCTTATTTGCCTGGATTAAGACTTTTGTATCCGTATATTTTTCGTCGATATCAATCTCGATTTTCATTTATTCCAATCCTTTTTTCCTGAATGCAATAAAGAATAAAACCACCATAAGAAGTGTATTTACAGCCAGAATACATATTCCCTCAGTTTTTATTCCGGCAAGCTTCATATTATCCATTATAACTTTAAGTTGCTGGGTATAGGAGTATCTTGCCACTTTTTCTATGCTTGTATTAAACATTGCCAGCATAGGACAAAAAGCAAAGATCATCATAGTTGGCATAACTAGAGAAGTTGCGGACATCTGGTTCTTTGAAATTATGCCTATACATGCTCCTGCCAGAATCGATATAGCAAAACCAGCAGCCATAACAAGAAGATAAAAAGGTATATCATCTTTCCTTAAGCCCGTTGCTATTACTCCGGCACCAATCATACATATGATCCAGACATATATACCTACACCCATGAGATATTCCCATGGTTTAACATTTGCCATTGTAAGTACTCTTAAGGTATTCTTTTCCTTTTCCTCAGATATAATAGATGCTACAGCTGTAATTGGCGCCATACCAATGTACATAATTGAAAACAGCTTTGTGAAATATAGTTCTGGCATACCCTCTACCTTGATGGCATGCTCCATAACAAGTGTCATAAAAGGAAACAAAATGAACTGTATTAATACTGTTTTATTTTTAAGAGTATCCTTTAGCTGCTTTTTTATTATAATAATACTATTTCGCATTTATACATCCTCCTCGAATTTTCTTCCTGTCAGTTCCAGAAAAACTGTTTCCAAAGTAGGTTCCGACGAATGAATCGTTTCAATATTTCCTCCGGTCAGTAGTCGAGATATAGTCTCTGCAGATTGACTTTCGTGAGGAATTACAATATCCTCCCCAGATGATAGATGCAATTTTATAGTTTTCTGATGGTTGTATTTTCTACATATTTCCTTAGGAGCTCCTTCTTCAACAATCTCTCCTTCATTAAGAAGTGCAACCCTGTCGCATAGTTTATAGGCTTCTTCCATGTTATGTGTTGTTAAGAAAATGGTACAACCTTCTTTTTTCTTCTCAAGTATAATTTTATGGATTTGCCTCATAGTCTGAGGATCAAGTCCACTTGTTGGCTCATCTAAGAAAATCAGTTTTGGAGAATGCATAAACACTCTTGCAAGAGATAATCTTGCTCTCATACCCTTAGATAGTGCAGATGCTGACTTTCCACCTGCATCCCCAAGTCCTACTTCTTCAAGAGTAGATTTTATCTTTTTATGAGGAACCCCATAAATATCTGCAAAAATCTTAAGGTTATCAATACTAGATAGTCTTTCATATACCCCAAACTGATCCATCATGATTCCAATATTCTTCTTATCTTCTCCAGACAATGATTCAACTATTTTATCAAATACAACCACTTCGCCTTTATCAAAAGTAAGCTGACCAGTCAATATTTTTATAAGAGTAGTTTTACCTGCACCAGATGGTCCAAGAAGACCAAATATCTCTCCTCTTCCTATTTCAAAATCTATTCCCAATAATACATTTTTCCCCGAAAAACTTTTATATACATCCTTACAGCGAATCATAAAGGGCCTCCTCGATATTTCTTATTCACAAAATATCAAGGAGGCCCTAGTTGTTCAATAATTCATAACGTAAGATGCCACATAGGGTACATAAGATGCACATTAAGTTCTCTATACTAAGCATCTTTTAGTTCTACTTACTGTTATAATATTCGCCATCTGTTTCATGGTTATCTTCTGATTCTACCTCTTATTGAGATTTATCTTTCATCAACAAATCGAACTAGTTCTACATTGCCATCTCTTTCAGTTGATTCTATACGAAAACCGCATTTTTCAGTATAGAATTTTACATTTTCTTTCTTATCTATTGGTGTTACTAAAGTGAGCATCTTCCAATCTTCATAAGTGTTCTTAACAAATTTCATTGCCTGGGTTCCAATACCTTTTCCTTGATACTTAGGAACAACGCATAAGCAACCAACCTCATACACTCCATTATCCAATTTTATACACGACACGCATCCTACAGGTTCATTATCATATAGTATGATGTGTTTTAGGTGTTTTTTGATTGAATCTTCCATCATTTCTTTTGTTTGCCCATATCCTGGGCATGAACCATATCGAACATAATCGTCATAAAATGAATCATTATATATATTTACCAATAGTTCTGCATCTTCTATAACCGCTTGTCTATACTCTATTTTCATAATATATCACTACCTCAAATTCTATTTTGTTACTAAGATAATTCCTAGTCCTTGGCAATACGCGGCTTTCTATCCCAACTGTTTTATATAATCAACTAAATGCTCAATCGCTTTGTTCTGGTGCTTATCCTTATGTATCAATACCTGTGAATATACAGGAAAATCTTTTCCCTTCCAGGTTAATTGTTTAAGTCTGCCATCTTTTATTTCTTTTTCTGCCGCCATCTCTGGTATAAAGGCTACGCCGAATCCACCTTCAGCAAATTGTTTTAAAACCTCTTTACTGCTTGTTTCAAGTACAATATTAGGAGAAATACCATTCTTCTCAAAATCAGAAATCAGCATATGGCGAAAATTACAGTTATGTCCAGTAAGTAAAAGTGGAACATCCTTTAAATCCTTTTCCCTAATAGTCTTACCAGCCATAGAATATTCTGGGGACACGTAAAATCCCAGCTTTTCTCTTTTCTTATGGAGTATCTTAATCCTATCATCCTCAAAGAGAGGATTAAGTGTATAAACCATATCCAGCTCGCCTTTTTGCAGAAGATCTGGAATACTTTCGTGTGTAACAAACTGTATTCTGATTTCTGTTCTTGGGTTGTCCTTATTAAACTCCATCAATATCTTTGGAAATCTGCTTATACATAGTGATTCCGATACGCCTAATTTCAAAACACCAGAAGGATTTTCTTCATCAGAAACATCAAGGTGTATTTCACGTTCTAGCTGGAGCATCTTTTCAGCATATTTTATCAGCCTTTCCCCAGAAGAAGTTACTGAGATTGTTTTTCCAAGACGTTCAAACAAAGTACATCCTAATTCATCCTCAAGCTGTTTAATCTGTGTCGTGACCGTAGACTGTGCATAACCAAGATTGTCAGCCGCTGCAGAAAAACTATGCAATTCCACTATTTTTAAAAATGTACTTAACTGAGTAATTGTCATATCAAGACCCCAAAATTATGTGTCTTTGTGTGTTCAATATTTTTGAATTATACTATCGTTTATTTCAATTTTACTGATAGTACGTTTACTGTTATTATAAAATCAAACTTAAGCAAATGCAAGGAGGATTTCATATGAACACATTATGTATGATTATTAAAGACACTGTTACCCCTAACTTCTTAAATATCCGCACCTCTATACAGACCTATGATAGAAACGCACTTTGCTGCGGAGCCCCTTGTTGGAGATGGGTATACCACGCCCTTCACTCAGCCGACAAATGGTTTATCAACCCTTATGTTTATGAAGAACCTTCATTTCACGAAGATGGAATGGATAATCCTGACAATCCAACAAGCGTTGTTTTAACAGATGAACAGCTTCTCTCCTATTTAGACGAGATAGAAAAGAAAACAATGGAATATCTAGATTCACTTACTGATGATATGTTGTATGAAAAGCCTGAGAAATGCATCTATACACGTATGGAACTTATTCTTCGTCAATACAGACATATTTCTTTCCATACAGGAATGCTAAATGGACAGACAGCTTTAGCAACTGGCAAATTCCCAATGTGGGTTTCACAAACAGATAAGTATGTCGACGACGGCATCTTCTTTGGACGCTATCGCAAAGGCCAAGTCACAGCATAAATCGAGTAGGGCGGATTTTATCCCCCTACTCCCCCGCGAGCCGCCGGTCAACGTAAGGTGACATCTTCTTATTGGCGGCTCTGTGATAAAAAAATTGCCTCGGCCTTGCATCTAACAAGGCCGAGGCGTTTTTCTTACCAGCTAATTGTCTTCGTTAGAAATTCCTTTTGCACTATTGATGATTCCTAAAAGACCTTTTTCTTTTATAAGTGCAATTCCCTGGCTTTCATCTCCGAGAACTATCAGATTATCTCCTGTTTTTATATCAAAGATTTTTCTAGCTTTTGCCGGAATAACAATCTGTCCCTTATCTCCCACTTTTACCATTCCAAAGATATGTTTTCCTTTCGGTGGTACGGCATATCCCAGATTGTCCGAATCAGTCTTTTCATACGAGATAAGATCGTCCATGGTTACACCAAAGAGATCTGCCAGCTGCTTGCATCTCTCTATATCCGGCAGTGACTCTCCTGTCTCATACTTTGAAAGTGTCTGTCTGGATACACCTATCTTCTCTGAGATATCCTCCTGTGACATGTTGTTAAGCTTTCTTAATTCTACAAGGTTTTCTGCAAAACTCATTTTTTCTCCTTCTTAATACCTAATACACACCATCTGATAACAGGTATACGGCTCATTATCTCATACAGCAGGTATGAACCTGCAAATGCTGCTATTGTAACCAGCAGATATACAATGACGGGCGCAAGGGACGGACATAATGTATGAAGATACCATCCGCTGACCGCTATCATCAGATAATGGAATACATATAACCCCCATGATTTTCTGCACATCCATCTTGAAAATGCATTCTGGGAATTGCCCCATTTTTTCATGAAGGCAAGTACACCGAGAGTTCCAAACCATGCGTATACATTGCACATGATTGTATCCAGAACTACATGATCCGGATATGACTGACCTTTATATAGGATTACAAAGGCTACGCAGGATGCCAGGGCAAGGATGCTTAATAACAACCAGTTTTTACCCAAACGCTCCATTACTTCATCATGGGACATAACAAAATAACCGATTAAAAATCCGATGCCGTAGATACCGAATCTGTAGACAACTATCACCGGTGTATTTAGTATCTGCGCCGCTCCGTATACTAGTATAACAAGTAACATGAGTATTAAAGTATTGAACTTGCCACAGATATTATAGATTCTGTCCTTTTCAATCTTTCTAATCAGTACCAGAATCAGACTGAATACCCAAAGCATCTGAATGTACCAAAGAGGACCTGTACCACTAACTGCCATTATCACAAAGAGAACCGGCTTTGGAACATTATTCAAGGAATCGAATGCGCCGGCAATCAGCATGTTGTAATAGCCCGTAACCCAGCCAAAAACCAGCAAGCCAATTGTTGATGGCACAAGGTACTTCCTAGTCCTTACTCTTATGAATTCCTTCGCTGTACGCTTACCCAGTTCGTAACGGGCTGACATACCGGATACCACAAACAGAAGCAACATGAACCATGGATATACTATGTACTGATATATATCCTGAGGCTGATGCTCACTAAAAGGACCGATTATTCCATGCTCTGTTACGCCATTAAATACGTAAATAACATGATAAATGACGACCAGAACTACTGTTATCCAGCGAATATTATCTAAGTATGTCTTTCTCATATTCCTGCCACCTTTGCTAAATATTTTAACATTTTTCTTAATAATAAAAAAGAAAGCTCCACCTGTCTACCAAGTGAAGCTTACATATTTTTCTGTTTTATGTTAAATTTAGTTGCGAAACGCAGTTTAGCATTTTATCCTTTCTTTTTCTTCGGAGCCGGTAATTCTTCATACATGGCCTCTACTAGCTCACATAGGAACTCCCGATTATCAACATCATCCACCATGATCATCTCTTTCGCCCCCTCATATGGAAGCTCCATTGATGCATCCGGCATCAGCTTCACCGCCGCCGAAACAGGCTTCACAAGAAGTCTGTCATCATAGATACCGCCAAATATCCTGCCTCGATAATAAAGGATATATTCTCCCATCATCGCCCTAAAGCTAATCTCTTCAAGCCCTGACAGCTGATCTAATACAAAATCCAAATACTCTTTTGTTGATGCCATATCAGTTATCTCCTTTCTTCTTGATTGTATGCCTAATCACAGTTTTAAGTTTTTCTGAAGCGACCTTCCTGGCATCACTCAGATAAATGTTCCAAAAGCGCGATGGTCTCAACATTTGCGGTGGCTGGGAATTGATCTACGCAGCACATCTTCTTCGGTATGTAACCACAGCCTATAAGCATCTCAAGGTCTCTTGCCAAGCTTGTTGGCTTACAAGATATATAGAGAATGTTGTCTACTCCGTAATCAATTATCTTTCTTAGTGCCTTAGGATGTACTCCATCTCGTGGAGGATCAAGGATAATATAATCTGGCTTGTCTGTTATATCATCAAGTACCTTAAGGACATCTCCTGCTATAAAATCACAGTTATCAAGACCGTTAAGCACGGCATTTTCCTTAGCTGCTTCCACAGCTTCTTCTATAATCTCAACACCTACTACCTTCTTAGCAACAGGAGCAATAATCTGAGCTATAGTACCTGTTCCAGAATATAAGTCAAACACCGTTTTATCAGCTAATTCCACAGAATCCTGATTTTCATTAGAAGAATCCCTTACATCAGCACCCTCATCTTTACCAGTAATAAAATCTCTGGCAGTACTGTAAAGGACCTCTGCCGAATATGTATTAGTCTGGAAGAATGAGAATGGAGTTATCTTAAACTTAAGTCCAAGAACCTCCTCATTAATAAAATCTCTTCCATAAAGTATTCTAGTCTCATCACTTCTTACAACGTCTGATAATGAATCATTAATTAGATGAAGAAGTCCAGCTACTGTTCCATCAATTGAAAGTCCTAGTATTCTTTCTTTCCATTCATCTACTAACTCTTCATAATCTCCCTGAGACGAAGTAACAAGACAAACCATAATCTCACCAGTCTTAGCTGCCTTTCTAACAAGAAGATGTCTTAAAAAACCTTCATGGCTAATCTTGTGGAAGAACGAAATATTCTTCTCCTTAAAGAAATTATGAGTCTCAGTAAGAATCTTTCTATAATCTTCATCAACTATATGACAATCCTTAACTGAAACAATATCGTAGAAGCTGCCTCTTTTATGAAGTCCAAGTTCTAAGTCTCCACCCTTACAGCCATCACCAAAGGAGAATTCCATCTTATTACGATAAGCTTCATATCTTGGACTAGCCTTGATACCCTGATAAATCTGTTCAAAATATGAACTATTCTCATCTAAGCTATCATCAACATAGTTTCTATATAACTCATCAACTACTGGCTTAAAAAGGGCTTTCATCTGGTTATCTTTAAGCTTAAGCTGATCTTCATAGGATAAGTTGCTATATGTACAGCCACCACACTTACCAAAGTGAGGACAACTACTTTCTATCTCGTTATCAGCCTTCTTATCTATGGATATTAAATCCCCATGAAAATACCCTGCCTTCTTGCGAAGTGCTCTAAAAGATATTTCCTGTCCTGGCACTACATTCTTTACAAGAGCCAAAACATCTTCATCCTGAACTTTTACTATTCCTTTGTTTGGAAACTGAACATCAATAACTGTTCCTTTATATATTTGGTGTTTTTTCATGTCTCTCCTTACGCGGAAAAAGGCGACCTAAACTAAGGTCGCCTTTAATATTATTAAAAATCTATTCGATGATTACTATTTATCACTAGAATCCTCTGATTCATCAACAGTAACATCATCATCATCAAAGAAATCATCATCAAAATCATCATCGAAGTCATCGAGATAATCTGGTGTTAAGAACTTATAAATTGCAATTACAGCAACTGCAACTACAGCAACTACGCTAATGATAATAAGGAGTTTAAGAAGGAAGTTGTTCTTCTTTTCTTCTTCCTCTTCAACCTTCTTTTTATTTAAAATCTCATCAAGCTTTACTGCTGTTAATAAATCTTCAAACTTTCCACCGCAACAATTTCTCATAATCATGTCCGCCTTTCATTCTTTTTGAAACACTATAATAAGAATACCACGCTTTACCTTTTTTGGCTAGTGTATCTGGCATCATTTTATAGCTTTCTAAGCTTTGCAAATGCTGCATACATAACCTTTTGTCCGCAGCTTTCAAACTCTACTGTAACCTGATAATCTCTAGGTCCTTTAACTATATTCTTAACTACACCCTGTCCAAACTTTATGTGAGCAACGCTGTCACCTATACCATAATCAAGTTCGCCACCAGCACTGCTAATTTCGCTTCCCTTAGTAAGCTTTACAGGTTCTTTGCTAAATGGCATATCCTTGAAAAATGCCCTGGCAGAAGACTGTTCACTATACTTCTCTTCAAGTCTAACCTTCTGTTTAGGCATCTCGCCCTTTATAAGGTTAGATGGAATCTCTTTAATAAATCTTGAAAGAGGGTTATACTGTGTCTCGCCTCTAACCATTCTTGACCTTGCAGATGAGATATTAAGTATATCCTTTGCTCTTGTTATAGCAACATAAGCAAGACGTCTTTCCTCTTCCATATCAGCGTCAGAACCTGAATTAATAGTCATATATGAAGGAAATATACCATCTTCCATACCTGTTAAGAATACTACTGGAAACTCAAGTCCCTTGGCACTATGAACTGTCATCATAAGTACTCTTGATGTGCCTTCATCAACAGAATCAAGATCAGATATAAGAGCAACTTCTTCTAGGAACTGGCTAAGAGTATTCTCTGGATTCTCTTCTTCATAAGACTTAATCTTACTTAAGAATTCATTGATATTCTCTATACGCTCCTCACCATTGTCCTCGTCTTCTTCTTTGATAAGATCAATATAAGCTGTATCTTCAAGAATCTGCTCCATAACATCCATAATAGAGCTTTCTTCAAGACGTTTCTTATACACATCTATCATCATAACGAATCTGCTTATCTTCTCAGCAGCCTTACCCATACCAGGAATCATAACACTGCTTCTACAAGCCTCAAAAAAGCTCATATCATGGCTGTCTGCATAGTCCTGAATCTTCTGTATACTTGTAGCACCGATACCGCGCTTAGGCACGTTAATAATACGCTTAACCTGTAAGTCATCCTGAGCATTGTCCACTGTTTTAAGATAGGCAAGTAAGTCTTTGATTTCCCTACGAGCATAGAAGTTGATACCACCAACTATCTGGTATGGAATATTGGCTCTTACGAAATATTCTTCAAATTCACGTGACTGAGCATTGGTCCTGTAGAGGATAGCACAGTCGCCATATTCGTACTGTCCCTGATATTTCTTAATCTTATCAACTACATCATATGCTTCATCTCTACTTGAATCATACTGCCTGTAATGGATAGGCTCATCATCTTCCCTGCTGGTCCAAAGAGCCTTACTCTTTCTTCCTGTATTGTTCCTAATAACAGCATTGGCCGCTTCAAGAATAGACTTAGTACTTCTATAGTTCTGTTCAAGTTTAATAACCTTAGCATCATCATATATATTCTCAAAATTAAGAATATTCATGATGTTAGCCCCTCTAAACTTATAGATACTCTGGTCATCATCACCAACAACGCAAAGATTTCTATACTTAGAAGCAAGAAGTCTTATAAGTTCAAACTGAGCTGTGTTAGTATCCTGATACTCATCAACCATTATGTATTTGAACCTGTTCTGATAGTTCTCAAGCACCTCTGGGCAGGCCTTAAAGAGGTAAACTGTCATCCTTATGATGTCATCAAAATCCAGGGCATTGTTCTTTCTAAGCTGCTCCTGATATTCATAGTAGCAGTCTATGAACTTCTTCTTACCAAAGTCAGCCTGATTCTGCTCCTTATACTCATTAGGTCCAAGAAGCTCATCCTTTGCCTTAGATATCTCTCTAAGAACTGTAGCCTCTTTAACCTGTTTGGGGTCAATCTGAAGTTTCTTAAATACACCCTTCATAAGGCTCTTAGAATCGTCTGTATCGTAGATAGTGAAGTTATTATCATAACCTATCTCCTGAATGTGTCTTCTAAGAATCCTTACACAGGTAGAGTGGAATGTCATAACCCAGATACTTTCTGAGCCAAGTCCAACAATATTATCGATACGTTCACGCATCTCACCTGCAGCTTTATTGGTAAATGTTATAGCCATAATATTATATGGATTAACATCTTCATGATCTATAAGATATGCGATTCTATGAGTAAGAACTCTGGTCTTACCTGAACCTGCACCAGCAATTATAAGAAGAGGGCCATCAACATGTGTCATAGCCTCATATTGCTTATCATTCATACTAACTGACATATATATACCTCCACGAAGAGAAATCGCGTAGGCGATTTCTCTGAGCTGGGAAATCGGTGCGCACGCGCAGCGTCTTAAAATCGCACCGATTTCTGTTTGAAAGAAAAGCGCATCGGCGTTTTCTTTCAAACTATTATCTCCAACTTTCTTCTTAAACGTACAATGCCAATTATAACACAAAAGAGCTCGAATGTATATTCGAGCTCTTCAAAAATTTAAAATTTATTTTTACAGGAATTATCTTTGATTATGCAAGTTTGAAACCGCACTCACCGCAGAATTTCATACCATTAGTTGCTGTACCACAGTTAGGACAGAACTTAGGTATCGCACCTGCTGCTGCGCCACCAGCTACTGGAGCTGCCTGCGCTGGCTGAGCTGCCTGCTGAGCCTGCTGCATCTGGCCTGACATCTGGTTAACCATCTGAGTTCCCATCATCATACCCATCTGCATACCTGCCATAGAGCCTGCCATCTGACCTGCACCGTTGCCGCCCTGTGCCATACCATCAGCCATAGAGATGTTTGTATACTTAGCAACATCACCAACAAGTGCCTGTGCAGCTGCCTTCTCCTGCATCTTCTTAACTTCTTCAGGATAAGAAAAGCTCTCAATCTTGAAGTCTGTTATACCGATACCAATCTTTGCCATCTCATAGTCAAGATCTTTCTCGATACCCTTAGCAATCTGGCTTGCATACATCTGAAGATTGAAGATATCCTTGCCTTCTTTGGCAATCCACTGCATAACAAGCTGGTCAAGACTTGCTACAACTCTTTCTCTTACATCATCAATTGTATACATCTGCTTGATACCAGCAAGCTTGTCAATAACAACAGATCTGTCTGCGATCTTAGCATTGAATGTACCAAATGCTCTTATTGGCATACCGCCTGGAAGTCCAGGTGCCTGCATGGTAACAGGATTCTTTGTTCCCCATTTGCATAAGATTTCTTTAGTGTTAATAAAGAGAACTTCTGCACGAAGACCAGAATTGAATCCGAACTTAAATCCTTTAAGTGTAGATAAGAAAGGGATAATCTTTGATTCGATATCATATCTACCTTCATCTTCAAATATACCTTCAAGTCTACCGTTATACATGAAGATTGCGTCCTGACCAGGTCTGATAATAAGAACTGATCCCTTCTTAATCTCCTTGTTAGTCCACTTCCAGAAGAGAACTCCAGGCTGTGACTCATTCCATTCTACAACGTTAGATAACTCTTTTTGAAAAAGACCCATTACTGTGCTCCACCTTCCTGGCTAATGCCCATAGATGCCTTAAGTGCTGCAAGTTCTTCATCTACTGCAGCTGACTTAGCGCCATCATCATACTTTTCTTTAAGATCTTCAATAGAATTCTCTTTCTGAGAACCATTAAGCTCTGCCATAGCGTCTGCTGCGTCAAGCTTCTTGTTGATTTTTTCTTCTAATTCATCAAACTTAGCTATGCTGCCAGCTGCCTTGTTTGTATTGCTTGTAAGATTGTTAATCTTCTTCTGTGTCTCAGCAACCTTAACCTTTGCCTTAAGCATATCTCTTCTTGATCTTAAGCTATCAAGATCTCTGCAAACCTTGTCATGCATCTCACGCATCTTTGCAGCATTCTCACAGCAGATTGTATACTGCTGCTCAAGTATGCTATGTGTAGCAACGAGATCAGCCTTCTTTGAAAGGAACTGCTTAGCAGCAGCGTCATCCCCGCTCTTAACTGCCTTCTCAGCATACTGCTGCATCTTTGCTGTCTCAGCTTCGTTATCATCAAGTTTTCTCTTTGCAGCCTTCTCTTCAGCCATAACAGATGCTGTCTCAGACTTAATCTCACCAAGATCGTTCTCAAGGTTTCTGATGTACTGATCAATCATCTTCTCTGGATCTTCCATCTTGTCAAGAAGAGCGTTGAAGTTAGCTGCCATAATGTCTTTAAATCTTGAAATAATTCCCATTTTATAATTCCTCCTGTTAGTAAAAAATTATGAACCCCTTAAGATTCTTTTTATATCAAAGCAGAAGGTATATTTTCTGCTTCACTAGTACTGATTATAAGTTATTTTCATACCCTTAGCAAGAATTATAACACCGCGATGACTATGCCTAATATAATGATAAATGCACATAAGAGTTTGTAACGTATATTGCTTTCCTTGAATATAAACTTTCCAGCAAGAATGGTTACAATACAGCCTGACTGCTTAATAAGTGTCATAACTGTAATTCTTGAGGCAGGATCTCTGTTAGCAATAAAGAGAGCTCTGTCTGCAATTACAAATAATACTGCCAGTATAAATATCCAGTAGTTCTTTAAAGTTCCAATAATATAACCACCAAATCCAACTTTATCAGTTTTAACGTTTCCACTTTTACTACACTTAATAGTTCTAACCACATAATCTGCAATAAGGTATATTAAGTAGAATCCTGTAAGGTAGAGCATATACCAGAACTGAAGCTGGTAAGGTGTAACATACTTTGTAAGAATCTTATCCATAAGCGCACTTGTAGCATTTAATAAACAAGATAAAAATGCAAAGACAATATACTTAACCTGATATGACTCCCCGGCAGATTTACCCTTAAACTTAAGCATAACAAGGCCAATAATAACCAGAATAAGACCTATTATCTGAAACCTTGATAATAATTCCTTTAGTACAACAACACCAAGCAGTGTTGCAAAAAGGACCCTTGATAAGTCTAATATTCCATATAAACTAATTGGAATCTTCTTTATAGCATTGAAACTTGCTATCCAGGCAATGAATATTACAAATGATTTTAATGCGATGTAGCCCATTAGTTTCATCTCAACAACATCGCTGGTTCTAAATTCAGGAATTAGAATTATAAGTCCAAAAAGAGTATAGAAAAAAAGCACTTGAGGTATCGTGCTTTTTTCCATTGCTTTCTTTTTAACTATTTCTCTAACGCCTTTTAATACGCCGTAAAGCAGCGTACACAGCATCCACATATTAGTTTCCTTCTTCGTCCTCTGTCTCTACACCAGAAGCTTCTTCTATAACAGATTCACTAGCAGATTCATCGTCTATAGCATCTGCCTCTTCAAAATCTGCATCTTCCACATTGGCCTCATGGTTAAGCACATGTGATTTTTTCTTTAGAATCACAAGGAATAGCCATATAAAAACTGGCACTACAATATCAATAAATATCATAGCAAGGAAAACCTTATCTCTGCCTTCAAAATCTATTATCCCTACTAATAGTGTAGCGATAAGTATAAGACCGATAAGAATAAGACCAATTATTGCAAAAACTCTGGCTGCGGGACTTCTTTTCATTTATTTAAGAGAACTCTTTCTGTAAATTATATCTTCTCTTGCAGGTCCGTTACTTACCATAGTAATTGGATAACCGATTTCCTGCTCAATAAAGTCAATATACTTTCTGCAGTTTTCAGGAAGCTTGTCATACTCTCTGATTCCTGAGATATCGCATTTCCATCCTGGAAGTGTCTTAAGTACTGGCTTAGCAATATCAAGCTTGTAAGGTACAGGGAATTCCTTAGTAACCTCACCGTTAATTTCATATCCAACACATACAGGAATCTCATCAAGATAACCAAGAACATCTACTACTGTAAATGCTACATCAGTTGTACCCTGAAGTCTGCATCCGTACTTAGAAGCTACGCAGTCAAACCAACCAACTCTTCTTGGACGACCTGTTGTTGCACCGTATTCACCGCCGTCACCACCACGGTTTCTAAGCTCATCAGCCTCATCACCAAAGATTTCTGATACAAATGCACCAGCACCAACTGCTGAAGAGTAAGCCTTACAAACAGTGATAATTTCTTTAATTTCATATGGAGGTATACCAGCACCAACTGCTGAATATGCAGCAATTGTGTTAGATGAAGTAACCATAGGATAGATACCATGATCTGTATCCTTAAGTGTACCAAGCTGACCTTCCATAAGGATTGTCTTACCTTCTTTAAGAGCATTGTCAAGGAAGAGTGATACATCACATACGTATGGCTCAACCATCTCCTTATACTCCATAAGTGTCTTATATAATTCTTCAGGATTAAGAGCAGGTTTATGATAGAGGTGCTCAAGAATAACATTCTTCTGAACGCATACTCTCTCAAGTTTCTCCATTAAAGCTTCCTTTGTATTGAAAAGTTCACATACCTGGAAACCAATCTTAGCAAACTTATCTGAATAGAATGGTGCTATACCTGACTTTGTTGAGCCAAATGACTTACCAGCAAGTCTTTCTTCTTCATACTGATCGAAGAGGATGTGGTATGGCATAACAATCTGTGCTCTTTCAGATACTTTAATCTTAGGCATAGGTACGCCCTTGTCTGTAATAGACTTAATTTCTTCAAAGAGCTTTGGAATATTAAGGGCAACACCGTTACCGATAACACTTGTTGTGTGATCGTAAAATGCTCCCGATGGAAGTGTATGTAATGCGAACTTACCATACTTATTCTTTATAGTATGTCCTGCATTGGCTCCTCCCTGAAATCTAACTATGATGTCAGCATCCTGTGCAAGCATATCTGTAATCTTGCCCTTGCCTTCATCACCCCAGTTTGCTCCAACTACTGCCTTAACCATTAATTTATCTCCTTTAAAATTATTCAATAGTTAATATACCTGTAAAACCTGTTACTTTGAATATTTCCATAATATCAGGCTTAACATTTCTAATTATAAACTTACATGTTTTATCACGAAGTTTTTTCTGAGTTCCAATAAGCACTCTAAGTCCTACAGAGCAGATATATTCTGTCTCTTCCATGTCAAGAATGATTTCGTCAGCATTTTCTGCTATTGCTGCGTCAAGCATCTCTTCAAGTTTAGGAGAATTAGGTGCATCAACTCTTAGCATAGATTTAATAGTCTTAGTCATATACTTACCTCCCACTTTACTATCCGACTTATTTCGGAAACACCTTATACATTAACATGACCTGAAGCACCAAGCAAATCTTTATGTGCTTCAAGAACAGGATTAACTACTTCCTTAAGGTACTTATCTACCTGATATACGCTTCGACCAACATACTTCTCAGGCTGCATAGTCTCTTTAAGCTCATCAAGTCCCATAGGGAATGCATCATCAGCAGCGATAAGTTCAAGAAGGTTGTTATCAAGCCCCTTCTTCTTAACGTTGTTACCAGCTTCCATAGAAAGCTGTCTGATTCTCTCGTGAAGTTCCTGTCTGTCTCCGCCAAGCTTAACAACATCCATCATGATATTTTCAGTAGCCATAAATGGAAGTTCGCTCATAAGGTGCTTTGTAATAACCTTGTCATTAACAACAAGACCATCAACAACATTAAGACATATCTCTAAGATACCGTCAACTGCAAGGAAACCTTCTGGAACTGAGATTCTCTTATTAGCAGAATCATCAAGAGTTCTTTCAAACCACTGTGTAGCTGATGTAAGAGCTGGATTAAGTGCATCGATAATTACGTAATTTGCAAGTGATGCGATTCTCTCAGATCTCATTGGGTTACGCTTGTAAGCCATAGCTGATGAACCAATCTGAGACTTCTCAAATGGCTCCTCAACTTCCTTAAGATGCTGAAGAAGTCTGATATCATTACTCATCTTGTGAGCAGAAGCTGCGATACCTGCAAGTACGTTACATACTCTTGTATCAACCTTACGTGAATATGTCTGACCTGATACAGGATATACGCTATCGAATCCCATTTTCTTTGCAATCATAGGATCAATCTTATCGATTGTCTCATTATCACCATTAAAGAGTTCAAGGAAACTTGCCTGTGTACCAGTTGTTCCCTTAGAACCAAGAAGTTTAAGTGTAGACTGAACGAATTCAAGGTCCTCAAGGTCCATCATAAATTCATTCATCCAAAGTGTTGCTCTCTTACCAACTGTTGTTGGCTGAGCTGGCTGGAAGTGTGTAAATGCCAAAGTTGGAAGTGACTTGTATTCATCAGCGAACTTAGCAAGTTCATCGATTACACAAACAAGTTTCTTCTTAACAAGCTTAAGAGCTTCGTTCATAACGATAATATCAGTATTATCACCTACATAGCAGCTTGTTGCACCAAGGTGGATAATACCCTTAGCTTTAGGACACTGAACACCGTAAGCATAAACGTGACTCATAACGTCATGTCTTACTTCTTTTTCTCTTGCTCTAGCAACATCATAGTTAATATCATCTTTATTAGCTTTAAGTTCCTCGATCATCTCATCTGTAATCTGAGTAAGTCCAAGTTCCTTCTCAGTCTCAGCAAGAGCAATCCAAAGTCTTCTCCATGTTCTAAATTTCATATCCTGTGAGAAGATATACTGCATCTCATCACTTGCGTAGCGCTGGGATAATGGGCTTTCGTACTTATCTGTTGCCATCTTGTTAGTTCCTCCTAAATGTGTTTATTATAATCCATTAAAGTTCTTAACCATACCTGCTATCTCAGCTGAGTACTGAGGATAACGTCTTCCAAGATCCTTGATAGTATCTCTTGAAGATGTTGCAAGGTTTTCATTATATTCCATCTGCTCTCTTAGTTTTTGTCTTCTTCCTATAAGAGCATGTCTTACTTCAACCATCTCTCTATTATCATAAAGAGCCTTCGCCTGATGTGTCCATATATCAGGGTCTTTGATTTTGCCAGTTTTAAGAAGTCCTGTCAACTTATCATAGTAGTATTCCAGGTCTGCCTTAAGCTTCTCATCAAGCCTTCTGGCCTTCTCTTCCTCAACGAATACGTTCCATTTACGTTCAAGTTCGTCAGAAGATTCTACGTCATACTTCATATACATGTATTGAAGAAGGTTAGTATTATTAACATATCTAATCTTCACTGTATTATGAAGGGCTATTAGCTTATTAATTACCTTGGATATGTTACCAAGTTCCTGATTAGCAGATACATATTTAACATATATAACAGTAAGAGTTATAGCTCCTGCACCTGCTATTATAAGATATCCAAGGCTCACGTCCATATCATAAACGAAATTAAGTAGAGCCAGTCCTATAAGGCATACAATCATAGCCACAGCACATATTATAGCAATACCTCGAGAATTAGCAATCAGCATAGTAAGATCTTTTTTTCTTTGATGAGTTGCCTGTCTCTCACGGTCCAGCTTATGAAGATCTGACTTTATAAGCCTTCTGTATTCTTCCGCTTCTCTGATTTTATTTATACCAGCAGGTATATCCTCTTCGTATCTTTCAAGGATATTAATATCAGCATCAGATAAGCGCCCTGTTTTAGCAAATATATTATGTCTTTGTCTTTCAAGACTTTCTATTTTCTGAGCAACATCCATTATATCAAGTCTTTGATGTTTTGGAAGTGCTTCTATCTCTTCTATATCAACAAGCAGACTTGTAACAGCATCATACTCTGCCTGACACTCTTCAAGCTTATCTGCTGCCTCAGCCATCTTCTCAAGTTCCCCAAGAACATAGACAGCTCTTTGGTCCTTATCTTCATAGAAGCTGTCATCACGAGGCTGCTGTTCGTCTTCCTCCCAGTCAAATGCCTCATCATCGTCATCTATGTCATGATAATACCAATCATTCCATTTTTTCTTAAGCTTCTTAAAAAGTCCCAATACTGTTCCCCACTACTTTTCCATAGACTCTCTGTACTCTTCTTTTATACCCTCTACAAAAGAATCAGCTTTTTCTTTATAGTCTGCTGCCTTGTCATTCTTAAGCTTAATAATATTCTTTACAGCTGTATACTCATCTGAATTCTCATAAGCCTTGTTAATAGCATCAACCTTTTCTTCAAGTGCTGAAGAATAGTCATATGCCCCATCAATTATATTAAGCTTCTTAAGATATTTATCATCAGAGTAAGCACATCTAATAGAAGCAAGATAGTCCACCATATAAGACTTATCCCCTGATGTGTCATAAGCCTTTCTAAAGTACTCTCCTGCGCTGTCAAACATAAAGAGTCTTGCATATATGACACCTAGATTATGGTAGGCTGCTGCCAGAAGTTTCTTATCTTTTCTGCCAGTCATAAGCTTAACCAAATCTTCGTAGCAATCAAGTGCCAGTGTATACTTCTCATTCTTAAGGAAGAAATCACCCTGAAGCTTAAGCTTCTCCTGCTGGCTCATCTTCTGATTATTCTTAAGAATAGCAAGAGTCTGATTAAGCTGGTCCATATCAGCGTAGAAAGTTTCTTCAAATAAGATTCTTACTAAGCTTTCACTAGATTTGTCAGTACGGTACTTATTTCTAAGTTGCTTAGCAATAGAAGAAAGTCCGCACTCTTCCTCAAGCCATAAAAACATATCTTGATCAAAGAAATCATCGTCGATAAAATATGCATTCTCTCTAATATAGAAGCATAATTCCTCTACGCAGAATACGTGAATATGTGTCTTTTTAATTGTATAAGGTGTGCTGGCATATCTGCCATAGCAGGCATATACTCTGTTCACTTTGTCTCCTTATTAGTTCTAATCCAGAACTATTTCCTGTCTCCAAGTAAGTCCACTAGGTGGATAAAACTGACCAAATCCCATATCAGTAACTGTAACTACCATCTTACGTTCACTGGCCATCTTTATATTAATAAGTACTCTTGTAGCTTTAGCTGCTCTTGTTGGTATACCTGTAAGATACATAAGTTCATTCTTAACATTCTTACCATTAAGAGGTGTTATTACAAATGACAACGTATCTTCATTATCAAGAATAACCTGAACTTCTCTGGTTGAATCGTACCAGTTCTTACCTGCATCTATAAGAGGAAGGTATGATAACTCTCCATCTAAAACTGCATCAAGTCCAATATTAGCTTTAACCTTATCCTTATCAAGGAAGACGTATCTGAAGTTCTCATTATAGTCTTCAAGCTTCTGTCTTGCTCCGTAGGCCGCACCCTTACTAAATAAGTTGTTACCACCGAATACTCTTCTTCCCCTGCTCATATACCTAAGAGACTCTTTAAACCAGTCTCCTTCGAATTCCTTACCAAGTAGGAAGATTGAAGATATATGATTGTCTTCGCAAAGTCCATACAGTATATGGCAAAATGCCTGATCAAGTTTATTCTTAGTAGCCTCACTTGCTCCCTTAAGTTCTGCCGCCTTAATATGAGAGAAATTCTTCTCATCCATAACCATAACTGTTGGTGATGTATTAAGGTATTTCTTAAGTGACCTTGTGTACATACCATCTTCTTTAAGGTGGCATATAAGTACATCGTGAGTCCATAAATCCTGATTCTGATGAATAATATAGTTATATGCAGACTCAGAATAGTTCTGGAAGAATACTTTCTCCGGCTTAATTCTAAGAGTCGTAATTGCTTTTGATAAAACTTCTATAGTCTGGCTGTCAGCATTATCAACTGTAATAACTATAACTGACACCTTCTCTATTGGGGCCGTAAGAGATAAAAGCGAAAAGCATTTTTTCATGTAAAGAGCAAGAAGGTCGATAGGATTGTAATCCTTGTCCTCAACCTTTATAGGATGCTTTTCCTTGGCTAAGGTCAGTAAGTTACTAATTACAGTTCCGCCACCTTCTTCATCAAGTTTTCTTGCATCGAAGCCGAATGTCCATGTATTCTCATTCTCATACTTAGCAAGCATAGTTGGAATACACATCTCATCCCCGCCAAGAACAGCACTTACTGTTGTTGGTTCCTGATCATTCATATAGGCATAGGAAATCTGCGAATAATCATCTGCAAGGTCAAAACCAAGTACAATATGCTCTTTTGATTTCTTATCAAATGCTTCCTTAATATCCTTGATCATTGCTAGCTCCGCGTGTAATCTCTACTTCAAATAAGTTATTAACCATATATCTCTTCTTGTCATACTCTTCAAGCTTAGATATAAACTCTGACTTATCTTCTATATAATCCTTAGCTAAGGTATTAATCCAGTCGTAGCGACGCTTACCCATACCGTCTGACAGTTCTTTATATTCGATAGAATCTGTCTTGGTAAGTTTCTCCTGTCTAAGACCTTCTTCGGTTATATAATACTTAACCTTCTCACCTGCAAATAAGGTAAATGCCTTAAGGAATATACCACCAATAACATGACTCATCTCATCTCTCATGTAGTCAGTAGCCTGGCCATTCTTTTCTATTACATAGTGAATAATAACCTTACTTTCTTCGTGTCCCTTATACTCTATATACTGCTTATCCATATACATCATAAGAGGTGGATAAATCTCAGCAAAGTCAGTAAAGAATGGAAGGAATATATGATTACCAAGAATCATCTTAAGGTATCTTTCTACCGTTGCTCTTTCATTAGTATCAAGTCCCTTGTCTTTAAACAGCTTGGCATCATACTTAAGATATGAAAGATAACAGAATACTGAAAGTACCTCTTCCATCTGGTCATGATAATTTATTCTGTCAAGGACACCGTCATTAATAGGTCTGTCCTCTGCGAAGTAGTCATAGCAGAGTTTTTCTAAGTATTTTTTCTCAAGTGTAGAATTTGCACCTTCCTGAATATATGTAAGGAATATATTAGGTTCCTCACCTATCTGTGCTCCAGAATAAAGAGTCTGGATAAGCATATTCTCAAGAAGTCTTCTTACATCCATACCAAATGAATCAGCAGACCTCCATATATTCTTAAGTTCTGTACTAACATTTTCAGAGTACATAGCCATGTACTTTAAGATGCCTTCATCGTACTTACTCTTATTAAAGAGCCACTCACATACTTTAAGGAGTTCAAACTCGTACTCATAATCTGTTCTGGCAAGAAGTCTGTCGCAGAGTCTTACTAATATCTTGTCATCCATCTGCTCTGGACCAAACATCTTTATAAGTTCAAATGCCCTGTCATACATACCTCTTGCAACAAGTATTCTTATACACGTTTCCCTGTCTGATGCAGTAAGCATATATGGATCAATCTGACCAAGAATCTCATCAAGACGTCCGATTTCATCCTTCTCAAAATAGTTATTAAGAAGGGTAATCATAACCTCTTTACGATATTCTTCATCTATCTGGTCGCATGATACTAACCAAAGAAGGGCATGTTCATTACGTTTTGTAAATCTAAGTCCATCCTCACAAAGGTCAGCACGGTATATAGCTGTGTAGATATCTGTGCTGGCATTCTCCATAACATCATCAAGGCGATATGGATTCTCTATAATAACCTTCTTATCATACATAGATTCATCAGCATATCTGTTGCCATAGCTATCCTCAAGAAGGATACAGCTTTCCATAGGAAGAAGTGGAAGTTCTAAAACCTCGCCATATAAGTCGTATGAAACTTCTTCGTCTATATGCTGAGTTACAACAACAACCTTCTTCATCTTGCTGCTGTGAATAGTTATGCGATTTCTAAAGCAAAGATCTGCATATGAAGATGCATATTTTGCTTCAACAAGCTTATCTCCAAGAACTGTCTCATAGATATAAGCAAGATTCTCATTAACCCTTCCCTTTGAAAGCTGCTCTACAGCAAACTCTTCTATAGAAGGATAGTAATCTGTGTAGATTTCCTGGTAAGCATTCTTATGCTTAAGAACATTGGCATAGAGGAAGGCATTTCTCTCATAGCTAAGTCCTGACCTGTAGGCAAAGAACATAAGCACAAGCTTAGGAAGTTCCCCTGTATAGTTCATATCTATAGACATAAGGAAGTATTCATATAGTCTGCTTATTCTAAGTTCAAGGAATACTGCCTTCTCATACCATACAAAGTATTCGTTATCAGTTTTATTACCCTTCATAAGAAGTGTAACAATAGCTGTTAATGTATCATCCTTAGGGTCTGCATCGTAGCAGTAAGTAAGGAGTCTAAATATCTCATCTGAGAATGCAACAATCTTAGAGCATAAGAATACAAAGCGGTTTCTTATGTCCTTAGTAAGTGCTCCCTGTCTCATAGAGAATGTTAAAAATGCTATTTCAAAATCTGATAATTCTGACATAACATTGACACTTCTAAGCATAATCTGAAGAGTCATAATAAAGAGAAGTGGTGAGTTACCGCCGGCATAATATATATCCTTAAGCTGACCAAAAACCTTCTCATCATATTTCTCAGAATCATCCTGCATCTTAAGTACTAAAAGAGAAAGGATATGACTATCCATATTCTGAACATGAAGTAGTTCTACCTTGTTGCAGTACTTCTTGTAAGCATCGCTGTTTCTGCAGCCAAGACTCATAAGATAGTAGTAGTAACCTTCCATCTCAGGAGTAGTCTCATACTGTTCAAGCATAGCTCCTACTCTTTCAAGTATCTTTGCTGCATCGTCTGCTCTTTTTTCAACATATAAAAGCTGAGCCTGATACAATCTGCTTTCTATATCATTAGAATCTTTCTGGATACTTATACCAACAAGCTGATTACAAGCTTTCAGCCAGTCATTCTTACTAATCTTACCGATTCTGTATTTTGTATATAACCTCATAAGCTCGAATCGCTGTAAAAGCTTAGGGCTATGTTCTGTTTTAGAATTTGTTTTGCAGATTACAGTTACGCTAATCTCATAGCGGTTAATTGAGTCTTCTAATATAATCTTTCCCCTGTTACTTCCTGCATGAAGTCCAGATATAACAAGTTCAAATTCAAGTTTATGTATATCTTCAGTTTCCTGACCAAAATGAATGAAGTCATCTGATAAAGCAATAAAGCCTCCAACAGATGTGACACTTATGTCATTAACGCCCCATCCTTCGCTTATAACATCGATAGAATAAGACTTTCCCTGACTTGGGTTACTAATCTCAAACTTATCCTTATCTATCTTAAATGACATACGAGTCTTTTTCTTTGCCTTCTGCAAAAACTCGTCCATATTGTGGTCGCTGCCTGAATCTACAGACAAACCTCTATAAAGTGAAAGATATTCTCTATCATTACCTATTAAGATGTTTTGGAACTGTTTTGAATAGAATAATTCTTTAGCTTCTTCCCATGATGACTGAGCAAGGTTGGCAAAATGAAAGAGATTCTTTACCACTCCTACACTGGAAGAAGGGAACTTACTTGTAACATGTACACGGTATGGAAGTAGAACTTCTCCAAGATTAGATACAATTGCAAACTTACCTTCATAAGTTTCTCCACTTTCAAGACCTTCTGAGTTATAGCTGAAGAATACTTCCTGCTCAAGTCCCTTAAAGAAAGCTGTTTTAACAATCATTCTAATATCAGTAGAATAAACATAACCTTCTGGTTTATATTTCTGATCAGTTGTTATCTTGAATGAACCCGCAACCTTCTGACCTGCTTCTACCTCAATCTCCACTTCAGAGCATGAAAAAGAAAGCCCTTGTCCTCTGTCAGAGGCAGGATTAGATTCTTTTAATACCTTATCTAGTAACTTTTCCATAACTCATACCTTTCAGATGTGCTTCACGCACACTGATATATTATATCATCCCAGCCACATGATATGCAATATTTGTAGTATGTCAGATACTACATTTTGTGCAATAGTGTAATACCCGAAGATAATTCACTCTGCAATTACATTCCGCGTAAGCGGTGAATTATCTTCGCGTTTTATCACACAAAAACAGCCCGGGCGTTAGCCCGGGCTGCTCTACATCGAATCTAATTAGTGATTATTATCAATTAAATCCTGAAGTTCTTTCTGATCTGCACCTGCAGCTGAAAGACAATCAACTGGGAAGTCCATAAGGTATGCAACTGCTGCATATCCTTCCTTCTCATCATCAGACATATAATCCCAATAATATGCCTCGCTTACGAAATCATCAATTGTGTAATATCTGAAGTATGATTCAAAATATGACTTAGCATCCTTATTTACAGTAATTGATCTCATATCAAGAAGTTCATCTACTGTAAAATCACTTGTATCTGCATCATATGCATCAAGAAGATATTCTTCACAAGACATCTTCTTCTGCTTATCAGAAAGCTGATATGAAGCACCAAGGTAATCATTGATATCTACAACTGAAGATGTTGTGTATGAGCTTGTGTCTGTATCATTAAAATCTGTAGGCTCATTAACTGTTGCCTTACCAAAGTTGCTAAGTGTTATATCGATATAGAATTCATTAAGGCTTACGCTATCGATACCTGAATCCTTAAGGCTATTGCCATCTGCTTCAAACATAGCAGCAATATCAGTATCTCCAAAGTCAAAGCTCATCTTTGTAAACTTATATTCATCCTCATCAATATAAACCTTAACTGTTGCAACCATCTTATCATACATATCGCCTGCATCCACAGATGTAAGAGCTGACATGTCATCCATATTTGCAGATGTACCAAGAATCTCAGCAAGTTCATTGACGTTACCTGTATAAGAAATTACATAGCAATCTTCACCATTAACTTCTTCTGTACCATCTTCAAGTGTAGCTTTGCTAACGAATGAATCTGTAAATACATCAGTAAGAGCACCTGTTACAGAACCGTTGTTATTAGTTGCAGCCTTAGATTCTGATGACCAAGCCTGGCCATCCTTTCTCTCATAAGTTGTTGTAGTTCCGTCTTCAGTAACAGTATACATTTCCATTGACTGGCTTTCTGAATTATCAAGAGCACCAGAAGTTTCTGTCATAGATATATTCATATCTCCTGAAAGATATGACTTTGAGCTATCGCTGCCAGTAATTTCCATAGCACCATCGATATCAGCGTCCATAGCCATATTAACCTTCATACCAGATGCTTCCATATCAAAATCGAATACTAAGTTAAGGCTAATATCATAGTTATCATATGAAACAAGCTTAGCCTTGTCGCAAATATCCTCAAGTGTAAGTTCTTCTGGTTCAGGTGTTGGTTCAACTTCGATAATACTATCTTTTGTTGAATTTCTAGAGCTATTTCTGTCTCTCTGTCTTCCGTCATCATCCTTGTCACCACAAGCTGTAAATGCAGATACTACAAGAATTGATGTCATTAATAAAGCAAGAATTCTCTTTTTCATAATCTCCATCCTTTCGTAAAGAAATATACTCTACTGCGAGTATAAACGCTCACATTTTATCATATAGGTCACCTTGTTGCAAGTTGACATAATTTATGCTATAAAGAAAGTTGAATTTAAATACATATATAAAGAAGAAACACAAATGAAAAAAAAGGATAAAAATTCTAAAAAGAACAAAAAATCAGTTATAAAAACCATTTTGTCATTCATAGGCAAGTTCTTAATATGGGTTTTCGTAACTCTTCTTTGCCTCCTTCTGGGCCTTTACGTATTACTACTATATATTAACAAGGGGCCATCGCCATATTTTAGAGACTTATTCGTAGCATCTGCTATGGAATCAAGTGCCGGACCTATTATGGCAAAACTCTTTTATAGCGATGAAGAAATCAAAGATATCCAAAAGAAGAATTCAGTGGTTGAAACAAGTGAAATAACAGATACTTCTTTAATTAAGATTAATACTATGAAGGATGAAAGCGGTAACCCATCCCTATCATCTAATACAGCAACAGATGAAGATCCAGATGGAGATGGAATCATCATATATGATGTTCACGGTCCTACATATGTAGGAAAGATGATGGTTGTACTTGACCCTTCACGTGTTAAGGTTGGTGTCTGCAACGGCTTCGTTCTTGACGGAGGCGGTATGACTCTGTCAGCTATTGTAGATAAGTATGACTGCGTTGCTGGTATCAACGGTGGTAAATATGAAGATGAAGCCGGACTTGGTCTTGGCGGTATGCCTCAGGGTATTGTTATCTCTGAAGGTCAGCTCATGATGGGTGATATGAATTCAACCTACGGTGTCTATGGTTTTACTAATGACAACGTTCTCGTTGTTGGTAATATGACTGCTGCCACTGCTCTTAGTATGGGTGTTCGTGATGCAGTAACATTTGGACCAGCTCTTATTACTAACGGTGTTCCAGCAAACTACTCTGGTGTAGGTAGTGGACTTAACCCTAGAACAGCTATTGGTCAGCGTGAAGACGGCGCCGTTCTTATGCTTGTTATAGAAGGTAGAAAAGCTTCTTCTATCGGTGCTTCTACATCAGACTTAATTAATGAGATGCTTAACTATGGTGCTATCAATGCTGCCAACTTAGACGGTGGTATGTCATCTAGTATGGTATATGACGGAGATATAATCGTTTCCAACTCTAATATAAGAGGAGACAGACGTATCCCTACAGCATTTGTGGTAGAAAGGAGGGACAACTAATGGCTAAGAAAGACCTTTCTACAAAGAATGATAAAACAATATATCCAGAAGATAAGGATTGGGTAAACTATACTACCAACCTTAATGATGGCTGGGCCGATGACGTTCCTCTTATGTATGATGAAGACAAATGGTCACCTGATAACAAGGAACTTACAGTTGTTGACCTTGACGATACAAGAAATATGTCTCTTCTTGATATAGACAGAGCTATATCGAATAAGGATACCCTAGAAAAAAAGGTCAAAAAATCCGATTCACCTGCTAGCTCTAAGACTAAGAGCAAAGATAAGTCTTCATCTAAAAAGCATGAAGATGATGCTGAAGCTCTTTCAAGAGAAGAAAGACGTAAGGAAAGAAGAAAGGCTTATATAGAGGCTAATCCATCAAAACAGGTTAAACCATTTAGATTGTTTATTATAGTATGGGCTGGTCTTCTACTTATAACCATGGCTATACTTCTTGGTTTCTTCCTTGATTATCTTTCTGATTATCAGAGCGTTTATGAAGATACAAGACCATATCACACTATGTGCGGTATAACTCAGGCATTTAACAATGATGA
>JAEEGJ010004117.1_pt1 | contig 50937 bp, 35 predicted proteins | sample 8958761 | NCBI WGS metagenome assembly JAEEGJ01 (sample SAMN16246546, study PRJNA631951) | gut metagenome | biome: gut microbiome; feature: rumen; material: RS-attached | host: Bos | place: Iran: Karaj | collected 2018-10
CCGCCTTCGGAACCGCTCGTCGGAATATCGTCGAGGTAGCCGCAGCTAGCGAGCTTCACCATGTGCGTGTTCATTTCGGCAGAGGTACCGCCAATCACGATGGCGAGGTGGTACGGAGGGCAAGCGGCAGTACCGAGAGTCTTCACCTTTTCGGCGAGGAACTTTTCCAAGGACTTCGGGTTGAGGAGTGCCTTGGTCATCGGCCAGTAATAAGTCTTGTTGGCAGAACCACCGCCCTTGGCGACGAACAAGAACTTCATTTCGGCACCTTCTTCGGCGTGGATGTCGATCTGAGCCGGGAGGTTGCATCCGGTGTTCTTTTCTTCGTACATGGTCAAGGGTGCAATCTGGCTGTAGCGAAGGTTCTTGGTAGTGTAGGCGTTGTAGACACCTTCAGAGATCGCTTCGGCATCGTCAAAGCCAGTCCAGACCTGCTGGCCCTTGTGGGCAACGCAAATAGCAGTACCGGTGTCCTGGCAGAACGGCAGGATGCCCTTGGCGGCAACGCAGGCGTTCTTGAGCATAGTGAGGGCGACAAACTTGTCGTTGTCCGAAGCTTCCGGATCTTGGAGAATCTTGGCGACCTTGGCCGTGTGGGCCGGGCGCAGGCAGAATTCAACTTCTTCGAAAGCGGCCTGGGCGATTTTGGTCAAAGCCTCCTTGGAAACCTTGAGGATCTTCTTGCCTTCGAATTCGGCAACGGTAACGCCGTCTTTGCCGAGGTTTACGTATTCGGTAGTATCTTCACCGTGCTGCACGGTAGCTTCGTACTTGAATGCCATAATTGTGTCTCTGTTGATGGGGTTGATCTTTTTTGCCGTTTAATTTAAAATTTCTTTCGTCACTCGTCTGTAGGTCGAAGCCCGTTCTTTCGTCTAAATGTTTGACCAAATAGAGCGGTCTTGCCGATTTGAGTGTGATATATTTCTCAAATTTGCGATAAAAGGTACAAAATAGGCGACAATTTGAACTTTTTTTATGAAAATGTTGGCGAAAGCCCCAAATATGTACTATTTTTTACACCGTAAAAGTTTAAACTGAAGAGGATACTATGAAGATCAAGACTCTCATGTTGGCAACCGTGCTTGCCTCTGCTGTTGTTTTCGCAGCCCCCGCCGCTAAGGATGCCAAGGCTGCTGCCCCGGCTGAAAAGGCCGCTCCTGCTGCTGCCGCTGCTCCTGCCGAAGCCCCGAAGGCTGAAGCTGCTGCTCCCGCTGCCGCAGCCCCTGCTGCACAGCCTGCCGCCGAAGCTCCGAAGGCCGAAGCCGCTCCTGCTGCTGCCCCTGCTGAAGCCCCGAAGGCTGAAGCCGCTGCCGCTCCTGCCGAAGCACCTGCTGCCGCTGAAGCTGCTGCACCTGCCGAAGCCGCTGCTCCTGCTGCTGAAGCTGCCGCTCCCGTTGCAGCCCCGGCTGACTCTGCTGCCGCTGCACCTGCTGCCGAAGCCGCTGTAGCTGCCGAACCTGCCAAGGATACTGCCGCTGCCGAAGTGCTCGAAGCTAAGGCTGAAGAAGCTCCGGTCGATAGCGCTGCTCTCGCCAAGGCCGAAGAAGAAAAGAAGGCTGCTGAAGAAGCTGCCAAGGCCAAGGCCGAAGAACAGGCTGCTCTCGAAAATAGCTCTGCCGGTTCTGCAAAGTCCACCATCATGGAAAACCCCTGGGAATTCCTGATCGTGTCTGCCGCCTTCGTTGCCTCCGTGCTCGTGATCATCTTCACCGGCAAGGACTAATCTAGCGGTTTGAAATCCACAGATTTTTAGAGGTCGATGCCTACGGGCGTCGACCCTTTTTGTTTTCCTTTATACCGCCTGTTTTGTAAACTTCTTTAAACTTTATTCTGTGTGTTTCTTACTAAAATCTGTTATGTAAAATAGCGTGCTTTAAATCATCGGTTTTTGCCGTTTTTGAGAGCAAAAAGGGAACATTTTCTGTTTTTAGGTAGTCCGTTTTGAGCATTATAAATCTATTTTTAGATTTGTGTATTTGGGATCTTTGAAACGGGTATCAGCAGTACCCGTGTTGGTTGTATTATAAAGGAGGCTATTGTGCCTGTTAAAAAGAATCTGTTTGCCGCACTAACCATGGCTGCGTTTGTTTCGGTTGCCTTTGCCGCCGAACAAGAACAACCTACTCCCTACGACCTGATTCGCCCGATCTATCCGCTAACTTGGGATAGCACTGTCTTTGATCATTACGATACAACGGTGACGGTTAAGCACAACATGGTGCCCAAGAACCGCACTCCGGCCTCTTATGTGCCGAACGCTCTTATTCCCGATACCTTGAACCAGGCTTATTTGGATGCGATTAATTACCGCATGTCGCCGATTCGTATTAACCAGGCCGGTTACTTGGAAAGCGACCCCGAAAAGCAGTTCTACTACATTGGAACGGCGAGCTCTTTTGAAGTGGTGGATATCGATGGTAAATCATTGAATCCGAAGGTGACGGGAGAATTTGCCAGTAGCGGTCAGCAAACGTCTTCTGACTGGACTATTATTGCTGGTACAAATGCGGCCACCAATGACCAGAAACGTTATCAGGTGGATATTACCGGTCAGTCCGGCATTATCCAGATTGGCCGTATTCCGGGCAACGTTCCTACGGAAACCCGACTGCGTATCAAGGTGGGCGACGATATTTCCAGCACCTTCATTGTGAGCAATAAGGTGTATTCCATGGTGAAGGACGCTGCCCTGAAGTTCTATGGAATTAACCGTAGTGGTTATGGCGATTCCTGGTTCCATCCGGCAAGCCATACCTTGGATGGTGGTGCATCTTCAGATTCCGGTGTGTATACTTTTGACCAGTCCCTGGCGGGAACTCTGGAAGGCGGCTATTATGACTGTGGTGACCATCTGAAGGAATCCCAGACCCAGATGTATGCCTTTATGGTGGCAGCCTTGATGGCCGCAACGAATGCGGACGCTGACGAAGACCACTACGCTTTTAACCATGGCGAAACCGTCAATAGGGATGGTATCCCGGACATGTTGCGCGAAGCAAAGCATGGTGCTGACTTTGTGTTGCGAGCTTACAGACGTGCAAAGGGGGTCATTGACGATATGGCCCTTTCTGTGGGTGATTTTGGTTCGGACCACGGCTGGTGGGGCCGTCCGGAAACCCAGGACAAGTTGCCTATGGACCCGAGCAAGGGTGATCCGGCTCTACGCAGAGGAGGTCCGCTTTCTAGAACGGTGCGCATGGGCGAAATCGGTGCCAATATCGGTGGCGAAACGGCTGCAGGTCTGGCTATTCTTAGTAAAATGTACGCCGAATACGATAAACCTTTCGCTGACAGCTGCTTGAAGGTTGCTAGGGAAATGTATAAGTTCGGTAAGGATCTTGCCCAAGGGAAAAAGTTCACGCACAATACGAAGGCTGCGGGATGGTCTAGCCCGGCCTATAACGGTAACAACGAATTCGTGGATGACATGGCTTTGGCTTCTGTGGCCCTCCTTTATGCGACGGGCGAAAAGGAATATGCCGATGACATGATCCGTAATTCGAATATGTATACCGGTCAGGTGCTGCCTGATCAGGACGGCCCGGGCTATTTCAAGGGTGGCTGGTTTGTGTCGCCTGACAAAGGTTTCTTGAAAAATGGCAAGAACACCAGCTGGGCAAATTCTTACGCCTATGCCACTTATGCTCTTTATAAGTTGATTCTTGCTGACGAAAATAAGGCTATCAACGAGTACGGACTTACTGCAGAGGAACGCCTTAACGCAATTGAAGACTGTATCGTGAACATGATTTTCAATTTGGGCGATGTCAGTAAAGGTACCGCGACGATTGTGTTGCCTAAGAGTACTGGCTGGAATGGAATTGGCTGGAAAATGAATGAGGTGAAGTATGACCCGATTTGGTATTCCATGCAGACTGACCAGGACTGGATTTACAACCGTTACCAGGCGGGCAATATCTTTGAAGTCTTGGCCTACGCCGATGTGGCAAAGGATATCGAGAAGCAGAATTTGACACTCCCGAATATGGGGGCTGTGGACTGGAAAGCTGACGAAATGCACCAGTTGGCCATTAACCAGTTGAACTACTTGTTGGGAGTGAACCCGTGGGATGTATCGTACATTTTGGGTGTTGGTGACAAGAACGATGCTCACCCCCATCACCGTGCCGCCAACCCCGAAGGCAAGAATATGCCGGGTGCTTCTTACAAGTACAGGCCGCCTGTGGGAGCTCTTTATGGTGGCGTTGTGCCGGGGACGAAAAATTCAATGGTTCCTGACAATAAAAGCTGGGAAGACTATCATAAGTCTGAAACCTGTATCGATGCCGCTGCAACTCTCGTAAGTTCGGGCATGCTTGCTGCAGCCAAGTTTGACCGCACGATAGCTCCGGGTGTGAGTGTGGAAATTCGCCACGTAAGCATGGACTCTGCTATTGTGATGGTTAAGCTTTCTACTCGTGGTACGGTGAGCCTTTATTACGGTACTAGCGAAAATGCAATGAACGAAACGGTGGTCCCCGAAAACAATGTGGCGGGCGTGCAACATGAAATTGTCTTGCGCGGACTTCAGAACGGCACCACTTACTACTTCTATACGGCAGGCGCAAATGCCTATAATCCAGAAAACATTACGCTCAAGTACATGGTCGATAGTACCAAGACACCGTTTAGCTTTACCACCCTCAACTCGGTTGAAAGTGCCCAGATTACCAACGTGACCGTCTGTAACATGTTTGGCGATAGTGCCGAAATCATGTGGTACACCCCGAATGGTGAATACGAATCTAAGGTTTATTGGGATACGATTCCCCATACGACGGCTGCTGAATACGCCTTTAACAGCGGTTCCGGCAATGCCGACGTGTCTGGCATTCCGACCAAGTTCCATTATGTGAAGATTGGTGGCCTTAAGGAACAGACAACCTACTACTACATGGTGGAAAGCAATGGCCAGTTCACCAATGTGGATGATAAGACGGGAGACATGCTTAGGTTTACTACTCCGGTGGGCTGGTACGACTTTAGCGTCCGTGCTTACCAGTACGAATTTGGCGGTCTTGATTTCTTGAATTTGAATATTTACAATAACGAATCCAGACCCTTCGATAGCCTTGAATTGCGTATGTACTTTACCGCTTTGCCCGAAGAAGTGGATAATTGTGGGATGCTTATTGACGTGGATATTCCGCAGGCTTATGATGAAGCAGGCTTTAACCATCCGCTCCTCGATAAAAATGGAAAGGATGTCGGTAATGATGTTCGTTATCTTATGAGAAATGCAAGACCTCAGCGTTTGGACGATACCTATGATGCTGCTACGGGTAAGTATTCTTACTATTTCCCCGTACCTCTTGGCGGCACTGAAATGAAGTCCGCTTCTAGAATTCGTTTGGACTTTGCATTCTCTCAGGGCCTTTCGAATGATGGCTTTAAGACTTGTGAAACCCTGCGTACAAAACCGAAAAAGCGAATGGATAAAAATTCGGGCGACTGGTCTTGGCGTCCGCACGAATTCCTCGTGGATGGTGCCGATTATGCCGGTATGCCGGAAGAAGATAAGGAATATGGCGACTCCGATGTGGAAATTGCGATTAACCCGTATATTACGGTTTACCGTAAGAACGAATTCATTTGGGGTTACAGCCCATCTCGTCAAGAAATGACCACCAAGAAGGCGCATTACGAAATGGACGTGACCCTGGATGCTCCATTCAATGTGTCTAACAATTCCTATGTGCAGATTGACCAGACTAGCAGCACGGTGTATGTGAAGGGTTATGCCCACATTACGGAAGGTGGCTATATTACCCGCATTTGGGCGAACGGAACCGAAATCAAGGCTCATGTGGATCGCATTGGTAACGAAATCTTCTTGATTTCGGATAATAGCGAGGTGATTGCTCACTATAATGTGACCGATGGCGGTGGCGTAATTGACTCTACCGGACTTTGGTCCCTCAATATCCCGGTGAAGATGAAGATCGGTAGTAACAAGATCGACTTGACCATTTTTGCTGGTGCTGACCCTGAATGTGAAGAATGTTCCGAAAATGGTGGTTGTACCTTTGTGAATCGCACTTACTACGTGCAGTTTACGCGCGGCAACCTTACGGCTTCTAGCCTTACCATTAAGGACGAAAAGGGTAACCCGGTGACATCTCCTGCAGATCCGTCGAATACCCGCTTCTACATTTACCTGAACGACAAGGATAAGGCCGGCTCTTCGGCTCCGGTTGAAGTCCTGGTGATTAACGGTAGAAAGAATGACACCTTGAAGGTCAAGATGGTGGAAGATGCTTCGAATCCGGGTAGCTTCAAGAGCTCTGCTGCAATTACGGCTTTGTCCGTGGCTCCCGAAGCAAGAAACGGCACCCAGATTTCGTTCTTTGCAGGTGATACGATCCAGGTGATTTATATTGACCCCGATGACGAGGAAGATGTTTCGAAGCAGAGCTTCTACTCTGAGTCCAAGTATCCTGAACCGACCAAAGTCTTGGCCAAGGATAGCGACTGTGACAACATTGCCGACAAGTTGGAGGTTTCCTTTAGCAATGTGCTTGTTGACGAATACAGTTTCGACAGTATTCGCGTGTACTTGCCAGGCATGACCGACACGGTTACGCTTAAGGTTGACGCCTCGAAGGCTCGAGACAAAGACGTCGTGACCATTGAGCTGCCTGCAACGCTTGGAATTGAAGCGACGGCGGCACCCTCGGGCATGTCGACGGTGTACATGAAGGCTGAAGGTGCTACCAATGCTAGCAAGATGGCTATTACCGATGGTATTTTGCCGCAGCTTTTGAGCGTGACGATTCTTGAAAATCCTGACCATCAATATGAACAGGATACCTTGATGATTGCCTTTACTGAACCGGTGATGCTGAATTCGGCAAGCGCCTGGCCCCTGGAAATTATGGGTGCCACGGGTGCCGCCATCAACGTGGTGGGCAAGGCAACAACCAGTAATGACGGCAAGAGCTGGCTCTATGCTATCACGGGCAATACTGATGGTAACATTGTCAAGGAAGGTGTGACGGTAACGGTCAAGCCGAATATGGTGGCCGACAAGGCTCTCAACTTGCTGGATCCTGCCCAGGCCTGTACGCAGATTAAGGTGGTTGAAACGCCGAGACCGGTGCCTGTTACCCTTGCCGAAATGCGTGACCCCGAAGGTGACGGCTATGTCAACGAACTCTATCTGCGATTCGAAAAGAAGCTCCGTCCCAAGGACATGTTGGATAGCTTTGTGGTGGAATGGGGCCTGAATGGCGAAGTTAGGAACCTGCTGCCGGAATGGGAACATACCTATGAATACGGCCAGCATACCGAAAACGTGTTGGGCCCGGATTCTTCTGTCGTAGCTGTGACGGTGGACGATACGGTTTCGGTGATTACAATCAAGTTCACATCCGAAAATTCCTTTGCCTACGGATCGACTACGGGACCTTATGAAACTTATGGCCGCGTGACACCGCGTCTTGGCCCTGAAGGTGGATTCTTTGACAAGTTCTACCCGGTTGTAGATAAGTGCCCGCCTGTTATTTTGAGCGCCGTATGGCAGGATATTGATTCAAAGGAAGACGATTATGGCTCGCAGGACTTCCTGACGCTTACGATGTCTGAACCTTTGGATACGATATCGGATCACCCCTACGTGGTGGAACGCAATCGCGATGGCAAGGCGGGAGTGTTCTATAGTCCCAAGCAGAATCCCAAGTTGTCGCTCAATTATATCGTGAATTCGACTTCGGCTAAGCTGACTTACAGGCACAAATACGATGAAGCCATTTGGATTGCGGACTCGGTGCGCTTGATCTCGGATTCCGAAACGAGTTACTTTAAGGATAAGTCCGGCCAGTATGCTGGATACGCAACGCCTTGGGTGCCGGTGACGGGTTCTGTGTCGAAGATTAGGTTTACGATTACGGCTGTGGATGGCGTGACCAAGTCCAGGAGCCCGGATTCTGTTTACTACGGAGGCATTCCGCTGAGTCAGGATGTCAACTTCCGCTTGACCACTCTGGATAAAGTCGGAGAAACAGTGGTGCTGGCCGAAGGTGAAAGCGAACTGCACGATGTGTTCAGTGCTCCGATCAGGAATTACCACCATGCTGGTCCGGTGTTTATGATCGAAATTGCATTGCCCGATGTGCTCGAGAAGACAGAATTGGGTGAGGCAAAGCGCGACTACAAGGTTAAGCTGGAAATGGATGCCTTTAGCAATATGGGCTCTTACGTGAACAAGGCCACTTATTCCTTTATGTCGTCGCAGATGCAGGACTACATTTCTGCGGGTAGCGTCTTGACGCTCTACCTGGAATGGTGCGCTCCTGTGGATTATCCGGTTAGCTCCAAGGGCAAGAAGATTGGTACAGGTCCTTACATCGCGAAGTTCCTGACCGATGCGAAGAGCGATTACCTGCCGCAGAAAGCTGACGAAGGTGACCGCACCGAAACGTTCAAGGATAGCGATACGTTTACCAAGACGTTCGGTTTCAGAAGAGCTAGAAAATAAAAATGGAAGAGAATGTGCCAGGGGGTGGCGCATTCTCTTTTTTTTAATTATTTGTGGGAGGAAAAGTAAAATTATGAAGAACGTGTTAAAGACTGTTTTGTTGCTGGTGTTCTTCGCCATGGACTTTGCCCTGGCGGATGCTCTGCCTGATATTGACCGTACCGACAAGGTGCACAGCCGTCGCTATCTGGATTCGATGAATGTCTATAACCGTCGAGTCATTCGCGTGAACCAGGCTGGCTATAGGCCGGATCATTACAAGTACGCCTACGTGGCAGATCCGTCGGATACCAAGTTCAAGCTGATTGACGCCAATAGCGGTGCCGAGGCTTGGAGCGGTTCTTTAAGCTTGATTACCCCCAGCGTCATTAAACCGAACATTTGGGTGAGGGGTGCCTTTAATTCGTTGGATAATCTTTATACGTTCGGAAATCTGGATTCTGTCAGTACTGAAAAAGAAGCGCTTTATAGGGCGGACTTTACGGGCTTTTCTCCAAGTTCGCCGGGTGAATATTTTGTGGTGGTAGGGAGCGATACTTCGGCAACATTCCATATTCACCCGTCTATATATAATTCAATTCTTGAAAAGTCCCTGATGTTCTTTGGCATTCAGCGTTGCGGCAATACCAATTCACATTTCCATGCGCCGTGCCATTTGAAAGACGGTTCAGAAGTGAGTCATGACTTGACGGGTGGTTGGCATGACTGCGGTGACCACTTTAAAGTCGCCGAAACAGTGGGCTATACCTCTTATGTGCTTTCCCTGGTTTACTTGACATATCAGGACAAGGCTGAAGACCGCTTTGGCCATTCTTATGGCGATACCATACCGGATGGCTATCCGGATATTTTGTGGGAAGCCAAAGTCGGTACGGATTACATTATGAAACTCTATAATGCGTCGGTAGAAGACGGCCTAATTGAAAAGGGCGATATGTACCATACCGTGGGCATGAGTGATTATGATCATGAATACTGGGATTTGCCTGAGCGTCAAGACAAACAGAAGCGAACGAAGGGCGGCCCGGATCGTTTTGTTATCAGTGGAATTGGTACGAATGTGGCTGGTATCTATGCAGCGACATTGGCGAATGTGGCTGCTGGTATCAAACCTTATAATCCGGTTTATGCAGATTCTCTTCTTAATGCGGCAAAGACCATTTATTCGAAAATTGTGATGCCGACATACAAAAATTATTCTGGTTCTGATGGTTGTGCGAGAAAGGGTAAGGCGACGACCTATCGCCACAAGAATCCTGAATTTGAAGGAAAGGGCTACTATTCTGGCATGGGCCTTTGCGAAGACGATGTCGCCGCTGCCGCAGTATCGCTTTGGTATGCCACCGGAGACACGTCCTATGCTTATGATTTATATAAAAACAAGGACTTGGATTCAAATGCCCATGCCAAGTATGATTTGGCCTTCTTTGAGGGAGGGGTGATGGCTATGGAATCCGGTTTTAATAACTCGTGGGCCACTGACTACCAGAACCTTTTCGCCTATGTCCTGTTTGCTATGCAGAAATTGATTTTGAATGATCCTGAATATGAAACAAAATTCAATATATCCCAAAAGGAACGGGATATGTTGTCTAAGCGAGTGATGGCTTCCTTCCGTAAGCAAGTTCAAACCAACTCAAGTGGAATTGAAATGGGGGGGGTACTTTATGACTCCGTTGCTGTTTTTTATCCGGGATCAGGCGATGCCGAACCTCGCGAAGGATCTTCTAGCCTTCATGTCGGCCCTCCATATAACTTGGTGTGGACAAGCTTCGATTGGGGCGTGATGCGCTACAATATGGGGTCTGCAGTTGCTGTGTTCCTGTTGTACGAGTTGACGAAAGACGAAGGTTACCTGAAGGTAGCTCTAGACAATATGTACTATGTCTTGGGTGCAAACCCTTGGGATATTTCGCTCTTGATGGGTGCTGGTGACAAGAACCCGCAGCATCCGCATAACCGTTCGGCAAACCCCGATGGCTATAATGCCGGTGCCATGCCCTATGAATACAGGTGCCCTATTGGTGCCTTGATGGGTGGACGTGCCCCAGACAAGACCTTGATTGAAGACTGGGAAAAGTATACATCGACCGAGACCTGCATTGACTTCTCGGCTCAGTTCCTGTTTCCGGCGCAGAGCTTGGCGCAGTCGCTTCCGCCTGATTATGATGGTCCCTTGTTCAGTAACATTCAGGGAACTCCGATTACCGAAACTTCTGCCATTGTAAGCTGGGATGCCAATGAAGTTGCACTCGTGACGGTGTTCTACAATACGACTCCCGACAAGATGGGAGCCAAGTCCGTGCAGCAAGAAACGGCCTCTAAGGGCGGCGAGGTGACGCTCGAAGGTCTTGAAATGGGCAAGACCTACTACTTCTTCTTGGAAGGAATGGATACCAAACGCAATATTTCTACCGATGACAATCATGGGCAATGGTATCAATTTACCATGACCAATGTGAAGCCCAACATTAGCGGTGTGACAATTTGCCAGGTTGATAACCGTAGTGCCAAGATTTACTGGTGGACCGATATTCGTTCCAATGGCGTGGTGAATTACGGAACTTCGATGTCGGCGCTTAATGAAACCCAGGTGTCAAGCGATGGGGCGGTGTTGTTCCACGAGGTGACACTCACAAATCTCAAGGCGGGAACCACTTATTACTTTAGCGTTTCTTCGGGCATGTCGGACGATAACAATGGTGGTGCTGGTTACAGCTTTACTACCGAAAGTGAAGCCTCCTATGCGGATTTGGCCATTTTCATCAAACCCAGTAGTTACCAAGCGGATTGCTCTAAGTGGGAAGATTGCTTTGAATTCTGGGTTACGTTGACGAATAACGATACTTTGGATTTTTATGATTTCGAAGTACGACTTTATTTAGGAGATACAAACACTATTAAGTCTCCTAGTACGATTAAACCTTTTGAATGGGCAAATATGAGCCAGAATTGGAAGGGCAATGGACAAATGACGTCGATCGTACAGGGTGGGCTTATCTATGGAAGTTTGCAATTGGATGGCATCAATTACTATTTGCCTGTAACGATTAAGGATACGCTGACGGTTTCTGGGCGTATGATTTTCCAGCTTAAGTTTGAAAATGGAACATTTAAGAACTTTGAAAATGGATGGTCGATTAAACCTCATAAGGCCGATGGTGATCCTGAATATTTCGAAGGAATTAATCTTAAGAATGGCCCGTACTTTAATTTGGCCGAAACGGCTGACTTGGAAGTAGACAGCCAGGGCGACACGGTTGTTGCGTATACTCGTGACCCCTATGTGACGGTCTATTACCATGGTAAGCATATCTTTGGCTATGGCCCGGATTATTCGCCGGAAAATGGTCCCCAGGTACACCGTACGGTTACTCTTGATTTTGAAAAGCCTTTCATGAGTCCCTATTATTCTATTGAAAAAGAAGATTACAAGACGACTTACCAGGGCTATAGCAAGGTTACTCCGACAGGAATTTTGGATGACCTGGAGATGAATGGAAAACCGCAGAATTTTGTTTATGACAATGGAACGCGTATGGATTCTTACGTGTTCAATAAAGATACGACCCTTGCTTATGGCAATAACTATATGGAATGGGTAAGCTGGCACAATCACGTTGCGGGTTTGCCGGGTTATACTGGGAAGAATAAGTACGACTGCGCTTGCGCCGTGGTGCGTAGTAATGTGGAAATTGATACCATTACCACGCCGCTGGAAAAGCGATTCCTCACTTTCGACAAGAATGCTTATACAACTTACCGGACCTCGGATCCTTCGAACCCCAAGAGGGTTGAAGTCCATGTTTACCTGCTGGATTCTCTTGCCCAGCTTTTGGATACGGTGAATATTTCTATTGAATTGGGAACGACTTCTGGAAACGTTCGTTTCTGGAGTTCCATGACGGCAACGATTCCTGTTACCAGCATTCAGCTGGTGAACGGCGAAGCCGTATTCTATGTAAGTTCCGAAGAAGTCCTGACGACTACCTTGTTTGCGAAGGCGGCTGGAACATCGACTCAATTCGATTATGATGTTGCCTATGCAAAGTTGAATATCGAAGAACTTCCGCCCTGGCCCATTATTGACTTGGCCAAGATGGTGGATACGGATTGCGACAATGTGCCTGACGCAATCAATATTACTCTTTCGAACGAGTATCAGGAAAAGCAGTCCTTCAAGTCGGTGAGCTTTGTGTACGGTACCGATACGATTACCTCGACCGATGTCATTAGCCTTAGTGGCAGGAATCTGGTGGTAAAGGCCAACATCAAGGACACCTCTGCCAATACTGCTCCCAGCGGCTCCATTACGTTGTACACTAATGTGGGCTCGTCGGTTGAAAGCCATACGGACTTCTACCAAGACGGTGTCGCTCCGACGCTCTTGGCAGTGGCTGTGTTGGAACGCCTGGATACGGCAAAGAGTGACCGCGTGTATATGCAGTTCAGCGAACCGATTTCAGCTCCGGGTACCGATTGGTCGGTGAATTTATTCGCTAAGAATGGCACTACCCAGGTGAATGCACCTACGGTCAGGTTCTCGCAGATTTATAATGAATCTATGAATGTGTGGGAATTCGAAGTGGACTTTGATGCAAACGGTAATTCCGTGGTGACCGAAGGCATGTTTGCCCAGCTGTTGGCAAATGGTGTCATTAAAGACAAGAACGGCAACGAAGTTTCTTCCACCTGCGGTCAGCCAAAGCTTCCCATTATGCTTAAGTTGATTCCGGTGCCTATGACGTACGCTTCTATTTCGGATAAGAACGAAGACGGCTATGCCGAATACATTTACATCGAATATGAACGTCCCATAGATCCTAAGCATTACCCGGATAGCTTGTCCCTTGTGTTCGGCATCCAGATTCCCGAAACCCTCTGGGTATCAGGATCTGTTCCGGAATATGCTGCAGACGGCATGACGGCAACTATCAGCCTGCCTTCGCCCTTCAGCTACGGTATTACTGGCGGAACCTACGAAGGCACGCTCAAGGGAATGCCGGTCTCTGGAGCTGGCCTGGTGGCGCAGCATTTGGGCTCCGGCGCTTCGTACGAAATGAACTCGGTGCTGGGACAGGATTTGGTTGGTCCTGTGATTGTGGCAGCCTCCGTTGACATGTCCAAGTCCGACCAGATTGATTTCCTTGACCTTGACTTGAGTGAACCGGTAAACGTTACGGATTCTTCGTTGGTGTATTACCGCGAAAAGATTTCTGACAGCGATACGGCCATTTACAAGCATTCTGTCCAGACGTTGACTATTTCGGCGTCTAAGATGGGCATGAATGCGTTCTATGACAAGAAGAGTCCGCTTACTGTAGGTGATGGCGACTATGTGCGCCTGCAACCGAAGCAATTCAGCGCCCTGCGGGATGCCTTGGGCAACATGCCCGCGACGGATGCCCCGTGGGTTCCGATTATGAGTGCCGGCGATCCGAAAATCAAGTTTGTCGTGACCATGCAAAATGAAGCTGCTCAAAGCGGCGTAGCTCGTTCGGGCGGTGATTTCCGTTCTCAGGTGCAGGCTCAGGATAATATGCGCCTGTACGTGCTGAACCCCGTAACCCACAAGCTGGACTTGATTCGTGGCGGCCAGGTGATTGCCCAGGGTATCGATACTACCGGTATTCAGGGGGCTATCTGGAAAATCGAGATGACCGTGCCGCGTGGCTCTGCGGGTGGCGATCCTGCCGCCTGGGATAGCCTGAAAGTCAACTACGATATGCCGATTTACACGAACCTGGGCAGCTTCGTGAACCGAGTGTCGGGTAAATACGTTGTTCCCTCTGCCGAATACCTTTCTTCGTCGGGTAAGGTCATTTTCTACGTGGAATGGGCCAATACCCAGGTCGGAATCCAGTCAGAAAAGGGAAGGGCTGTTGCCACGGGCGCTTATATTTATAAATTGCAAGTGGATACTAAGTTCGTTGCGAACCCCAATTCTGAGAATGCGGATAAGTTCAGCAACAAGAACTCCTACGATAAAACGTCCACATTTGGTGTCAAGCGGGTAAAATAAAATGTCTGAGAGCTTGTTTTCCGATTCTCCATATCTTTTGGTGCTTTCGGTACTAGCCCTTATTGTATCGTTTTATTACCCGGTATTACTAGAGCGCAAGATGACGGCACGCCGTTTGCCGAAACCCTTGCGCATCATGGTGCTTGCAAATATTGCCTGGAACGCTTGTAGTATTTTGGGCATCATCTTTTTCAGTGGACCCATGTCCCCTGACGATTCGAGCCTCTACATTGGCCGTCAGCTTCTTTTTGGCTTGCAGGCTTTATGCTGGGTGCGCGTAGGTGTTGCCGTTTATGACATGGGCGAATTGGTTCTGTACACTCGCCGGACGATTTTCAAGACTATGTCCGGCTTTGTGGGAACCTTTGTCATTTTGGCGCTTACCAGCGTGTTTGTCTTTTGCCCCAATGTGGTGTCTGAATTTGACTTTTTCGGATTCCATCCTTTTGATGGGCTTCCGATTTTCAAGACCTTTACCATTGTCTATGTGCTGTTCTTTTTACCCCCCTGCCTGATTATTATCTACCAGCTTTTGCGCGGATCGATTCACTCCCTGGACTTGACGGTACAGTATACGGGGGCCTATATGGCCGGTAGCTTTACCTTGTGCCTCATCGTTGCCGTCTTGTTTGATTTTGTGATTCCGGTTGTCAAGGATTTTGGCGCATGGCATGGAGGGTTCCAGTTCTTTGTGTGGCACCAGTTCCTGACGTTATTCCTGGCCCTGCTTTGCGGCCAGTACTATACGTCGGCTAGGTTTCGTGATTTGGGCGCCTTCTGGCTTTTGCAAAAGCTGATTACCAAGATCGAAGACGGTGTTATCTATTACGATGATGCCGGACGAATCAAGGCCGTGAACCATGGTGCGTCCAAGCTTTTGGGACAGTCGTCCGTTAATTTGTGCGGAAAGTCCATCAAGAATGTTTTGCCGCCGAACCTGGATTTCTTCAGGGAGTCGGTTTATAGCGATGTCCGCATGAATATTAATGGCGAAACCCATGTGATGAAGATTTATTTCTTCAAGTGCCGACAGACCCTTTTGACGATGGTTAACGTTGCCTTTTTTACGGACCAGTCCAAGACCTTGTTGCTGCAGCAGAACTTGAAGACCCTTAACGAACAGTATGTGGAATATACCCATGACCTGGTGCGTTATCAGGACCGCTTGAACAAGGAAGCGTCTATCAAGGCCGAAAAAGAAAACGTGCTGAATACCTTGATTAATGCACTTCCCTTTAGAGTGTGGTACAAGAGCGAACTGGGCGTGTACCAGAAGCAGAACCAGCTGGATCTTGCGAAGCGTGGTTCCCGAGAAGGTGCCCGCGACAACAACGAAGACATTTCGATATACGAAAAGGAAGCCCGCGAAAAGGGCGAAGTCAGGGTCAATACCTCCTTCGAAGATAAGGACGGTGTTGAAATTTCCCAGGACGAAGCAAACCGTCTTACAGGTTTGGGCGAACTGGTGCAGACCTTCGACAACATGTATATTCCGATCATTCAGCAGGGCAAGGCTCCTTACAAAACCTTGTGCCTCAAGGTGGATATGACCGAACAGCGCAGACTCGAATACGAACGGAACGTGTTGCGCGAACAGAAGTTCATCCATTCCCGTCTTGAAGAACTGGGCACCATTTGTGGAGCTTTTGCGCACGACTACAACAATATTCTCGGTTCGCAGTTGGGCTTCTTGGAAATTGCGCAAGAAGTGATCGAAGACAAACAGTCACAGGTTTACACCTTTATTTCGGAAGCGAAGAAGGCTGCCCAGCGCGGAAAGGATTCCCTCAACGAACTCTTGAATGCCATTCGAGGCAATGCCAACGCGGCTACCCCTGCGATTGTGTTCTCGCCTTACATGATTATCGAAGATGTGGTCCGCAAGATTTCTTTGACCTTGCCGCCTAACGTCAAGGTGCACAGTGAGGAACTAGACAAGAGTCTCAAGGTTCGCGGCATTGTGGCTTCTCTTGACCGCATTATCAGCAACCTTGCGAACAACGCCTTGTTTGCCATGAAGCAGAAGGGCGGTTCCCTGACCTTTAAGTTGTACCCTGAAGTGCTCGAAACCCAGCTGGTGACACCTTATGCTCCGCCAGTACCTGCAGGTAACTATGCCAAGTTCGAAATCTCCGATACGGGTACGGGCATGGATTCGGGCACCCTGGAACGCATTTTTGCACCGTTTTTTACCACTAAGGCCCCTGGTGAAGGCCTGGGATTGGGTCTTTCTTCGGCCTTGAGGCTATTAAAAGAGGGCAATGCCTATTTTACAGTGCAGACAACATTGGGTGAAGGAACTACATTTTATCTATATTGGCCAATGGAAACTGAAACGAAGGAGGGCTAGTGCCTACTATCCTGATTATCGATGACGATGAGCAGTTCAATCTGATGCTCAAGTCCGCTCTTGAAATCAAGGGCTACAATGTGGAAACGGCAAAGAATGGTAAAGAAGCTAAGACTCTTTACCAGAACAAGACCTATGACGTAATCATCACCGACATTATTATGCCGGATGTGGATGGTTACGAAGTCATTCTGGATCTGCGCCGTTTGAATATGAGTGACCGCACTATCGCCGTGAGCGGTGGTGGCCGTACCTCTGCCGAAGACTACCTGATGACCGCCCAGCACTTTGATGCCGCGGCAACCTTCAACAAGCCTGTGGACTTGCAAGCCCTTCGTGCGAAGGTCGAAGAAATCATCAAGAGCCATTCGTAGTAGGTCGCGATGAATATCCTGATCGCGGACTTAGATCAGAAATTTATCGACGATATCCAGCACTCTTGGTCGGTTGCAGGAACGACCTTGTTCGCCTGTACCCGCGAGAGTGATTTAATGCCCATCGTCAAGAAGAATTCGATAGACCTGGCGTTTATCGAAGTTCCCTTTTTGATGCAAGACAATATGGATATGGTGAGCTTCTTGAAGGAGCGTCACCCGGGCATTGAAATCTTTGTGCTGTGCGATGATCGCAACTGGCAGGGGGCGGCTTCTGCCATTACCCGCGGTGCAAACACCTTCCTTAAAAAGCCTATCTCGATTTCGCAGCTGGAATCGACGGCGCAAAAGGTGCGGGCCCAGCAGCTGAACAAGTCCAACAACCAGCTCATGGAATCCCAGGTGCTGGATGGCCTTTTGGGGAACACCCCCGAGATGCGCAAGATTCTGAAGACCGTTTACAAGGTGGCTCCCACCAACAGTACGGTTCTTATTACCGGTGAATCCGGTTCGGGTAAGGAATTCCTGGCCAACGTGATTCACCGCTATAGCAAGCGTGCCGCCGAACCTTTCGTGGCGGTAAACTGCGGTGCCATTCCTGAGAACCTGGTCGAAAGCGAACTCTTCGGTAGCAAGAAGGGATCGTATACGGGTTCTACCGCCGACAAGAAGGGCTTGTTCGAATCTGCTAACGGCGGAACGCTTTTCTTGGATGAAGTGGGTGAACTTTCTGCTGCTACCCAGGTCAAGCTTTTGCGCTTTTTGCAGAGCCATGAAATTAGGCGTGTGGGCGATACCCAACCGCAGTACTTGGACGTACGTGTTCTGGCTGCAACCAACCGCGACTTGCAGGAGGCCATGCAGACAGGCCGGTTCCGCGAAGACCTTTACTACCGCCTGAACACCTTCCACTTGCTTTTGCCGCCGCTCCGCGAACGCAAGCCTGCGCTGCCGAACCTGATCAAGTATTTCATCTTGAAAAACAAGGATGCCCAGGGAAAGGACATTGTGGATCTTGAACCGGCGGCCTTGTACGCGCTGACCAAGTATTCTTACCCGGGTAATATCCGCGAGCTGGAAAACATTATCGAGCATGCCACCGTGCTGGCCGAGGGAGGCGTAATTCGCCTGGAAGACTTGCCCGAAGAAGTCCAGCAATGTGCCCGGGAACAGACCGTGGCGATTCCGCACATTAAGGGGGAACATAACGCAGAGCCCCAGGTGATTGACGCCGAGCCGGTGGAACTGCCGGGGATTTCTTTTGAAAGTAGTACGAAATCCGAAAAGAAATCTACCGCCGAAACCGAAGGTGATGATGAGTTACTGTCGCTGGAAGAAATGGAACGCCGACATATTCTACGTGCCCTGAGCGTGTGCAACGGTAACCGCACCGAAGTCTGCAAACGTCTTGGAATCAGCCGCGCGACTTTGTGGCGTAAACTGAAAGAACTTAAGATTATTATGGATGGCGACGATGCCTGATTTTGAAAATCAACAGAATTCTTACGAAGGCCGCCAGGTCCCCATGGATCTGGATGCTGAACGTTGCCTGCTTGGAAGTATTTTGCGCGATCCTGACGTGATGGGCGAAGCCATCATGACGATTAAGGACGAAAGCTTTTTCTACCTGGAAAAGCACCAGCTGATTTGGACAGCCCTTTGTACGCTGAATCGCAATGTGACGCCGATTGACTTGGTGACCCTTGCGGCAGAACTCGAGACCATGAACAAGCTTACGCTTGTGGGTGGTCGCGAATACCTGTTCGAACTCATGGAATCGGTGGCGTCTTCGGCGAATACGGAATGGCATATCGAACTGTTGCGCAAGAAGGCGACGCTTCGCAAGCTGATCAAGTCTTCTTCTGCAGTCATCAAGAATGCCATGGATCCGGCGGCGGTTCCTGACGAAGTTTTGCAAGACGCCGAACGCGATATTTTCGCTATTGCCGACGACCAGATTCGCGATTCCCTGAAGCCCATCCAGAATTTTGTGACGCCGCTTTTGGAACGCCTGAATAACCGCAAGGACGGCATCACGGGCATCCGCACGGGCATTACGGAACTGGATGAGTTGACCAACGGTTTGCAAAAGTCCGACTTGATTATTCTCGCTGCTCGCCCCGGTGTGGGTAAGACCTCTTTCGCGCTCACCATTGCTGCGAATGCGGCTATCAATTTCCAGCAGAATGTGGCGTTCTTCAGCCTCGAAATGGATGGCGTGCAGCTGGCCCAGCGTTTGCTTTGCTCGCAGGCCCAAATTGACCAGAGTAAGCTTCGCAACGGTTACCTCAATAGTGACGAAAAGAAGAAACTGATTGCCGCTGTGACGCCCATTCAGAAGGCCCCGCTCTACGTAGACGATAATGCGGACCTCGGCATTATGGAACTCATGAGCAAGGCACGCCAGCTCAAGCGCAAGGGCAAGCTGGACTTGTTGATTATCGACTACCTGCAGCTCATGAAGACGGGCAAGGAAGAAAACCGCGCCGTGGCCATCGGTGCCATTTCCCGTGGCTTAAAAATCCTTGCCAAGGAAATGCAGATTCCGGTGATTGCGCTTGCACAGCTTAGCCGTAAGGTCGAAGAAAAGGGCCGCGAACGTCCGCAGCTTTCTGACTTGCGTGAATCGGGTTCTATCGAACAGGACGCTGACATGGTGTGGTTCGTGGAACGTAAGTTCGTGCAGACCCACCGCGAAGAAGACAAGCACACTGCAGAACTCATTGTGGCGAAGCACCGTAACGGTTCGGTGAAGGACATCCCCATGACCTTCATTCCGGAATATACCACCTTCTACGATGCCGCTCCCGAAGGGGATGGCGGTGGCGAAGCCTATGCTTACGATGACGCAAGTGACATGGGGCCAACTGATTTCGGAAGTTATTAAGGAGTTTTGATGCAGTTTCTGTTAGCCCCATTTATCTGGTTTGGCGAGGTTCTCGTAACCGGTATTTCGGCTATTGGCGAAGTCGTTTGCATCTTGTTGAATACCCTTAAGCAGCTGCGCTTTATCCACAAGAATCCGGTGCTTATTGTGAAGCAGATGATTTCCATTGGAGTGTCATCGCTTCCGCTGTTGTTTGTGACGTCAATCTTTACGGGCATGGTGGCTACAGTGCAGGCAGAATTCGAATTCCACAACCTGGTGGCCGACAAGTTTGTGGGGACTGCCGCCTGCAAGATGATTCTAATCGAGCTTGGCCCCTTGCTTACAGCCATCGTACTTTCGGGTCGTGTGGGTTCTGCCATTGCTGCAGAACTGGGTTCCATGAAAGAAAAAGAAGAACTGGCTGCCTATACGGTGTTGGGCCTCGATACTTACCGCTATTTGGCCATGCCCCGCTTTGTGGCCTTCTTTACCATGGTGCCTTGTCTGACCATTATTTCTAATGCCTTGGGCATTATCGGTGGCTGGATTGTTTGCGTTCTAGGCCTCGATATTACGACCTACACTTACGTGACCGGAATGCAGTACCTGTTTGACCCCATGGACTTGTGGTCGGGTACGCTCAAGTCTTTTGTATTCGGAACGTTGATCTTTTTGCTGGGTTACTACCACGGTGTCAATGCCAAGGCGGGTGCCCGCGGCGTGGGAATCGCTACCATGAGCGTGGTAGTTTCCAGTTGCCTTATGATTTTGGTTGCAGACTTTGTTTTAGATGCTATATTGTTCTTCTAAGGTGTCACTATGCCTAACGTAAAAATAGACCCAAACGATATCGCGATTCGCCTTAAAGGGCTCAAGAAGTCCTTTGGCCCGCAGGACGTTCTTTGCGACGTGAACCTGGATATTCGCCGTGGCGAGACTATGGTGATTATCGGCAAGTCCGGTGGCGGCAAGTCCGTGATTCTAAAGCACATGATTGGGCTCTTGCAACCGGATGGTGGCGAAGTGACAGTGGACGGCGTGACTATCAGTACGCCCAAGTTCTTTGACACGCATACGATTCGTCGCAAGATGGGTATGTTGTTCCAGATGGGCGCTCTTTTTGACTCCATGGACACCGGTGAAAATATTGCCTTTGCCTTGCGTGAACATCATCCGGAGATGTCCGAAAAGGAAATCCAGGATGTGGTGACTGAAAAGCTGAAGATGATCAACCTGGTGCCGGAATTCCGTACCAAGATGCCGTCTGAACTTTCGGGAGGTATGCGCAAACGTGTGGCTCTTGCCCGCGCCATCGCATTGAATCCTGAAATCCTTTTGTACGATGAACCCACTACGGGTCTGGATCCTATTACCAGTGACGTGATTAACGACTTGATTCTAGATATGCAGAGCAAGTTGGGTGTGACGTCTGTGGTGGTGACTCACGACATGGTGAGTGCCTTCAAGGTGGCCGACCGTATTGCCATGCTGTATAATGGCCGTATTATCGAAGTGGGTACGGTTGACGAAATCAAGAACACGAGCAATCCCTACGTACACCAGTTTATTACCGGACAACGTAAGATTTCGGTTGACGAAGAATAGTTTGTAAATCGCCATTTACAAACGATCCGTTGGTTGGCGGCTTGTATGCAAAAAATATGTGCTTTTAAGCACGAATTTTAGGCTGCTTGTAGCATTTTCTATTTGAATAATGTATTTTTCAGCCAAAGAGGTTTTATTATGAATAAGAAACTTATTGCAGGAATTTTGTTTGCAGTTGTTGCCGGAGCATCCTTCTGGGCTTGCGGTGAAGGCACCGTTAGCAAATGGAACTCTGATGATGATGGTATCAAATTTCTGCTCTCGAACGACGCAGAAGCAGAAGCTCTTAAAAAGGAAGGGCTGGATAGTTGTCTTAAAGATGATTATTGCAAGTCGAAATACGCTGAATACTTTGCTAATCCCAACGGAGATACTCCGGATGATATCCCGAGCTCGAACGACAATGGCAATTCGGGAACGAACCCGGGCCAGTCGTCCTCTTCTATCGGCAACCATAATCCGTTCGATATTGTGGATGGAACTTCTAGTTCCTCTGCTGCCAGAATAGATGATAATCCTCAGGGAGGAGACCAGTCTTCCTCGTCTGTTAAGGAAATTACGGGTCTTGGCATGTGCGAACCGGTGACTTCCCCCATTGAAAAGAATACGGGAAGTACCAAGTGGAAGTTTACTGCTAACTTGAATGCCGGATTCAAACCTGCCGATTTTGCTAGGGCTACGTTTGCTTGGAATTTTGGTGCCGGTGCAACTCCTGCAACTGACGCTACACCCAGTACCTCTGCTCCTGTTTCTTATGCCAATTCGGGCACAGCCACTGCATCGGTGACTGTGACCATAGGAGAAAGTTCCGAAACGATTCAGTGCGAACCGCTTCAGGTGAACGGTGATCCGATTACGGGTTGCGAATGCACCACTGCTGCAGCTTCGGTTGACTATACGGCAACTCCCGATGTTACCTGGTCTGTAACGGGCTGTACGTCAGCATCTATGCCTTTGACCTATAATTGGAATGGAACTGACGGTGGTGAAACCTTCACCAATTCGTTTACAGCAGCTACGGCTTCTTATGCCCCGACATTAAAGGTTGGCAATTCTGACAATACGGTAATCAATGTGCCCTGTTCTGCAGTGAAGGTTACAAAAGGTGCTGAGTATACGATTGATGATGATAATACTTCCGTTGAATTAAAAGCAGCTGGTAGCTATGCTGTTGTCGTAAAAGGAAATCCTACTCAACAATGCCGAATGAGTTGCGAAGCTCAACAAGCTGTAAATTTCTCTGTTAATAAAGTTGATTATACGGGTCAATATTATATTCCGTTGGGAAGCAATTCTGTTGTTGATAACTCGTGGTGTCAATCTACGTTGACTATTGTTACAGATGGACCTTTAAAGTGCTCTGCTCAGTGGAATTAAAATAGATTAACTCAAAAAGGCTCCCTTCGGGGAGCTTTTTTTGTATTCCCAAGAATCAATCATCTTGCGGTAATAGTGAGATTCATCATTGATTATTGTAAAGGAAAATTATAAATTGTTCTAGTAGATTTTTTGCTAGAGGTTTTATGAAGCGTCCCTTCTTCGGTGGTGTTTTGCTGGTTTTGCCGCTTTCTCTGTTGGCTTTTACGGCCTGCGGCGACGAGAGCGTCGTTAATTCCAATGATGTCAAGCAGGTCTCAGAAGACGATGAATCGGAATCTGACGATCCTGATACTCCTGTTTCTAGTGAAAAACAGTCCTCAAAGTCTTCCTCCAGTTCGGCTAAATCTTCTGAAAAATCTTCGTCATCGAGGGTAGAAGAATCTGCTGAAAGCGATATCGTGGAAACTGAAGGTGACTTGCCCAGATGCTCCATCAAGCGTGAGGGTATGGAAGTCTACGTAAAAGAAGAAAAGAATCTCTATACTTGTGAAGAGGGGGAGTGGATCCCTGAAAAGAAAACGGCGGAATCGTCTAACTCTACAAAGCGCTCTTCTTCAAGCAAGGCAGATGATGTGCCCCCCAATTCTTCTTCGGCCATTTATCTTGACTTAGATTTTTCCAGTTCGTCCAAAGTGAATCCTGTTGTTGTGACGGGGCTTGGTTCTTGTGCTCCGGTGACTTCAACCATCGAAAAGGGGGCAAGTGTCAGGTGGAAGCTTACTTATAATTCGGATAACGGATTCTCGGCTATTGACCTTGCAAGAGCCGACCATGTCTGGAATTTTGGTGCCGGTGCAATTCCTGCAACTGATGCCACCCCGAGTACTTCTGCTCCGGTTACTTATACCAATTCGGGAATTGCTGTTGCGTCGGTGACTGTAACGATGCAAAATGGAAATACCGAAACGATTCAGTGCTCCCCGTTACAGGTGAATGGCGATCCGATTACGGGTTGCGAATGCACCACGAGAGCGGCCTCTGTTGACTTTACGGCAACTCCCGATGTTACCTGGTCTGTGACGGGCTGTACGTCTGCATCCTCTCCATTGACCTATAATTGGAATGGAACTGATGGTGGTGCAACCTTCACCAACTCATTTACGGCTGCAACGGCTTCTTATGCTCCGACATTGAAGGTTGGCAATGCTGACAATACGGTGATAGACGTTCCCTGCTCGGCAGTGAAGGTTACTGAAGGTGTAGAGTATGTAATTAAGAGCAATACGGAAGCAGGAAAGATTTCCTTGCCGGATGAAGGAACCTATAATGTAGTTATCGCCTTTGCTTGCATAAATAGAACTTTCTTCTGCAATGGTGTTAGTGGCCCAGTGGGAGGTTCAGTGAACAGCACGCCGATGAAAAAGGACTGGTATACGGTAGTTAGCTTATCTCCGGAAGATTGTTCCGGTTCTGCAGTAGTCTCGGTCACTGTGGATGGTCCAGCTACTTGTGGTGCACAGTAATTGAATTAAACAGATGTAAAGAAAAGCTCCCTTCAGGGAGCTTTTTTCATACCTACAAAAGAATCACGTTTGTGATTCCAAATCCGTGAGGCTACTTAATTCGGATTTTATTTCTTGCGGGGCTTAACAGCGTTCCAGACCATGTAACCGATAAACAGGGCGCCGAAGGCGAGCAAGGCGATAGCGAGTTCGGAATTGTATTTCTCGATGATGTCCTTCTGTCCGTGGGCGAGGTAGCCCAGGCCGGCCAGTACGCAGTTCCAGACGGTGGCTCCCAAGAAGGTGTATACTGTAAACGGAACCAGCTTCATGTTGGCGATACCTGCCGGAATCGAAATCAGCTGGCGAATAACCGTAATCAATCGGCCTACAAAAGTGGAAACGGCGCCGTGTTCACGGAAGTAGTCTTCGGCCTTTTGAACTTTGCCTGTGTCTAACAACAGAAAGTGTCCGAGGCGGCTGTCGGCGAACTTATAGATAATCGGGCGGCCCAAGAACTTGGCCAAGAAGTAGTTGATATAGGCGCCTACGAGTGCGCCTACGCTTGCTGCAATAACGATCAACACGATGCTCAAGCCTGAATCGGGTTGCAAGGCCTTGTAGGCTGCGGGGGGAACCACCAATTCCGAGGGAAAGGGAATGAAGGAACTTTCGATGGCCATCAACAGGGCGATAGACCAGTAGTTCAAATGGGCGTTGTACCAGTCGATAATCTGGGTATAAATGCCGGTAGACTTTGTTGCGGGGGCGGCTTGCGAAACGGTGTCGGCGACAGTGGGTTCTGCAAAGACAATGGTTGCGAACAAGGTAACGAAAGCGAATACAATGAGTTTTTTATTCATGGGGCTAAATATAGAATTTGACGCTGTAGGTCAAAAAAAATCCCCGGCGGTTACCGGGGATGCTGTTCGTGAATTCCTGCGAATTACTTTTTCTTCTTGCCTTTCTTGACCGGCTTCTTCGCTGCCTTCTTAGCCTTCTTGTTGGCCTTCTTGCCCTTCTTGTTCTTGGCCGGCTTTACTTCTTCTTCGTCTTCTTCAACTTCTTCGGCAGAGGATTCTTCTACAGCCGGCTGTTCCGGTTCGCTGTAGCTTTCGCCAGTCTGGTATTCGATAATCGAAGTTTCTTCAGAAGAAACGTTGCCCTTCTTCAATGCTGCCTTGGCTTCTTCGACGTACTTGCCGTCCGGGAAACGCTTCAGGTAAATTTCGTAGTCCTTAAGGCGGTTGCCGGCCTTGACCAGTTCAAAGATACCTGTTTCGGCTTCGTCGCGGAATGCACCGTTGGGATTGTCGTTCAAGTAGGTCAGGTATGCCTTGAAGGTGTTCTGAGCCTGAATCGCGCGGAACTTGTCGTATTCGCCGAGGCCGCGGAGCTTGGCTTCCACTTCGGCCCTACGCGGAGAATCGGGGTAGTACAGCAAGAACATTTCCAGCATTTCGGGGTCGTTGCTTGCCATGACCTGGTCGAAACGAGAATCTTCCTGGGCGCTCTGGTATTCCTTGAGCTGAATCTTACCGCTGTCGAGGGTTGCGTAGAGCTTTTCCTTGGTGGCCAAGTCTGCCGGGTGGCAGAAGGCGAGGAAGCTTTCGAGAACGTCTGCAAACTGCGTACGGGTGTAGGCTTCACTCATGTCGGGAAGATCGCCGTTTTCGTCCAGGTAGAAGCGGTAGTCACGTTCGATGGCCATGCAGTCCCAGTCACTGAGCGTGTCCTTGACTTCGCTGTACTTGCGGAGCACGCCATCGCGGTCATGCAGGTTGTAGCGCATGCGGCGGTCACGGCGGCTTTCGCGGCCGAAGTCAAGAGAAAGTTCGAGGCCGACGCGTACAGGCCACTTGTAAGAAATTTCGTCGAACTTGAGGCCGGAGTACGGCGAGGGGCTGCCTTCGCGGTCTTCGTCACGAGCCTTGACTTTTTCGTAGGGCAAGAATTCCTTGCGGACGTTGATGCCGATCTTGAAGTCTACGTCCTGGAACAATTCGCCAATGCGATATTCCAAGGCTCCCGATACAAATCCAGTCTGGAGCATTTCTGTGTGCTGCTTGGTGTTGCCGGCAAAGTCATCGTAGAAGGTAAAGAACTGGAACCCGTAACCACCCAAGACGCGTAAGTCGAAGTCTCCACCCAGGTTGAAGCTAAAACCGGCAAGGAGGGACGGTGCGTAGGCAAGGAACCAGAGTTCTTCGTCGTCCTTCGGGTTTTTCTTGTTTTCCTTTCCATCGTCGTCGATGAAGGTGTACTTCGGGCTGTCTTCAATCGTTCCGAACTGGAAGGAGTTGACTTCGGCACCGAGCCACAGCGTGAACGGGATGTCGGCCTTCCAAAGGGGCGTAATCAAGGGAGACCACAAGTAACCGATCGAGACCGGAACGGTAAGAACATCCACATCGACACCGTCGTCGAGCAGAGTTTTCTTTTTGTCTGCCTTGAAGTTCAGGAAAGCGGGCTCAGCCTGCAAATAGAGCTGGGTTCGCCAGTTGATTCTTTCAAAATCTGCAGCATGGGTTGCTGCAGCCAATAAAGTCAGTACTAGTAACAGTTTACGCATCAGTCTAAATTTAAATTTTCTTTAGCAATGTGGAACAGATTGTGTAAATAAAATATGCTTTTTTAGTGCAATTTTCGGGTATTTTTAGAAGTTTAAAACGATTCCGACGCCCAATAGGACGATTCCGGCTCCCAACAGGGACCCTCCGATAATCATTTTCTTGTCGCCTTTGTCTATCAGATCCTTGTTTTCTGCCGCCTGTTCCTGGAAGTTTTCTCCTCTAGCTGCAGGGCGGTTTAGGTCTTCTTTGATTCTGTCAGCGTCATCGTAGTCGATGGTGCCGAGGTACATGATGAGCGTTCCCAAAAGGATGGGGGCGATGGAAGAGCCTATTAAGGTCTTGCCGATAAAGTTCTTCTTGCGTTCACGGAGCCACTCCTGCTGGGCGAGCTGTTCTCGCTGGTCGGTAATGGGGGTGAGCTTTACGTTTACGTCGGTAATTTCGGTGGGGGCGGCGAACACGGTAACTGTAGTATCCTTGTATCCAGCCATGCGAATCTGTACTGTAGAAAGGCCCGGGTCAAAAATCTGGAATTTGCGGGGAGAAATTCCTACGGGCTTGGTTTTCTTTGTGACTGCGGTGGAACCTGCAAAAATGTAGGCTCCTTCGGGGGAGGTGTGAATCAAAAGTTCCGGCTTGACCCTTTTGAGCTTTAACGAAATTTTTGCGGTATCGCCAGGAATGGGTTTTACGCTGGACTTGGCTCCCCACATCTGACGGTCTACGCTCCAGTATGCGTAGATATCGGTTTTTGCAGAATCGGTCAGGACAAAGGTGCAGGGGCTTTTGCAGATGTCCACGTTCCCCTTGGTTACAATGTTTGCTCCTTCGGGGTTGGTTTCAACGCGTACGTAGCTCCTGTTGTTGTCCTTTTCTGCAGGGACGGCTTCGCCTTGTAGACGAAGGACGAAGCGGTGTAGTTTGTCCTTTGAAAGGGCGTCCGTTAAGGCGTGGATTGCGGATAAATTAATTTGTACAGTGTTAGGGGTAGACTTGGTGGAATCTTCGAGGACATAGCGTGACATTTGTACTGCGACGGAGTCCGGGGTCCTTGCCGAGGTAATGCGTCCGATATAGGCAGAGGCGGCTCCGTGAACTTTCAAGGAATCCCTGATACAGGCCACGTCGGTGCAGGTGTCGAAGTTCTGACGGCTTACAAACCAGATGGGCGTGCCGGATTCCTTGAGCATACGGACGATCAGGTTTTCCAGTTGTTCTGCCAAGGTGGATTCGGAATTGCGGCGTTCGAAGTTCACAAAAACATGCTTGCCGGCTACAGAATCCAAGAAGGTTGGCTCGTGAGGTTCTGCCACCTGTTCGACTTGATTAGTGTCTGGAACAGATGGTTCCTGTGGATTAGAATTCTGCGCAAGAGTATCCTTTACCGGGACGGTTGTGCCGTTCAGAAGGTCGTTGCCCTTTTCATCGACAATGCTCTTGAACCGGTTTTTCGGAATGCGGATGACCGTGAACTTCCCCTGGATAGTTCCACCAAGGCTTACGGTGTCGTTTTGAACGCCCAAAAACTGGGCGGCTTGCTTGGTGCCCGTCACCAACTCTACAAGGCTCGGAATACCTTCGCTGGCACAAACGGCGCTGACCCAAAAGAGTGCAAATGTCAGGATGAATTTTTTCATAAAGCCCTAGAAGTATAAAATGAAACCGATTGAAAAAAGTGCCGCTCCAGAAATGATTCCGGCGTAGCTAAAGCCTTTGGCAACCTTGGCTTTGTCGCGGTAATCCGTAAAGTCTTCGAGTTCCTGTTGGTAACGGTCTGTCGCGATAGAGGAATTTTTAAGAGTTTTTTTGCTGTCTTTTGCTTTTTCGATTTCGTAATAGGCAATCGCGCCCGATGCAAGGCCCAGGGCGAGGGGAATAAGCGAAAATTTCATGAGCCCCTTCCCGAAATTGGCCCGTTTGCGCTTTGAAAGTTCCGATTGCTGCTTGTCCAGTAAGTCTTCGTTAGAAATGGGATTTTGCGAAATAATGATGTAAGAGGTGTCCTTGGGAGACAATCTTACCCGAAGAGTGGTGTCCATGAAACCGGGATTAAATAGGGATATCAGGACTTCGCTTGCTAAGGAATCGTCGGCAATTTCGATAACGGCTGGCGAAATATAGGCCGGGGCTTTGGCGTGGTTGGGGCGAATTTCGTCGACATAAATGTCGGCGTTGCTGGGAATGGTGGATACGTGCAAAACCTTGGGGTCTGCAAATGTGTAGACCACTGCGCAAAGGAGGAATATCGTTACAAGGCGCAACATGTCAGATACCCTCGTTTGGATAAGGACCCGAAATTAGCCGGTAGCCGGGGACGTTCTGGATTGTCCAATAAACATCTGGCAAGCTATTCTTTGAATAGTCTTCGCCGACGATTGAGAGCCTGCAGGTGTTAAAGCAGTTCTTATAGAATGTCAGCGTAGGGGTATTATAGTTGAAATTCAATGTGTCGAAATCCAAGGTGACTATCAACTTGGATGCGTTGAGACCGGAACCGTCATCGTAAATGTAAAAGGCGATAGAGTCGGAATTCAGAACCTGGTCGTTGATGATTGCAATTTGCGGAGGCGTCTGGTCTTTCAGAAAGACTGTATCCGTGGTGAGTACCGTATGGGCGGGAATGTCCACCACAAGGCTTTCGCTTGCGTATTCTCTGCGGTAGGTTTCCTTCAGAACAATCTTGAGCCCGTTTTGAGGTTCGACTTTGGTGGTAATGGTGTTATATACCAAGTTGTTGGTAAGGGTCTGCAGGGTGTCTCCCTCTTCTGAAATCAGATAGATTTCTGTTTGCAAAATGGAATTGTCCCTGTAATGACTGTATACCAAGGGAATTTTTAATGTCGAAGTTTCATCGAGAATCTTGGTTGAGAAGTGGAATATTTCTGTAGAGTCGCGGTATTCTCGGCCGCTTTGGCTCTTGGTGAACATTTTGGCGCCCCAGTACAGGGTGAAGGAACTGTCGTAGGCGCTAATGTATTCTTGCGTAACGGCGTCGTAAGATTGGATGAGAGAGCCTTTAAGTGTGACCGGTGAATTGCAGTCCGTGTACCCCAGTGGAGAATCCCAAACGTTTTCGGGGTCGTAATCCATAAAGATTAAACACCGGGGTGTCTCCCAGGGGTCGATTCCGGAAATGTTCCATTGCAGCGTGAGTCCCTGGTTGTTGTTAGGACTCGCCTGGTTGTAGCCGTCGTAAGGTTGCTCAAGGGTGATGCTGTTTGGCGTGTTCACGTAGATTTTAAATGTTGTACGCAACGTATCGCCGAAATAGTCTGTGGTTTCCAGGGAGCCTTTGTATTCACCCGGCGTGGAGAATGTATGGCGGAACGAACTCAGGTTGTATGTGCTTTCGTCGATTTTCCAGAGAAGGCCGTTGTAGTTTTGCTGTAATGTTTCGTCAGTGTAGATGCGTGCGCCGGCGGAGTAACCTGCAAAGAACTTGATAGTCTGGCCTTGCTCCACGTATATTTCAGTGACGGGGTCGTAGTAATTGGCTATGTCTCCGTTAAAACCGTCGGGGCCGGCAAAAACATATTGCTTGAGGGTGGCCGTTTCTTGCTCAACCAGGTGCTCGTCGCCACAGGCCGTCAAGGTAATCGATAGGGCAAAAAGCGAAATGCATAAAAGCTTATTCACTGAAAACCTCCGGAAGGGTAGAGTTGGGACGGAGGTAGAAAATGTGCTTGGCGGTGTTGAGGCTGGGGTCGGTCACGCTTACAGTGATGAACTTGGTTGTCCAGTTTTGAGCAGACGCTTCTTTATTGAACGGAACGTATAACGTGTCCTTCGAGAGCGTGAAGTCTTGAAGGTTTCTGTTTTCGTAGGAAATGTTAATCTTGGATGAGGAAAGGGGACCGCCCTGGTCAAAGACGATAAAACGCAACGTATCTGAAATGTCGAGGGTGTCACTGTCAGAAATACTCTGGATGCGAGGAGGAATTTCGTCTACGAGGGTGATTGTGTCTAGCTGGGACACCTGGTTTGCTTCTAGTTTAAAGCGGATGGTGTCGGATTTGAAATCGCTTGCGTTGTCTACAGAAATTGCCACACTGTAGATGCCTTTGGCCAGTGGCTGGATATTGAAGTCGGCACTAGGTTTTCCGGTAAGCTGGAGCGTATCGAGTGGTTCCTGTAGGGAGTCTAAAAGTATGACTTTAAAATCCTGTTCTTTGAGGCTGGAACTTGTTTGGAGTGTACCTGAAACGGCTCCTTCCCCTTTGCGTCCTTTGGTGTAAAAAGAGGCGGTCAGGGTCTCGTTGGATTTTTGATTGAATTCGTTGTAAGCCTTGACTGTCCAGGTGTATTTTTGCAAAGAAGAAAGCTTCTTGCTGTATTTGAAGTAGGCCTGGTGAAGCAAAGTATCTACGATGGTATCTTTATCGCTGTCCTGCAACGTAAAGCGGAATGAAAGATCCCACAGGGAATCGGGGTCGTAAGAATTCCATGCAAAATGAATGGCGCTATCCGGAGCCAAGTTCTGGGTTCCTGTTGCCGGAATGAAATTTTCAGTGTCCATAATGGGGGGGGTGGCGACGGTAATGGTCAAGGTATCGCTTAAGGTGTCTCCGAAAAAATCAACGAAGACGAATGCGACCTTGTGGATGCCTGGATCGTTGATGCTTTTTTGGAAGCTATACTCACTGGCGAAGTTCCCGCCGTCTATGGTCCAGTAGTATTGTTTGTTTCGAATGGACTTAGATGGGGATACCGAGGTCAAGAATATGAGTGAGTCGCCCGGCTGAATGGTGTCGGCTTTAGTCTTATGGGCATCGCTGTCGAAAGATCTGGTTACGACGGCGGAAATCTCGATTTCCTGGGATCCTTGATCGTTGAACAGATATTCGTCGGAATTTGTGCATGCAAGGAGCGCAAGAATGAGTATGCCGAATAGGGCTGCCGGTTTCGAATTTTGAAAAATCATGGTGCCCCCACGGTGTCAACGACAAAAAATTCCCGTTCAGGAATAGAATCCTTGTCGCCCAAAGAGTCTTCTACCAGAATGCGGTAAGAATGTCGTCCTTCGGTAAATCCGGACTGGTATATTTGCTGTAGTTCACCTACGTTGTACCGGGTGCCGTCAATTTCCAGCGTATGGGATAAAAGGCCACTTTCGTCTCGGTCGGAGGATTGCCAAGAAAACAGGAAGGGGGTGTGGGTGTTGCCGTACAGGGTGTCTCCATCAGCAGGTTGAGTTTTAGCTGAAATCTGCGGTGGAACGTTGATAATGACTTGGAATTTGGTCTCGAGATGATTCTTTTCGCGGTCTTCGATGACCACCATGTCGGGAATCTTTTTCTTGCTTTTTTTGCTGGATGCCATGTCGTCGGTGGTAATGGCGTAGGTCATGCCTTCTCCTAGCATGTCGTCACCCTTGTACCAGTAATACTTGACATCGTCCTTGAACTTGCTGGGATTGACTAGGGCAATCAGTTCGGCGTCTTCGTCGGAATTGATTTTGAGGGGAGATTCCCTTGTTTCGTCGAATTGCTTTACCAGGATTTCGACAGAGGTGATTTTGGGCTCGTCGCTGGGAGCGTTTGGAACGTGGAGGCATGCAACAAAAAGCCCCCCCGCTATAAGCGCAAGGCAAATGTCCAAAACACTTCGCTTGGTCTTCTTCATAAAACTCTCTTCGTTAAAGATAACTATATTCATCTACATGAGTACCGAAAATTTTGAATATAAAACCGCAATGGAGCGTTTAGAGGGTATCTTGGAGCGAATTGACAATTCCGAGATGGAAATAGACGAATTGGCTGGCGCGGTACAGGAAGCAACCGAACTTTTGCGAAAATGCCGCAAAATTTTGCTTGCAACCGAGAAAAACGTGCAGGAAGCCCTTTCGGGCCTTGACGGCGAAACGGAATCTGAGGCTTAGGAATGGCTCAGGAATCCGTACCTGCAATGGAGGTTTCGGGGCTTACGGTGAAGTTCCCGATTCGCGGTGGCGTTTTGGGCAAGGTCCAGAACTATTTTACTGCGGTAGAAGATGTCTCTTTTGTGCTTGAAGCCGGAAAAATCCTTTCGATTGTGGGGGAGTCCGGTTGCGGAAAGTCGACTCTTGTTAAGTCTCTGGTGGGACTTGTGCCCATGGATTCAGGCGAATTTAAGCTTTTCGGCGAGCCCGTTGTGAAGGGCCGCATTGCTGGAAAGAATTCTGGAGGAGAACGCCGGGTTTCTGACTTGGTGCAGATGATTTTTCAGGATCCCTTCAGTAGCTTGAATCCCCGCCAGACGGTGGCAGAAATATTGACGGCGCCGCTGCTTGCACGCGGTGTAAAGGTTGCAGATGCGGAAACGCGTGCAAGAGAACTTTTGGAGCGGATTTCTTTGCCCGCCCAAGCTCTCCAAAAGTTCCCCCACGAATTCTCGGGGGGCCAGCGGCAGCGCCTGTGCATTGCCCGCAGCTTGATGGTCAAGCCCAAGATTCTTTTGTGTGACGAAGTCACCAGCGCCTTGGACGTTTCAGTGCAGGCGCAGATTTTGCATTTGCTAGATGACTTGCGCAACGAATTCGGACTTTCGATTGTTTTTATTAGCCACGACATGCAGGTGGTTCGCGCTTTGAGCGACGACGTGTTGGTGATGTACTTTGGACATGTCGTGGAACGCGGCGCGGCAGACGTTGTCTTGACGAACCCCCAGCATGAGTATACCCAGAAGTTGCTGGCCAGTGTGCCTACTATAAAGAGAAAGTGAGATTAATTGCTATATTAGTCCGTAATCGGAGAAAAATATGAAAAGATCCATCGTTATTACTGGCGGCGCAGGCTTTATCGGAAGCCACGTGGTGCGCCTGTTTGTGAACAAGTATCCTGAATATAAGATTATCAACTTGGATAAGTTGACTTATGCGGGAAACCTTGCGAACCTCAAGGATATCGAAGACAAGCCGAACTACAAGTTCGTGAAGATGGATATTTGCGACTTTGACGCTTTCTACAAGCTCATGCAAGATGAAAAAGTGGATGGCATCATTCACTTGGCCGCCGAAAGCCACGTGGACCGTTCCATCAAGGACCCGTTCACCTTCGCGAAGACGAACGTGATGGGCACTTTGGCTCTGTTGCAGGCTGCCAAACTTTACTGGGAAAGCCTCCCTGAAAAGTACGAAGGCAAGCGTTTCTACCACATTTCGACCGACGAAGTCTACGGTGCCCTCAAGATGAATCACCCGGAAGGCATTACGCCTCCGTTCACCACGACGGCATCCAGCTCCGAACATCACTTGGCTTATGGCGATGATTTCTTCTATGAAACGACGAAGTACACGCCGCACTCTCCGTATTCCGCCTCTAAGGCTGGCTCCGACCATTTTGTGCGAGCATTTCACGACACCTACGGCATGCCGACGATTGTCACGAACTGCTCCAACAACTACGGTCCGTACCAGTTCCCCGAAAAGTTGATTCCCCTGTTCATCAACAACATTCGCCACAAGAAGCCGCTTCCGGTTTATGGCAAAGGTGAAAACGTTCGCGACTGGCTCTTTGTCGAAGACCATGCCCGCGCTATCGACGTGATTTTCCATAACGGCAAAATTGCCGAAACCTACAATATCGGCGGCTTCAACGAATGGAAGAACATTGACATCATCAAGGTCGTGATCAAGACCGTCGACAAGCTCCTCGGTCGCACCGAAGGTGAAGACCTGAATCTCATCACCTACGTGACGGACCGCCTGGGCCACGACGCCCGCTACGCGATTGACTCCACCAAGCTTCAGAAAGAATTAGGCTGGGAACCGAGTCTCCAGTTCGAAGAAGGCATCGAGAAGACGGTGCGCTGGTACCTCGACAACCAGGAATGGCTCGACAACATCACGAGCGGCGACTACGAGAAGTATTACGAAACGATGTACAAGAATAGGTAGCCTACGTGTCATCTAGGCCCTTCGACAAGCTCAGGGTAAACTCTGTCGAAGGATCTATAGGAGATTTAAAATGGGAAAGTTTAATTTTATAAAGACGTCCATCGAGGGCGTGACCATCGTCGAGCCGACGGTCTTTGGCGACCATCGCGGCTACTTTATGGAAACCTACAACAAGGCTGAATTCGACGCTGCCGGCCTCGACATGGTCTTTGTGCAGGACAACGAATCCAAGAGCAAAAAGGGCGTGCTCCGTGGGCTGCATTTCCAGAAGAAGAACCCGCAGGGCAAGCTCGTTCGCGTCATTGAAGGTGAAGTTTTTGATGTGGCGGTGGACCTGCGTAAGGGTAGCCCCACGTTCGGTAAGTGGGAAGGCGTTACGCTTTCCGCTGAAAACAAGAAACAGTTCTATATTCCCGAAGGTTTTGCCCACGGTTTCGTGGTGCTCAGCGAAACGGCAACATTCGTGTACAAGTGCACTCGCCTTTACGATCCCATGGACGAAGGTGGCCTTATGTGGAATGACCCCGAAATCGGCATCAAGTGGCCGGTGGGTAACGGCTTTGAACCGCTACTTTCTGAAAAGGATACAAAGAACCCTGCCCTTAAGGATTTGGGTTTCGCATTTGAATTGTAAGATTTTTCTATTTTAATTGTCAATGAAGCATATTTTAGTTGTTTGTACTGGTAACATTTGTCGTAGCCCTACGGGTGAGTATCTTTTGAAGAAGGAACTCGGCGAGGGCTTCGATGTAATGAGTGCTGGCCTTGGTGCCTTGGTGGACCATCCGGCCCATGAATTAAGTCAAAAAATTGCTCTAGAACACGGTGTCGATATGAGTGCACATCGTGCTCGACAGATAAATCTGGACATTTTGAAGTGGGCAGACCTCATCTTGGTGATGGAAAACGGTCACAAGATGGATTTGCTGCACCGTTACCCGTGGCTTGAAGGCAAGGTTTTCCGTTATGGCGAACCGCAACGAGTGGATGTTCCGGACCCGTACCGTCGTCCTGAAAACGCATTCGTTCTTGCGTGGAATTTTATTTCTAAACTGACCCCGTACTGGGTTGAAAAAATCAAACAAAGCGAAGGCCAGGCGTAAGCTGGCAAAAAAGGGTTGATTTATGAAGAAATTGAGTTTGGGCCTATGTGCTGTTGCAACTGCTCTTTTGAGTGGTTGTGCGCTTGGACCGCAAATGCAGATGAGTGTACCGGGAGATTCTGCCGAATATAACGGCATGATGGTGCATATCCATGACATTGGAGCTGGCGACTTTGGTAAAGCTACGGCTAGCGACGATGGTAGTTCCGACGATTTTGGCGATTTGAAGGAATTGATGATTGATTCCCTGCCTGAACTGGAATACCGTATTGGACCTCTGGATATGGTTCAGGTGGTGGTGTGGGAACACCCGGAACTGACGTCTCCGATGGGCCAGTACCAGCCGGCTGGTCAGAAGGTGACTACCGATGGTAAGCTTTTCTACCCCTATGCCGGTGAACTTCAGGCGGCTGGTCTTACCGCCCAGGAACTTCGTGCTGAAATTACCAAGCGTTTGTCGGACAAAATTTTGAATGATCCGCAGGTGGATGTCCGTGTTACGGGTTACCATAGCCGCAAGATGTCTGTGTCTGGTGCCGTCACAAGGCCGGGTTATGTTGCGTTCGATGAAAATCCGATGACGCTCCCGGATGCTATTGCCGGTGTGGGAGGCTTCACTAAAGAAGCTGATCCGTCGCAGTTGCAGCTTCGCCGTGGTGACAAGGTCTATAACATTAACTATCTCGATGCATTCAAGGCGAATTTGCCTCTTGAACGTATCGTGATTAGACCCGATGATCAGATCTTTGTTCCCTCTCTCTCTGAAACCCAGAAAGACCAGAAGGCCTACATTATGGGTGAAGTCGGCAGACCGGGCCTGATCAACATCTATAACGGAAAGCTGACCCTTGCCGAAGCCTTGGCTTCTGCCGGTGGTTTGCAGGCCTTGTACGCAACGGCCCGCGGAATTTATGTTATCCGTAATACGTCGGACAAGCAGATTGACGTGTTCCAGTTGAATGCAAAGAATGCAATGGCCCTTGCTATGGCAGATCGATTTGAATTGAACGCTCGCGACGTCGTCTACGTTGACGCTTCCGAACTCGCTACTTGGAACCGCCTTGTTAACTTGATCTTCCCGTCTGTTAACATGGTTTACTATGGTGCTTTGGCTGCTCATGAAATTCATGTGGTCAAGGATGACTATACACCGGATAAGCAGTAAGGTGCGCTGAATTATGATTAACTTGATTCTTTGTGGTGGTTCGGGCACGCGCCTTTGGCCCGTGAGCCGTTCCCTGATGCCCAAGCAGTTCGCCCCGCTTTTTGACGGACAGTCCCTGTTCCGCAAGACAGTGGTGACAAACTCCGCCGTTTGCGAGTCTCAGTTTATCGTCAGCAATGCCGACCAGTTCTTTTTGGCCAAGGATCAGCTGGAAACGGAGGGCATGACGGGTAGCAAGTTCCTGCTGGAACCCGTGGGCCGTAACACCGCCCCTGCCATAGCTCTTGCTTGCCTTACCATGAACCCGGAAACGGTGGTTCTCGTGTCCCCGTCGGACCACGTGATTCGCAAGAAAGACGAATACAAGAAGGTGCTTCTCCGCGCCCAGGAACTTGCCGAAGCTGGCAACCTGGTGACTTTTGGCATTACCCCGACCAGCCCCGAAACGGGCTACGGCTATATCGAAGCCGATGGCGAAAACGTAAAGCGCTTTGTGGAAAAGCCGGATCGCGCTACTGCTGAAAAGTATCTGCTTTCCGGTAACTTCTACTGGAACAGTGGAATCTTCTGCTTCAAGGCGAAGACATTCCTTGCCGAACTCGGCAAGTACTCTCCAGAAATGCTTGCGACCGCCCAGAAGGCTCTTTCCAATGCGTCTATCGAAGAGGGTGAACCCATCCGCATTGACCGCGACGACATGATGGCCATTCCATCGAACTCTATTGACTACGCCGTTATGGAAAAGTCCAAGAAGGTGAAGGTGGTTCCCAGCGATATCGGTTGGAGCGACCTCGGCAGTTTCGACAGTCTTTATGGCGAATACCCCCACGATGAGAACGGCAACAACGTGAACCCGCGCCACATTGCCGTGGGCTCCAAGAATTCCTTGGTGATGGGTAGCCAGCGTGCTATTGCAACCATTGACCTTGACAAGATGCTCATCGTCGATACTCCGGACGCATTGCTCGTTGCTCCGCTCTCCAGTAGCCAGAAGGTGAAGAAGGTGGTGGAAGAACTCAAGGAACGCGGCTCTGACCTCATTAACGTGCCTCAGACCGTGAGCCGCCCGTGGGGAACGTACTCCGTGCTGGAATCCTCCGAACGCTACAAGATGAAGCGTATCGTGGTGAAGCCGGGCAAGCGCCTTAGCCTGCAGAAACATTTGCACCGCTCGGAACATTGGGTGGTGGTAAGTGGAACCGCTACGGTGACTGTGGGCAAGAACGTGTTCTACGTGCGTCCCAACGAATCGACTTATATCCCGGTAGGTGAAGTTCACCGTCTGCAGAACGAAGGCAAGCTGCCGCTGGTCATCGTTGAAGTGCAGGTGGGCGAATACACCGGCGAAGACGATATCATCCGCGTTGAGGATGATTTCCACAGAAACTAAATCCGAATTTCGGAATTGAAAAAGAATGATATGCCGGACTTGTTCCGGCATTTCTTTTGTCAATAACTAATGACTATATTTCTAGTATGAACGAGAATCTTGTACATTCAGTGAACTCGGGCTCCATTGAAATGGAATATGCCTGTATCGGTGCTGGCCCCAAGCCTTTGATTGTGATTCCGGGGCTTTCGATCAAGAGTGTCATGAAATCGGCGGCCTCGTTAGAGGGACCGTACAAGATTTTTAAGGAAAAGTACACCCTTTATTTTTTCGACCGTAAAAAAGACGCTAAGCCAGGTTATTCCTTGCCCGAAATGGCTGATGACCAGGTGGCTGCCCTTAAGGTTTTAGGTATTGAAAAGGCCGATATCTATGGTGTGTCCCAGGGTGGCATGATTGCGCAGTATATGGCGATTCGTCATCCTGAAGTCGTGAATAAACTGGTGCTCGGTTCTTCGACTTCGAGGGCTGAGCCGCAACAGCTCAAGACCATTCGTAACTGGGCCCGTCTCGCTCGTGCCCGCGAAACGACAACTCTTGTAAATACCTTTATTGACGATTGCTTTAGCGAAAAGTTTGCGGCCCGTTATCGCAGGGCTTTGCTTGCCTTGTATAAGGAAATTTCGGACGAAGAATTGGACCGCTTTGCCATTTTTGCAGATGCCTGCGATTACGTGGACACTTACGATAACCTGGGCGAAATCAAGAGCCCGGTGCTAGTGCTTGGGGCGGGTAAGGACCTTGTGACTACGACCGAGGCTTCCGTGAAACTTGCCGAAAAGTTGAAGGCGACTGGCGTTCCTTGCGAATTCCAAATGTATGAAGATTGCGGTCATGCTGTCTTTGATGAATTGCCTGATTACAAGAAACGGATTTTTGATTTCTTAGAAAAGTGATAACAGTACTTTATGGATTCCGTGACGTCTACATCTGTTGCAAAGCCGCGCTATGCTTTTGTCGACTTGGCGAAAGGCATTTGTATTATGCTGGTGGTGTGGCATCATGTGGTGAGTACTTGGGGACTTGAAACATACCCTCTTAAAGAAACGGTTTCTGCATTTAGAATGCCCTTGTACTTCTTTTTGTCGGGGTTATTCTTTAAAGAATATGCGGGGTTCTTTGATTTCTGTCGCCGTAAAATCAACAAGCTCCTAATACCTTTCGGTTTCTTCTTTGTAACCCTGTCGTGCTTGTTGCCCTTTATATTGTCCTATTTCCATTTGCGTGCAAATCCCGGTGCTGCCGTATGGTATTCTTTTGTATGGAAACAGTCCTTCCCGAATATTCCGGTGTGGTTTTTGCTGAGCCTGTTTTGGACGAACTTGTTGTTTTACGGATTGTACCTGATTACAAAAAAGTGGGCGGCTAAAAAGTTCCCGCGGCATACGACAAAGGCCTTGGTGGTTCTTTCCGTTGCGATTGGGCTGGTAGGTTTTTTCTTGGGGCGCTACAATATTAAGCTTCCGCTGTTCTGGGCGTCTTCGATGGCTTCGATTCCGTATTTTTGTGCAGGGCATGTGGCCTATCGCTATACCCCAATTCTTGCTCCGAACCGCTGGGATCGTTGGAATGTACCCCTTGCCCTGTTGTGTTTTGGTGTGTCGTTCCTGTTGACCTTTAATGCTCCGCCAGAATCCGTAAGCTATGTGAGCAACCGTTATTGGTTGCCGATATGGAGTGTTTACCTCTGCGGCATTTTAGGGACACTTTCGGTGCTGTTCTTGTCGAAAGCAATCGGAAAGATCCCTCTGGTGTCTTATTTTGGCCGCTATTCCATTATGATTTTAGTAACCCATGGGTGGGTGCAGTGGAGTATCATCAAGATTTTGCGGGATTACCATGTGCATTGGCCGCGTCCGGTGTCCTTGGCTTTTGTTTTTGTGGTGACTATGCTGCTGTACCTTGGCATTATCCCGCTCATGAAGCGGTTTTTACCTCACGTGACCGCACAGAAAGACGTATTTTGATGTTTAATGTGAAATTTGAAGTGTGAGATGAATTATTAATCATTCCTCATTTCACATTGCACATTCCTCATCACACATTGTTTTCTAGCCTTTTTCGTTGCATTTTTGTATATTCTCCGGTGAAAAAGAGATTTTTTGCGTTTTTTCGGAGATTTTATGGATATTGGTGCGCTACATTTTCAGAATCCCGAAGCCTTCTGGCTTTTGCTTTTAGTCCCTGTTTTAGTCGGTTGGTACATTTACCGTGAACACCGCCGCAAGAGCACCATCAAGTTTCCAGCCCTTTCCATTGCAAAGCGTGCCGTTCCCAGTCGTCGCGTCAAATTCCGCCACATCGTGCCTCTTTTGCGTTTGGCAGCCCTCGTTTGCTTTGTGGTTGCACTTGCCCGTCCGCAGAATGCCATGGAAGTGGAATACACCTCGACGGATGGCGTCGACATTATGCTTGCGCTGGACATTTCGGCTTCCATGGGCACTTTGGATATGCTGTCCCGTATGGAACAGGCCAAGCTGGGTGTGATGAATGCGGAGCGCATGTACAAAACAGGAGAATATTGGAAGTATAGTCGCTTGAGTTATGCCCAGCAGGTGATTGCCGATTTTATCCAGAAACGTCATAGTGACCGCATCGGTCTTTCCGCCTTTGGTTCCCGCTCGGTGACCCAGTGCCCTCTGACGCTAGATTACGGTTCTCTGCTTGAAATTTTAAGAGCCACTGATGATCTTGCTCGTGATTCATCTATGAGCCATCTTACGGCAATCGGTGATGGCCTTATGAACGCCTTGGCTCGTTTGCAGAAGTCCGAAGCCAAGTCCAAGGTGGTTGTGCTTTTGACTGATGGCCGCGATAATGCCAGTGTGGTGCCGCCGATGCGTGCCGCCGATGTGGCTCAATCCCTCGGTGTAAAAGTCTACACGGTGGGCGTGGGTAAAAGAAACGGCAAGATTCTGGCCTTCCAGCAGAATCCCTGGACCGGCGACATTTCTTGGGGCGAACGGGACATTACGCCCGAAGAAGGTATTGACGAAGGCGTGTTGAAATCTGTTGCACAAAAGACGGGAGGTCGCTTCTATCGCGCCGAAAATAAGGAAGAATTGGAAAAGATTTATTCCGAAATTGACGAGCTGGAAAAGACCGAAATTGAAACAGTTGCCTATGCCCGCTATGCTGAAAAGTTTTACCCGTGGCTCTTGGTGGGCGCCTTGTTGATTTTGCTTGAATTGTTGCTTGCGAATACGCGCTTTGTGCGCATCCCGTAATGGAGGCTTTAGATGCGATTTGCTGAACCGATGTTTTTGTGGGGGCTTTTGACGCTGCCCTTGTTTGCGCTCCTTTTTGTGTATGCATTTCATCGTCGCAAAAAGTTGGCGGCCCGATTTGTTTCGCTTTCCATGTTGCCGAAGCTTTCGACTTCTGTTTCGCCGTGGCGCAGGCTTGCGAAAGTGACGATTTTACTTTTTGCGATTGCGTTCCTGTTCGTGGCTCTTGCTCGCCCTCAGTGGGGCCGTAAAATGGAGCATATTGAACGCCGCGGCCTTGACTTGGTGCTGCTGCAGGACATTTCCCTTTCCATGCTTGCCGAAGACATCAAGCCCAATCGCTTGACTCGTAGCCGTCATGAAATTTCGGCGTTCTTGGAATCGCTTTCGGGGGACCGCGTAGGTCTTGTGGCGTTCTCTGGCGAAGCCCAGGTGATGGTGCCACTTACGTTGGATTACGGTACCGTGCAGATGATGCTGAAGGAATTGACGCCGGGTTGGCTCATGCCGGGCACGAACCTTGAAAAGGCTATCCGCAAGGGAATGGACCTTTACAAAAATTCAGGAAGTGGTGGGCAGTATTCGGTGATGATTCTCATGAGTGATGGCGAAGAACTTGAAGCTGCCGCCGTGAATGCGGCCAAAGAAGCTGCCGAAATGGGAATACGCATTTACACCATCGGTATAGGCTCTCGCGAAGGTGTGCCTATTCCTGTGCCCTCCAAAAACGGTGAAGTCGCTTACAAGAAGGACTTGCAGGGAAATATCGTGACCACCCGTTTGGAAGACGGAACCCTGCAAGAAATCGCAAGTGTTACCGGCGGTCTTTATTTCTATGCGAGCCCCGGTGAATTCCAGCTGCAAAAAGTGCTCACTGAAATTGCGAGCCTCGAAAAGAAGGAGCAGGCTTCGGATCGCATGGAAAATTACCAGGATCGTTACCAAATATTCCTGGGTCTCGCGGCACTCCTTTTCTTGATCGAAGCTCTGGTGTCTGAAAGGGGGCGAAAGCGTCGTATTGGAGCCGGAAGATTTAATTAAGTAGGTAAAAATTTTTTACGGTGGATTTGCACGCTTTTTGCACGCTTGTCCGCATTTGCAAATTTCTTTTTAGGTGCATTTTTGCACCTTTTTTGCTATTATTCAAATGTGGTGAAAAAATAGGGTGGGAATCTCCCGAAATACCCCGTTTTATTAGGTTCGTTTGGTTTTTGTTCATCCATTTTTACATAAAAATTCGCTATTTTGCGAATGATTAAAGTAAATTTTGGGTGGAAATAAAAAGTCAACCAACGGAGTATCTATGCTCGATCTATTAGCCGTTCAGTCCGGCACCGCCAATGCCACTCTCATTACATTGGCGTACACATTGATCCTTACATTTATCCTTTCCTCGGTGATCGCTTGGACCTACGAAAAGACCTTCCTTGGTTTGTCGTATTCCAGAAACTTTGTGCAGGCCATTGTGCTGAGTGCCGTGGTCGCTGCAACGGTGATGCAGGCCATCGGTGATAACGTGGGTCGCGGCTTGGGTATGATGGGTGCTCTTTCTGTGGTTCGTTTTAGAACAAGCTTTAAGGACCCTCGCGACATTATGTTCGTATTTGCATCTCTGGGTGCCGGTATCGGTTGCGGTGTGTATGCCTGGGGTGCTGCTGTGGGCGGAACCATTGCCTTTAGTGCTGTTGCATTCCTTCTTTCTCGTACGGGTCTCGGCACCAAGCATTTCTTTGACGGTATGCTTCGCTTCGCTTTGCCCAATGAACCCAAGGTTCGTGGTCAGATCGAAGATATCATGAAGTCTAACCTTAAGACCTTTATTTTGATTACCATGCGCGAAGTGGATGGCGGTGCCCGTCTCGATGTGGCCTATCAGATTCGCCTGCGTGCCACTCACCCTGCTGCTGAAATTCTGAGCGAGCTTTCTAAAATCGAAGGCATCTCGGACGTGCAGTTCATGATGCAAGACGCCACGACGGAAATGTAAGGGAGACGGTATGAACAAACTTAGTGATATGCTCGATAATTTTTGGAACACGCACAAGTCTAACGCCGGTGTCGCTTACGTTTACGGCCACAAACTTTCCTTAGCCTGGATTCTCTGTGTCATTATCGCCATTATTCTTGGCTATATGTACCAGGGAAAAATCGCTACTTTCCAGGGAATTGCAGAAGCTGCCGAAACGACGATTAGTGTGCCTAGTCCCACCGAAGTGGTGAAGGTGCACGTGATGCCTGGCCAGGCCATTAACGCCGGTGATACCATCGTGGAACTCAACCGACCGGACCTGACGCTCCGCATTGCCGAAGTGACTCGTGAACTGGATGCCAGCGCAGGCCGTAGCAATTTGTCTGCTGCTGATATCGACCAGAAGGTGGCTGCAGTGAAGGCCGATCTTGCCACGAAGACGCTTACGCTCAAGTCCGAAATCAACAGGCTTGAAACGGAATACAAGAAGAATAAGGAAATAGCCTCCAAGCTCAAGAGCCTTAAGAATTCGAATTCCGAAGCCGATGGTAACGATGCCATGGCGATGCAGATCAAGAGCCTTAAGAACGAATTGGCTGTTGCTAACGCTAATGCCAACGAACAGATCAAGCTTCTGCGCAGCAGCAACCGCTTGCAGAAGGATGCTGGCAAGAGCGAAGTTGAAAACCTGAAGAAGGAACTGGAAGAACTTCAGAAGCAGCAGGAAGAATTGATCCAGATTGCCAAGGAAAGCTGGGTCGTGGGTTCCGTGAATGTTCATGATGGCGAAAAGGTGTCTAGCTTTGCTCCTATCGTGACTCTCACTCACAAGTCTCCGACGCTGGTTCGCGGTTACATCCACGAAAGAATGTACCAGCGCATGGACATCGGCGAAACGGTCAAGGTGAAATCGCTGGGTGCCACGGGTAAGCCGGTGAAGGGTAAGGTGGTCGGTCTTTCCAGCCGCATCGTGGAATTCCCCGTGCGTATGTGGAAAATGCCCGAAATGCCGATTCACGGTCGTGAAGTCATTATCACGATTCCCGCTGAAAATCCGTTCCTCTTGGGAGAAATGGTCACGATTTCTGAGTAAGAACGTCATTGCGAGCACCCGTGGGTGCGAAGCAATCCATTGGATGAAATTTTATGAATCGTTTTGCTTTTATTTCTTTGTTTGTCGCAGCCCCTCTGATTGCCGCTCCTCTTACGTGGGAGACTCTTATCAAGTCTGCTGACGACGATGTGCGTTATCAGGCTTCTAAGAAGCGCGCCAACATTGCGACTTCCCGCAACACCAAGTTGTGGGACAAGCTTGAATTTCGCTACAAGCTCGACGGCTTTAGCTTTGCTCAGCATGATTTTGAACTGCGTGTGACGCCGAAGGCTTTTGGCGAAGGCTCTGCCGACCGTGCACACTACGAAGCTCAGATGGCGTATGCAAATGCCCAGTTGGCAGAAGACCGCGCAATCCTTCTGTATGACCGCTACGAGCGAGCGATTCATTACCTGATGCGCAAGCGCATCAACGCCCTCAATCAGGAACTGTACCAGATTAATTCTGACCGCATTGAAGTGCTGCATATCAAGTCGGGTTCTGCCAACTTTAACCCGCAAGACTTGATGTCAGCTCTTGAAAAAGAAGCTTCCATTCGTGCAGCTCTCATTAGTGATTCCAATTCTCTTCAGAATTCCGAAAAGAAACTCCGTCGTTGGATTCCTGATTTCGAAAGTATTGAACTGGATTCTTCTTGGCTCCCGACAATGGAAGATATTGAATCCTGGTTGAAAGATGGTGTCGAAGTAAACGACAATTTCCCGCAGGTTGCAATGGCGAAGGGCAAGATGGATTCCGAAAAAGCCCGTGCCAAGCAGGATGTGGCTAGCCGTCGTGACTACATCTCTCACATCGGTATCGGTTACTCTATGAAGGTTGAATCCTTGATGAAAAAGTACAAGGATTTGGATGCTTACGATATTTCGGGTACTGGAGTCTATACGGATTATGCTGATGAATGGAAGGAAGAGATGGGCTGTGAAGCTAGCAATGTGACTCTTTGCGATGGTTATGCTAGCATCCTTGTTCCGGACAAAGATAGTCGTCAAACGAAAGATAAGTTCTTTCTTAATGTGGGCGTCAAGCTTCCGTTCTTTGATAGCAACAAGGATAATGATTTGCGCAATCAGGTGGCTGACCTTGATGCCGAAGGCGACTACATGCAAAAATCCCGCGACGTGAGCGTAAAGGTAAACCGACTTGTTGAACAAATTAATGGGTTCTTGGCTCAGTGGAAGGTGCAGAAGGATTTTGCCGACAAGGTGAAGGCTGGCAACATTTTTGAACAGTTTGCAAAAGACGCCGGTTCTGAACCGCTTCTGTTGCTTCGCGCCCGCGAATCCGCTGTTGAAAGCGAACTGAACGCGGCCAAACTCGAGACCGACATTTACGACCTTTATCTTGAACTTTTGCAGTATGCAGGCCAGCTTTCGAAGGAAGGCGTGCAGAACCATTTAGTCGGGGGGCTCAAGTAGTATGGCCGAAGCCCGCGGATTCAGTCTTCTCGAAAGGTTCGAACTCAAGTACCACATTCCTGTGGAATGGGCGGACCGTATCGGCGCGTTCCTTGCGCCGTATTGCGAAGAAGACTACTATTCCAAAATCACCCCGGGTGGATTCTACTGGATTACGAACCTTTATTTGGATTCGCCTTCTTGGACGTTCCTTGGCTGGAAAAAGAAACAGCTGCTGGACCGCTTTAACATGCGCATTCGCACTTATGGCGAACACCCGGCTCAAGACGGAACGTTCCACTTTGAATGCAAGCGCAAGATCAAGAATATTTGTTACAAGAGCCGCGGAACTATCAAGGGCATTAACCCGGGCGAAGTCTGGAACATGAAACCTGAAGATTGGCCATGCAAGGGTGAAAAAGACCGCATGTACGTGAAGGATTTCTTGTACAAGACGGAACTCTACAATGCACACCCGCGCCTTTTGACCCAGTACAAGCGCCGCGCCTGGTTCGGCCTTCGCGAAGAGTATTCCCGCGTGACGATCGATACCGGCATGCGCTTCCGCGAAGAAAACGGTTTCGATTATACGGTGGATCCGCATTATATGCATTCGACCGGTATTCCCAGGTTTTTCCAGCCCGGTTGCGATGCCGTACTTGAGCTCAAGTGCCCCTGCTCCCAGGTGCCGTATTGGATGTTCGACTTGATCAAGTTCTTGAACTTGAAACATGGTGCTTTTTCCAAGTTTGGCAATGCCGCTGCCGAATGGAAGCGTGTTTATGAAAATCCGCGTCGATTCAAGACTCCGTACTGGACGAAGCTTGCCGTGGGCGCTGGCGAAAATTATTAAAATAGAAGAAAGTTTTGCGAGGATACCTCTATGGATATCAAAAAAATTCTTTTGGCAGGCTCGGCTGTGACCGCAATGGTTCTTGCCACCTCTTGTTCCAGTAGCTCTTCATCGGAACCGGATCCCGATAATCCGGATACTCCGACTTCTTCGGAAGAAGGTGCTGATCCCAATTCTTCTGGTGACGCGAACGCCACTGGGTCGTCTAGTAGTAAAGGCAATAATGGGAATAATACGTCATCCTCTTCTATTGCCGCTGATGCCGAACCGCAGATGGCCTGTTCTGAAATAATGTACAATGCTGCTGATGGTTCGCTCCTTGAATGGATTGAAATTTATATTGCAGGCGGTCAGGACATCAGCAATATGGCTGAATACCAGATGCACTTGAGCGGTGCCATTGATTATAACTTCCCGGCAGAACCTTTGGCTAAGGGTGAATATGTCGTGGTCGCAAATGACTTGGACTTGTTCCGTGAAGCTTACCCGTCTTTTAAGGGCCGCTTGTTTGGACCATGGGTTGGAGGAACAAGTGTGAAACTTTCGAACGAAGGTGATGTCGTGAACGTGAAGCTTCGTGGTGAAGGCGACGTGACGTGTGCCTTTAGCAATGAACCTCCTTGGCCGAGTCTTGCTGACGGTAAGGGCCGTACCTTGGTATATCTGGGCGGCAATTCGGCTCAGGCAAATTCTTGGGGTGCGAGTGCTGAAATTGGTGGTAACCCGGGTGTCGGTGGCGATCAAGCTTTGAAGCCCGCTCAGGTTCGCATTAACGAAATTAAGCCCTTTGTAAGTGATGCTGACCATTCTTGGCTCGAATTGTACAATATGGGTGATGACGAAGTCAATCTGGGTGGCTGGACTATCGATGTGAAGCTTCGCAAGGAAACGTTGACCATTAAAGAGGGTACGGTTATCCCGGCAAAGGGATATCTTGTTCTGGATGGCGTTGAAGCTTTCGATAATGAACTGATCTTGAGCCCGGTGGGTGGTGAATTCTACCTGCGTGGACCGCAGGTTGGTGAGGAATCTAGCCTTTGGGTGCCTGCAAATACGGGAACGAGCGGTGTAATTGATTTGGCGGATGGTTCTACTGCTCAGGGGCCGTTAGCAGAGGCTACTCCGGGGGCAGCCAACGCTCCGCTCCAGATGGGTTCTGTTTACATTAATGAAATTTACTACAATCCCCCGACTACGGGAAGCTGCCGTTTTGAATTCATGGAATTGGTCAATTCGACAGATCAGGACATTACACTTTATAATTCCACAGTCCAGAGGGGCTGGAAAGTAGAAGGTATCAACCTTGAATTCCCGTCGATGGTTTTCCCCGCAAAGTCTATGATGCTGTTGGTCTCTGACACGTTGGCTGCAGACACTGGTTGGGTGCGTTCGAATTATAAAATTGATTCGAAGGTTCAGATTGTTTTGTACAAAGGAAAACTCTCTAACCGTGGTGAAACCATTGCCGTGAAGGAACCGTATTCTAAGTCTGATGTCAATTACTACTATAAATGGCACGATGCAACATTGTATTCTGACAACTGGCCGGGCTTGAACGAAGCGGACGGTTTCGGATACAGCTTGCAGCGTAAGGACAAAACGACCATGGGTTACGAAGCTTCTGCTTGGACTGTGGGCGAACCCACTCCCGGTAAGTAAAATTATTTAATTGCATTTATAGCATAATAGTCACCTTTATAAGGTGGCTTTTTTTATTTTAATTATTTATTTTTTACAATGTATGAAAAAGAGTTTGTTTTTGGGTATTGCAGCGAGTGCTGCCGTTTTTGCCGCGCCCATTTCGCTTTCGGATGCGATTGCGATGGCAAAGGCGAACAATTCACAGATCAAGGCCGAAAAGGCTAAGGTCGATATGGCCGAGAGTGGACAGTCCGAGGCCCGCTCCCGTTTTATGCCGCAGTTGTCGTTGACTGCTAGCGTTACAAAAATCAATGACCCCATTTACATTGACTTGGGTGAGATTCAGCAGGGGTTAAGCGGCCTTGCGGGTGGACTTGCTTCTGTTGGACCGGCGGCGGTGTATTCCAAGGCCTACATTGACGCTTACAATGGTGCCTATGCCAAAGCTTACCAAGGTGCTCGTGAGGCTGGCTTGAGTGATGCGGAGGCAAAGGGTGTTGCCGATAGTAAAATAGGCGATATTAAGACTTTTGCTCAAAAGACGGCTGACGATTATGCCGCCGAAAGTAAGTTGCAGCTGGATGCGGCTAAAACTCAAATCGACGATGCCGATTTCCGCATGAAGGTGCAGGATGATGTTTTCTTCAATGCGCGCCTGACTGCAATCTGGCCTATCTTTACGGGGCTCAAGATTTATTCTGCTTACGATGCTGCTAAAGAAAACGTGAATGCCAAGAAAGCTGCGTTTGACATGGCGCAGAATACCATCCTTATGGATGTGGCTACCAAGTACTTTACGCTTCGCTTGGCCGAAGAGTTGACGGTGTTGCGCGAAAGTACCAAGAAAAACTTGGAAGAACACTTGGCTCGTTCCAAGAAATTGGAAGAAGGGGGCCAGATTAGCAAAGCAGAACGCTTGCGTGCCGAAGTGGCTTTAGCCGAGGCCGAAAACGCTTTGGAAGATTCTTACCGTGACCAGTCTTTGGCGCGCCTTGCCCTTGCAAGCCTGCTGCATACCGATACGAACATTACAGCCGTTACTCCGGTAATGGCGCCGGAGCAGACTTTCGGTATGGATGAATTCAAACAGCTCGCGCTGGATAGGCACCCGGGCCTACGTCAGTTACGTACCGAGCGCAAGCGTAGCCAAGATGCGGTGAGTGCAGCACGCGCCGATTATTTCCCGACGGTGGCGCTCTTTGCCTACAAGGAACTTTATACCCGCGACTTGACACTTCTGGAACCTGATTGGGCGGTGGGTGCCAAGATGCAGTGGGATTTGTTTAAGGGTGGCGAAACCCGTTCCAAAGTGAGTAATGCAAAGGCTCTTGACCGTTCCCTTTCGAGCATGGAAGAACAGACCATGGATAACATTGGCCTGTTGGTGGAAAAACGCTGGCGTGAAATGGAACATGCCAAGAGCCGCTTGGAAAGTTTGAAGAAGACTCGCGAACTTGCCGAAGAAGCGCACCGCAGCCAGACCTTGGCTTACGAGGCGGGCCTTGCAACCGGTCTCGACGTGGTGGATGCCGAACTTGCGCTTTCGCGCTTGCAGGTGGCTGACTTGAAGGCGCATTACGATGCGGTTGTCGCCTGGCTTGGACTTTTGGAAGCAAGTGGAGAAGTGGTGAATGCAGGCGAAATGCTCAAGAACGTGAAGCCGGTGGAAGAAAAAACGGCTGAGGTGTCGAAGCCCGAAGAACCGAAACCCGCCGAACCTGTTGCTGTTCCCGTTGCTGCACCGGTTGCAAGCGACTCTACCAACGTCATTGCGAACCCCGAAGGGGTGAAGCAATCTACAGCGGCTGATTCCGCAGCGACTACTCCGGTAGACACGACTGCTGCTCCCGCAAACTGATTTTAGAAATGGAGAAATAGGATGAACGTCTTGAAAGTTATCGGAAAGGTCTTGGTCGTCTTGGCGTTGATTGCCTTGATTGGCCTTGGAATCATTACCTTGCAGAAGTTCGCCACTGAACCGCGCGATGCCTATTTGCAAGGCCAGATGGAAGCTCGCCGAGTACTTGTGGCGGGTAAGGTTCCCGGTCGCGTAGAACAGCTGTTCTTCCGCGAAGGCGACATGGTTGAAAAGAACGCCATTGTGGCGATTATCA
>JAEEGJ010004119.1_pt1 | contig 50898 bp, 41 predicted proteins | sample 8958761 | NCBI WGS metagenome assembly JAEEGJ01 (sample SAMN16246546, study PRJNA631951) | gut metagenome | biome: gut microbiome; feature: rumen; material: RS-attached | host: Bos | place: Iran: Karaj | collected 2018-10
TGATGGTCTGCCTGTGTGGCAATCACGCTCTTTTGGGGGGTCTTGAAAAAGAGAATCATGTCTTTTACCTTGATTTATTTATAATTTTGTTGCAAAGGTACGAATAAGTGAGTAAAATGCCAAATTTCTTCGCTCATTTCTAATATTTTAGGTGCTCAGGCGAGTACTCGTAGTCTTTGAGCATTTTCGAACGTGAGTGGTTTCCGAGAAACGACCTCGATATATGAAGGCGGCACTTCCTGCCTGCGAAGGTGCCGCCTTCGACCCGAGGAAGCGGCACCTTCGAGGGCAGGAGGTGCCGCCTTCGTAAAACACCCCTGTTAGATGCTTTTTATTCCAATATCTCCTATCTCAGTAAATTCACTGAATTTGGTGAGTAAATTCACTGAATTTACCGAGTAAACACACTGAATTTACTTTCATAGGAGATATCGTTGTCACCGTTGCCGCTTCGTTGTTACCCGCAACCGCCTGATTACCAAATAGTTTTGCAAGGCGGAAACGGTGACAAGGGTTAAAAAGTACGTGGAGGAGAAAACCAGGGACTTTCGACGTTCTTACTTGACCGTTATCTCTTTCCCCTGATAGTTAATAGTGGTGGACTTGCCGTTGGGCATGGTGATGACGAACTGGCGGTGCTGGGGCATAGTACGGAAGGACCCTTGACGATCCCCGACGGTCAGTTGCTGTTGATGATCATCCCAGTGGAAGGTGATGCGTGAGCAGGCTCCCTGCTCATACTCATTGGTATATCCGTCATCCTCATAGAGCGTATATGTCACGTCAGCACCGGGATATACCCGTATCTCCAACGGGGTATGCAAGGTCTTGGAGGCGACATAAGGATCAACGGCGAGCGGAAGGATGCTGCCACCACGCACAAAGACAGGGATATGAGCCTTGTCGACAGAGGTGATGACGGTTTGTCCACCGTCATAGTACTGGTTTGTGCGATAGTCATACCACCCTGTCACACTCTGGGGCAGGTATGTCCTCCATGTCGTCACCCCTGGCTCCGTGACAGGACTGACGAGGAGAGACTTGCCGAACATATACTCATGGTCCTGTCGTAACGCCTCCTCATCATGGGTGAAGTCGAAGACCAGCGGTCGCATGAGGGTGGAGCCCTCGTTGGTGACTGCCGCAGCCTCCGTATAGATATAGCTCTGCAGGCGATAACGCTCCATCAGACACTCCTTGATGATATCCTGAGCCTCTTTGCCGTAGTTCCATGGCTCCGTATTACTCATATAACCATGTACCCGCATCAAGGGCAGGTAGACGGCTGTCTCTATCCAGCGCAGCATCCGCTCGATATAGTCCTGGCTAGTATACTGGTCGCCAGGGCGGAAGAAACCGCCAGCGTCATACGTCCACCAAGGGATACCGGCAGCCTGCATGCCCAGTCCTGCCGTCAGCTGCCGACGGAACGTCTCCCAGTCGTTGCCCACGTCACCAGACCACAGGGCAGAGCCATAACGCTGGATGCCAGGGAATCCGCAACGAGTCAGGATCATCGGACGTTTCATAGGTTGGTCATGACGCAGTCCCTCATAGACGGTCTTGTTGACCAGCAGGGGATAGACATTACGAACCAGTTCCCCACTCCATCTCCCGTTATTCACCCGTCGTCCCACCAGGTCGTCATTCTCCGGTTCCGTGGCGTCCTGCCACCAGGCGCTAATACCTATCGGCAGCAGACGCTCACTGAAGTTACGCCAGTATGCCTGTGCCGCTGTCGGAGAGAAGAAGTCTATCCAGTCGGTACCCGGGATATAATGTCCCTCCTGCACCATCTGCTTTCCCACCTCCGAGTTCTTGTCGATCTTCGACCATACGCTGAGCATCAGTTTGACACCCCTGTGGTGCAGACTGTCCGTCATCAGGTGAGGATCAGGATAATGGTCCTCATCGAAGCGCATGGAGTTCCATCCATATTTCCCCCAGTACTGCCAGTCCTGTACGATGACATCAAGAGGCATCTCCTCCCTCTTGAAGCGGTCGACGGTCTGCAGGATCTCATCCTGGGAATGGAAACGCTCCCGGCAATGGATATAACCCGTCGCCCAGCGTGGCATCAGCGGAGCCTTGCCGGTCAGCTCCCGATAGGAGGCGATGATCTCGTCAGGGGTACCGATGAACACGGTATAGTCCACACATTGTGCGACGGGTGACTGGAATACCGTCTCATCAGTGACAGGACGGTAGTAGACGACAGGCTGGTCACCCTTCGACAGTTCCGCCATCAGACGGTGCTTTCCCTTTTTGAGATGTACGATGGCTGAGGCGGTAGGCGGCAACCAGAGGTTCTGCATGTCGATGACCACCTGTCCGTCGATGGTGAGATGGTGGCGGCGAGCCATCTTCTGTCCTACGTCGAGGAGCAGGGCATAGTCGCCCTCTTTCTTGACGGAGAGCGTCGTCCCGTAGATATACTGTTCACGGACCTCCTGTCTGCCACCCTCCGTGGAGGTGACATTGACGACCTGTCTGTTTGCCGTCCGCTGGTTCTTCTTACGTTGGAGAGTCACACTTGCCGCACCAGGGTTAAACTCCGTGAGTCCATAGTTATTCCATAACAGTCCGTAGCCCTTGCTGGAGATCAGCATGGGGATGGATATCTGTGTGTTGACCTGTGTCAGTCGGCGGGAGAGTCCCCGGATGTTATGATGTCCGTCCTGAAACTGTCCGAGACCAAAGAGGTACTCGTCCTTCGGTGAAGCGACGGCAAGAGTAGCCCCTCCGTTCTCCAACTGATGACGGGTAGCCTTGAACACCGGTCTGCCGTCAGGGGTTCTGACGACGACGATGCCCTGGGTGTTGTCCACCTCCACCTGGAGGTCGTTGTCCACCTCCTGATGACTCACATACAACCAGTCGGGCAGTGTATCCTGTACAGCCTTCTCAGTATATTGGACACGCACGGCATTCCTTGCCACTTTCTTGACAGTCACCTGACCTTTCCCGAACGGTGCCATAGCACAGAACAGGCACAAAGATGTAAATATGTTCATGGTTTAAAGTTGATGGTTGTCACTCAACGGGAGCTGGAGCCTTCACCTTGTCAGCAGGCTCAGCGGACTCCGTTTTCTCTGCGGGCTCAGTCTTCTCCGCAGGCTCCTGCTTCTTGGGGGCAGACTGCTCCTTATGCTTCACCGTACTGTCGCCCTTTGCCTTCTCAGGAGAAGCCCCTGGGCGGTGCCACTGCTGATGGAGGAAGCGGAGGTAAGAGCCATAGGTATGGCTGCTGTATGCCTTGAAGATATTGTTGGCGAAGAGGATATCCGTAATCTTGTTCTCCGCCACATAGGCGATGATATCTTTCGTAAAATAGCGGGAGTCGATGACATGCACCTCCTCGAAGGAAAAGAACAGGTAGCCTGGCAGCATATTACCGAAGCTGTCCTTGAGGATGATCACACGACGACCGTTATGGGTAGAGGTTCGCACCTGTGTCAGTTTGGTGTCACCTCCCATCATTGTGCAGTAGGCGCCTCCGTGTCCGTCCTTGAACTTAAAGAAGAAAGGAGCCGTGAAGGGCTTTCCCTCCCCCGTCACCTGATAGTTCTTGTTGATGGTATAGTTGGTATAGGTCGTGGTGTACTCCACCCCTTGAGGGACATAATAGACGAAGTCCTCCGGGGCATTCTTGATGGAGATATCCTTCGAATAGCCATACATACTGCCCACATAACCATGGGTGACCCGTCGCTCGTAATGGGAGAGGTCCTTGAAAGGAACACCAGCCACACGGGCGAACTCCTGTGCGGCATAATAGCCGCCGAGGGGTGACCAGTGATGGTCGGTACGCAGGTAGATATCCTCGTTGGCGTGTTTTCCTAACGTCGTATACACATCAACCGGTTTCACCCCGGGGTCGAGATGTGCCACCACATTACGGATGGTAGGCAGCTGCTGGTTGGTGCGCTTCTTCGCCTTGTCGGGGCAATAGAACTCGACAGCGGTGGGGATCACCATACAATAGACATTCACCTTGTCACCAAACACCTCCTTATACTTATTGGCAGCCTGTGCGTAACCCACACACCCCTTGGGACCACCGCCATACGCCATCAGGGCACGTACCTTATCGCCCTTACCAACGATGATGATACCCGCATTAGCTATCTTCGCATTCTCATCAGCATTGATATGGTTCTCATACTCGTCGATGGTCATACTGTCCTTGGGCTCAGGACTGTTGGCTGCCGTTTTCCCGTTTCCTTCCTCCCCTTCTCCTTTCTCCAGTTCCATATCACCAGCCTGGAACTTCACATTATCCTCTGAAGGAGCGATGGCGATGAGGTCCTTGACCTGCATACTGAGTGTCATGAACACATCACGGAACGGTTCGCTGTCGCTGAACCACGTAGAGACATCACTCGTAAACGAGCCGTCGGCAAGACGCTCCCATGAGAACTCCGGGAAGGTGGCGAGCTCACGTTTCTCCAGCTCCGACACCGTGCTGCGCGGGAAAGTGTCGAAGACAACGGCAAAAGCGAGGAAGACAAGGGCGATGACGGCAATATAGATATAATGTTTCATGACTTACTGCTCCAGATAACGGTTATACGCTTGATGGGTGACTGCCGAATAGGCATGCCCCGCATTATTGGCGAAAAGGATATCGGTGACATCATTCTTCTGCACATAATGCACAATATTCTTCGTGAAATAGCGACAGTCCACCACATGGATCTCCTCGAAGGAATGAAACAGATAGGCAGGGATAGCATTACCATAGCTGTCTTTCAGGATCAGCAGGCGACGACCGTTCCGCGTGGAGGTCTTCACCTTCGTGGTATTCAGGTCACCATGCATAAAGGTCATATAGGCGGCACTGCTGCCATCCTCATAGTCGTAGAAGAAATGACCCTCCTCGGGGGCTTTCTCGCTGACCACCTTCCGGTTCTTACCTAACTGGTAGCGGATATATGTGGTGGTATAGTCGACATCCGTCGGCACATAATACACAAAATCCTCCGGGGCGTTCTTCACCGCCGCATCCCTTGAGAAACGGTACATCGTACCCACATAGTCGTGAATGACATGCTTCTCGTACGTCGACAAGTCGGCAAAGGGGACACCGGCAAGGGAGGCAAACTGCTGGGCGGCATAATAGGCGCCTAAGGGAGCCCAGTGGTGGTCGGTACGTGAATAGATATCCTCGCCGGCATGCTTATCCATCGTGTCAAAGAGATCGATCGCCGTCACGGAGTCAGACAGTCTTCCATAGATATTACGGACCGTGCTGCGCTGGTCCTTGGTCCATTCCTTAGCCTCATCAGGACAGTAGATGGCGACAGCTGTAGGGATTATCATACAATACACATTAACGGCATCCCCGAAAGTCTTCTTATACCTGTTGACGGCATCCGCATAGCCCTGTCCGCCATCCAAGGAACCACGGAACGGCTCAAAGGCTCGCACATGCTCCCCACTGCCTACTATGATAATCCCCGAACGGGTCAGACGTGCCTGCTCGGCAAAGACCATCACAGGAATCATCAACAACAAACCAATCCATCGAAGTGTCTTATAATATTTCATCATTCTTTATTTTATCTAGAATCTTGTATAAATAAACGCATTATTCGTGGCACCCACCAACAGGGCGGTGCTGAGTATCAGAATACCTACCGACAGGATGATACGAGAGGTATAGATGACCGTCGTCCTCAACGGTGAGTCGCCCAGCAGGCGGTCTGTCCACTCCCCTACCATAGTACGGACAGGCAGACAGAAGAACAGGGCGATGACCCACAACCAGAAATTGTCAAGCAACGCACTCTCGTCGACAAAGTCATAGAACGAGGTGACGTTACCGAAGAACGCCTGGAAGAAGACAATCATCTGGTCGAAGTTGTCGAAATAGAAGATGCCCCATCCCGCGATGACCAGCAGCATACTATAGATATGCAGGAAGACAGCAGGGATTCGGTCGTGAACTTTCAATAACGTGTATTTCTCCAGCATGACGATCAGTCCGAAATAGACACCCCAGATGATGAAGTTCCAACTGGCTCCATGCCACATACCCGTCAGGAACCACACCACGAGGATATTCACTGCCTGATGGTGACGATTGCCACCCAAAGGGATGTATACATAGTCACGGAAGAAACTACCTAACGAGATATGCCATCTTCGCCAGAAGTCAGTGATGGAGTTACAGCAATACGGATGGCGGAAGTTCTCGTTGAAATGGAATCCCATACAACGTCCCAGTCCTATCGCCATATCAGAATAACCTGAGAAATCGAAATAAATCTGCAGGGTAAAGGCGACTATACCGATCCATGCACCAGCCATCGTCAGCGAGTTCAGTCCGTTTACCAGGAACTGGTCAGAGATCTCCGACAACTGATTGGCAAGAATCACTTTCTTACCCAGTCCGATGAGGAAACGGTATAGTCCGTCCGAGAAATCGGCAGCGTTCACCCGACGGTGATGTATCTCGTCAGCCACCGTTCCATAGCGGACGATAGGTCCTGCTATCAGCTGCGGGAACATGGAGATATACAGCAGTAGGTCAGGAAAGCGACGCTGCACCGGTGACTCCCTGCGATAGACATCTATCAGATAAGAGATAGACTGGAAGGTATAGAAGCTGATACCTATAGGCAGTGCGATATTCGGTTTTGCCACCTCGATACCCATGTCACACAGACACTGGGCAAAGAATCCCAGGTATTTAAACGTGCCGATGATGGCGATATTGAGTATCAAGCCTATCACCAGGATCGCCTTGCGATACTGTTCCGAACGGTCGATGCCTAAGCCCACCAGGTAATTCACGAAGACACAGAAAAGCATCAGGAACACATAAACAGGCTCGCCCCATGCATAGAAGATGAGGGAGAAACATACCAGGATGAGGTTCTTCGCACGATTGCTGTGCGTAGCCTCATCCGACAGGCATTTCTGGTCTACCCATGTGGCTATAAGGTAGCACAGCAGGAAGGCAGGAAGGAATACAAAGAGGAAAAAAAGATCCGAGAATACCATGTCACTATCTTATCGTTGCAGCAACTTCTGCACTTGTTCATAAATATATCGTCCTAACACTCTCGCCCCCTTCACTGTGGTATGTACACCGTCCTTCGAGTATCCTGCACGAATCATATCAGGACCATAGAAAACGTCATACGCTTTGTCCAGGCGAATACAGTCCAGCCCCAACGCTTCCGCACAACACTGGATATGGGTACCCACGTCATGCTGGTCATTTAAGTCTGTCTTATTATTCTGTGGGGGTGTTATCAAGATGATACGTGCTTTTGGAAAAGCCTCCTTCAATAGTTCACAGTCATAGCATACACATTGTGACAACTGCGTCAGCTCTGAAGGTTTGTAATTAGAGATACTCGTTACAGGATACTTATAAATATCAGAGGCCCTTAACTTCAAACAGTCTGGTCGTTTGTCAGCAAACCACAGGTCGTTGGTGCCTGCCATGATCAATATCAGATCAGGAGTCGGCTGCTCCCCTGACAAGACAGCGGTCAACAGACGCATCGCCTGGTTATAGACAACGTTATTGTCACCCAACACACCGATATTCTCCTCCATGTCAAGAACAGTATTCGGAGTATGTGTCCATGTAGCCCCGCTGCGGGCATAACTACGACACGACTTCGGTTTTGCGAAATCCTTAAACCATTTGTTCCATCCCTGGGGCTTGTCACAGGCATCACCTCCTATGAAAGTATTGGAATCACCTAATAAGACGACATGACAGGGTAGCTGTGCATGTATCGCTCCACACAACCACATACCCCATAAGATAAGTAATCCTATTCTTTTCATTTTCAAGACTATACCTTTTTCGGGGTGCAAAGGTAATAATAATAATTGATATACATATCAACAGGTTCGGAAAATTATCGCTCATAGTCTAATTCCCGCTCCAACTGGTCAGTACGGTGCTGGAACTCACGATAGGCATTGGAAAGGTCGCTCTTCGTGATGTCTATGGTCGTATTGACAGGGCGCCAAGGGTCTTTCAGTGTGTGCTGAAACAGCCACTCGTACGTCTTGCTGGTATAGAAATAACGTGCCAAAGCACCATGGGAGGCACCGGGAAGCCATTCATAGCGTAACCGACTGGTGATACCTAAGGTCTTCATACCTGCCACCACCTTCTGTGACTCATGGACGGAAACGGCACGGTCGGCAGTGCCATGGACAATCCACAAGGGCAGTTCTCCCAATCCACGGTAGTCTTTCAAGGTACTACCCCCGCAAAGGGCGACGGCAGCTGCTATTTTATCAGGATAGGTTCCTGCGAAGTCCAGCGTACCATAGCCTCCCAGGCTCATTCCCAGCACATAAACCCTTGACTCGTCGAAGACATAGTGTAATTTCATCCATTCCAATATCTCATTGAGCTTATGAGGGTTCCACCATCCTCCCGGGTTCTGCGGAGCGACGATCAGGGCAGGAATCATAAGTCCCATCTGTGCCGCATCGATAGAGCCATAGCGCAACACCCGGTTGAGGTCATGCCCACAGAGACTGGCTCCATGCAGGAAGATTATCAGCGGGGTCGTCTCTTGTGTATAATAATACTCCTCTGGTGTATATACCCAGAAGTTATAGTTGCCCTTAATGACTCCCTTCTTCGCCGACAGCAGGTCATACTGGGCAAAAGAGGAGAGAGGAGAGAGAAGGGAGGAGAGTAATATAAGTACTAATAGCTTTTTCATTGAATGACGAATTTATAGATTTTATTCCCACGACAACCCACGACCGCCGTGTTACCGATGGCAATGGGCGATGACTCGAAATTGGAGCCTACCACCTTCTTGCAGACCACCTCACCCGTCTTACCGCGGATGATACGGATGATGCCAGAAGCATCACCGGCAAAAATAAACAACTCGTTTTTCTCGTTATAGAACGGGATTGGTGAAGACCATGCGAACTGTCCATAAGGCACAGTATAACGGATGGAGCCATCTTTCGTGCTGAAGGCTGTCAACTCACCAGCAGACTTAGCGGCACCATTACGACAGATATTCGCGAAAATCATGTCCTGACAGTCACCACCTCCTATCAGCGGACTCGCATACATTCCACCGTCAAGGGTCTTACCCGGCAGGTTAATACGCCGGCAGGGGATCTTCTGTTCCCATACCAACGAACCATCTAGCCCGTTGAGCTTGATGAAATGACTGATACCCGACTCCCCTTGCTTGTCTACCTCACAGGCTGTATATAAATAAGGTGTTCCATTCTCCTCACGGCACACCATCGTGCCATCGGAGTCATCGTGGTTGTTATAATACCATACGGGGCGCATCGTGTTGAGGTTGATACAAATGACATTTCCCTTGTTATCTGAGAATGCCCCATAGTTACGATAGACACATAAGCTCGACTCGATACCTGGTGCCATACCGCCAACCTTATAACGCATGACACTCACACGGTGAAGGGAGCCTTGGCTGCGCTCATACTTATACACACTGCCATTCTCACCACACCAGAACAGATAGCCTCCTGCCACGATGGCATTTGAGTCAAAGGCATTCCATCCACGCCATGCCTTCGGGTCAGGACCGAAGAAGAAGGTACGCTCATGTTTCAGCAGATCAAACGCCTGACAACCAAAAGGTCCTGCTTGGCGGGGCACACCTTGTCCGACATAGAGATTATAGTATTCTGGATCAAGGGAGACTGTCCCTTTCACCACATTCCCCAAGTCGAGGGGCTCACGTGATGCCTTTCCCGTCTGGTAATTGATGAAATAGCCCTTTCCACAGAGCGAGCCGACGATAATCTCTTCGTTGCCGAAGTCTGGTGTCAGTCCTGGTGATGACTTCTTGAACAATGCCGTCTGCTCATCTGTCCAGTGTATATAAAGCGGTTGCCCTGTCCATCCGGAGCCTCCCCCCCAAGTGCCGAAACGGGTATGGGTAGTGTCATAGGCTGTGGCAAACTCCCAGGCAATGATGACAGTATCGGGCGTACCCTTTACCCTGCCCCCGAAGCTGGCGTCCCTATGCAGGTTCTTACGGAAAGCGAAGATACCATTCGCCTTCTCATAACAGTCGTCTAGATCTTTGAGGTCGGCAGGAAGAGAGTCCCCATGATCCACGATATACTCCACGCTCTTCACAGAAGCATAAGAAGTATCAGGATAGAATAGTTGTGCTATGGGGACCTCTGTCTCTGTCGAATCTGGTGTTACGGCAACAGGGGTCTTCTTCCCTGTGCATCCTGTCAAGAAGAACAGACAGGCAACAATGATATGTACTTTTTTCATTTTTTCTTGTTTTCTGAACCTACCACCACAGAGTCTTGCCATTGCGGGATAATCGACTCACCCGTAGTGGACTCCAGCTCTATCTCTGGAAGCTCATAGTCCTCAGGTTTATAGGGAACCTCTGTTGGTTTCCGATAGACAGATACCTCTACCATCGCCACCCCTTGTGAGAGGATACCCAGTTCTCGTGCAGCACGAATCGACAGGTCGATGATACGTCCTTTCATATATGGTCCGCGATCGATTACCTTCACAATTACTTCCTTGCCATTAGCTGGGTTCACCACTTTCAGCAGGGTACCGAACTTATGACTCTTGTGAGCGCATACCAAACTGTCGTTATATAGCCGTTCTCCACTTGCCGTCTTCCTGCCGTCCCATTTACGGGTATAGAATGTCGCTTTCCCTCGTTGTTGGGCAAAAGCGTTTTCTCCCATACTTATTAGCAGGAAAAGGAATAGTAATATCTTCATCATAGGCATTTTGATTGCTACAACGGCACAAAGATACAAATTATCTGGTAAAATACCTTGATATTTTGCAACTTAACACGATTGTTAGCAATTTTTCAATGTTCAACGGATAGGTAGCTCCCCTTTTCGCTTCTTAATTCTCTGATAGGCTCCCTCTTTCTCGTCAGCTGTCATCTCCACATTCCTGTCGACAAGACGCTGTGGTTCGACGAGTGTATGCAGGAACAACCAGTCATAAGTGTCGGAGAGATAGAAATAGCGTGCCAGATCACCATGGGAGGCGCCACGTACCCAGTCATAACGCAACCGCTGGTCGATATGGCGTGCCTTCATCTGGTCAACGATTTTCTGTGACTCCTCCACCTTCACCGCCTTATCGGCAGTACCATGGATAATCCATAGAGGGAGTTGTCCCAGTCCGTCATAATTTCGTAACGTACTACCTCCGCAGAGTGCCATGGCTGCGGCTATCTTCTCAGGATAAGTACCCGCCATATCAAGGGTACCATAGCCACCGAGACTCATACCTATCACATATACTCTTTGCGGATTATATACATAATGTTTCTGAAGCCATTCCAGAATATCGTTCAACTTACGTGGTTCCCAATGACCCTTGGGATTCTGAGGGGCGACGATGATAGCAGGAATCTCCAATCCCCTCTTTACAGCATCCAAGGGTCCATAGCGCAGGACACGATAGAGGTCGGTACCCCTCAGACTTGCTCCATGTAAGAATAATATCACAGGTGTCGTCTGTTGGTATATCTTATAGTCCTGTGGGGTGTACACCCAGAAAGCATAGCCGTCACTGGTCACTGGAGACTTTGCCTCCAGCAAGTCGTTTTGTGCCTTCAAATGACACGTCGACACGACTAAAAGAAAGAATAACAGGAATGTTCTCATGGCACAAAGATACAAAAAAATGATGACCATCTGCCTCTTTTAAATTTTATTTGCTATATTTGCAAACGAAAAGTCTATAAAACAATGAACCTCATCTTGAAATTCATCCTCCGAACTGTTAAGGTAATAGCAATCATTGCCGTCATTTTTGTCGTTTTAATCGTCTCTGCCGTCAGTCTTATTAATTCCTCGTCAATCCAAGACCGCTTATTGGCGTACGCTACTGAGATGCTGCAGGAGAAACTGCAGACAAAGGTGGAGATTGACAGTATCCGTATCGGTTTCTTCTCTGATGATATCCGAATCTATCATCTGATGCTGGAGGACCAGCAGCAACGACCCATGCTCCAGATGAAACAACTGAATGCCGAGATCAAGATGATGCCACTGCTTTTCTCTAAGGAAGTCATCTTAGAGGAAGTAAAGCTCATTGGGCTACACGCCAAACTCTATAAGCCTTCGTCTCCCGACAGTGTGGCAAATTACCAGTTCGTCCTGGATGCTTTCAAACCTTCCGCTAAAAAGGAGAAAGAAAAGAAAAAAGAGGAGAGTGACAAACCTAAGAAGAAATTCTCCCTTGATCTCAACAACCTGATTATCGAAGATGTCGACCTTGTCTTTAACGACAAACATGCCTCTCTGGGATCCCTGCGACTGCATAAGAACTGGAAGGGAAGATACTCTGGAGAACTAAGACAGGTGGAAAGCTCATGGGTGCATATCAAGAAACGCGACTCCACACGTGTTGACAACCACCTGCTTGTCGATGCCATCACTTATGAGGAAGTCAATGACAACAAACGTACCATCGCCATTGACAGTGTTCACTGGTCCACCGACAACCATCTGCCCCATAAGCGAGTCAACAAACCCAAAAGGGGCTGGTATGACAATGGTCACATGAATGTGGTGGCACATCTTAAAGCGGAGTTGACTCATGCAGACAAAGACAGCATCTGCGGCAAACTCCTTGAGTGTGATGTCAACGACATCGCTTCTGGACTGCATATCACCGATCTCCATCTGGGATTCAAACAACAAGCGGAGAAATTGTACATCAGCGATGCCGTGGTATGTATGAAGAATACCAAACTTACTTTTGCGAAGGGCGAGATACAGCTGCCCAGTAAAAAACAAGGACGCCCCTTCCTCTTCCACACCTCTGATATTACAGGTACCACCCTGCTCACTGATATCTCCAAGCCTTTCGCCCCCGTCCTGAAAAACTTCAAACTGCCACTCTGGCTCAGTACTAAATTCAGTGGAACCGACAGTACACTCGTTTTCCGCGATGTCATCGTCAAAACTACCGACAACAAGTTGCAGGTCAGAGCCGACGGTGGTATTGAGGGACTCAAGGATAAATACAAACTCAATGTCCATTTCAATATCCATAAGACAACTGTACAGGGAAACTCCAAGGAGCGAATCATCAACCAGTTCACCGTCAGGAAGTTCATGATGAAACAACTACATACCTTGGGTACCATCCACTATACTGGCTCTTTCAATGTGTTATATAAGAAAGTACAGTTCCGGGGTACATTAGGTACGGCATGTGGCAGTCTTAATTTCGTCTTCCAACTGGACGGACTTAATAAATACCTGACGGGACATGTGAAGACGCGGGACTTTGAGCTAGGAAAGGCGATGGACTACCCAGGAATTGGCAAGACCTCCTGCAGTGCAGGCTTCCGTTTCGATATCTCCAAACCTCGTACGGCACAGATGCGTCGCCTTAAGGGTGGCAAACTACCTATCGGTCAAGTCGATGCCCTCGTCGAAGAGTCCAGGCTTGAAGGCGTCAGGTTCAGCAATATCGCTGCCCATATCGTGAGCGACGGTGCTATAGCCGAGGGTAAGATCAATATGAAAGGTAAACTTGCCGATATCCTCTGTTCTTTCTCCTTCACCAATACCGATGAGATGAAAAAGACAAAGATCAAACCCGGTATCCGCTTCCATCTCTTCGACAAGAAGAGCGACGAAGAGAAAGCGGCGCAAAAAGCAGAGAAGGAAAAGAAGAAAGCGGAGAAAGCGGCTTTGAAGGAACAAAAGAAGGCAGAGAAAGCGGCTCTAAAGGAACAGAAGAAAGCGGAGAAAGCGGCTCTGAAGGAACAAAAGAAAGCAGAGAAGGCTGCCAAAAAAGAAGCAAAAAGACGAGAGAAAGAAGCTAAGAAACTGGCAGAAAGTCAAGCACAATAATTAAATATTTATACGAAATGAAAAGAAATTATATTCTCTTAACCATGACACTCATATTGTTGTCATGCGGCAACAAGAAAGCACCAGCAGAAAGAGGTGCAGACTCCTTGACAATCGCTAAGGACAGCTTGGTTGTCGAGACCTCACAGGAAAAAGATCCTGCGTTTGAAAAGTTTTTTGAACAACTGTCTTTTGACAACTTCGTTGACCTTCTCAAAAACCCTTACAAAGAGACTGCAGAGAAATGTGGACTATCCTTTCTTTTCCATGAAGACATGGAGGTCGCTGAGGAAGGAGACGCAGATGGAAGTTGTAGCTTCTACGGATGGGGAATCGAGAAAGTAGAGAAACAGGAGAATGGCTATCATATCATCTGTACCTCTGACCATGCTTGTTATTTCTACTATCAGGAAGACACTTCCAAACAGGCTGCTATGTGTTTCAAAAACAAGGATGATGCCAACCGCTTCATAGAGAAAGCACTGGCTTACGGACTCGTCGACATGAATGGCAGCTATCATATCGCTGAGGAGAAACTTCCCAACGGGACGGTAAAGGTAGACTCATTCAGGGATTACCAGATTATTACCGAGATGATGAAGCCCGAGAAAGACGACGAGTTTCATCAAGGGTTCTATGTCATCCGCTTCTATTATTTTTCCTGAAATTTGCTTACAGCCTTCTTATACTCCTTCTGAGCCTTCTTCATCTGGGTAATAAATTCCTTGCTACCCTGTAAGGCACAAAAACCAACGCTGGCAGCAGTACGACTGGCATCGACATCACTCTGCCAATGGGCACCTACGATGACACGGCTGTTACAATAGTCCCAGCCACGACTGAAAATCAGGGATGCACGCTCTGGCGCAATTTGCGCCAATAGCAATGAGATGGTCCATCCACGCAGACTATGACCAGAGGGATAGCTACCATCTCCTCGTAATTTGTTCTCCTCATGTGAGGGCATTGACTCGTCATAACGATCAAAAGGACGTTGGCGCTTATAAAATGCCTTTGTCTCTTTGCGCATGGGGTCTGTTGTGGCAAGACTCGTCTCCATTAATTTCCATATTTCTGGAGTATTAGTCTCATTGATCTCCAGTCCAAAGGCATCTTTCCACTGTAAGTAAGCTTTGGCATGATCATCCCATTCGGCATCAGCAATCGCCTGTGCCAGCCTTTTCTCATTCTGTCGCTGCCGTTTTCCCCAACAGTAGCGTACTATATCATTAGAGAATTCTGGACTGTCAAAAGCGGGTGGGGCTGGCATGATGACAAACAGGTTTGGCAACTGGTTGAGCTCCAAATATGGTACGGTTTTCTCTTGAGCGTAAGTATTTGTTACCGTCATCATGACAACTACCATCATGATGAAACACTTCCCTTTTTCTATTATTCTAATCATAACTACAAATATTTTTGCTGCAAAGATAATCAATTTCTGTTATTTTCTGTTGCAAATCAGTGATTTATCTTTGAAAATGCGTATCTTTGCACCGTATTAATACGCAAACATTATGAAAATAGCATTAATCGGCTATGGTAAAATGGGTAAGATGATAGAACAAATCGCCCTCGACCGTGGCCATGAGATTGTAAGTATCATTGACATTGACAATCAAGAGGATTTTGACAGTGACGCCTTCAAAAGTGCAGATGTTGCCATAGAGTTTACTGCACCACAGGCTGCATACGGTAACTACCTCCGAGCCTTCAAGCACAACGTAAAAGTGGTCTCTGGTTCCACAGGTTGGATGAAAGAACATGGTGATGACGTTCGTCGTATGTGTTCTGAAGAGGGACAGACACTTTTCTGGGCTTCTAACTTCAGTATTGGCGTTGCCATTTTCTCCGCCGTCAACCGATATCTGGCGAAGATAATGAACCAGTTCCCACAATATGATGTGGAGATGGAGGAGACACACCATGTACATAAACTCGATCATCCCAGTGGTACAGCTATCACTCTTGCCGAGGAGATTGTAGAGAACATCGACCGTAAGGAGGCGTGGAAGGAAGATACCACAGATCCTAAATATCTACGTATCGATCATATCCGTCGAGGCGAGGTGCCGGGTATTCATACCGTCCGTTACGACTCAGATGCCGATTTAATTACTATTACCCATGATGCGCATAGTCGTAAGGGATTTGCCTTAGGTGCTGTCTTGGCTGCTGAATATACGAAAGAACATCAAGGACTGCTCACCATCAGTGATATGTTTAAATTTTAAAACTTAGGTTAATATCAGCATAAGATGCAACTTACAGCCGTATAATTGCGTCATATCTGTGCAATTTGGTTTTTAGCAATGGAAAAAAGGGAAAAGAAAAAACTGAATATGAAAGTCCAGTGGGCGAAGTTTATTGTCGTACTGGTACTCTACCTGCTGTTCCTCTATTGGGTAAAGTCATGGTGGGGATTGCTCGTCGTACCGTTTATCTATGATGTCTATATCTCCAAGAAGATACGATGGCAATGGTGGAAAGACGCTGAAGGACCTATCAAGTTCGTGATGTCATGGGTAGACGCCTTGGTATTCGCTCTCGTCGCCGTCTATTTTATCAACCTGTTCTTCTTCCAGAACTATGTGATTCCCTCTTCGTCACTGGAAAAATCATTATTGACGGGCGACTACCTCTTTGTATCGAAGGTGAGCTATGGACCACGTATCCCAGAGACACCATTGACGATGCCCCTGACACAGCATACCCTTCCTCTATTCCAGTGTAAAAGCTATATTGAATGGCCCCATTGGGACTATCGCCGAGTGAAAGGTCTGGGAAAGGTGCAGCTGAACGATATAGTCGTGTTCAACTATCCTGCTGGTGACACCATATGCAGTGCTCCACAATACCAGCCATACGACTTCTACCAGATGTGTTACTCACTGGGATATCAGATGTATCCACAACGTCCAAACCCAGACTCCTTGTCACAGGAAGACTTACCCAGATACTTCAATGCTATCTATCAGGCAGGACGTAGTGAGATTATCCGCAACCAAGCAGAATATGGTTTGATTGACACCCGTCCGACAGATCGTCGTGAGAATTATGTGAAACGTTGTGTGGGATTGCCAGGACAAACCCTCCAAATCAAAAATCATATCATATACCTTGATGGCAAAGCAAATAAAGAACCTGATAACGTACAATACACTTATAAGGTAAAACTTCGTGAGCGATTGGATGATGATGTCATGAAAGACCTGGGTATCACGATGGAAGACCTTACCTCACTAAATACTGCTGGATATATGCCCTTGACAAAATTTGCCGTTACAGAACTGAAACGACGTGAACTAGTGGAGAGCATTGAACTGAATACTGATGCCAGTGATCTGGATATCTATCCACTCAACGGTAATTTACACTGGACACGTGACAACTACGGTCCTATATGGATTCCTGCAAAGGGCAAGAGTATTCAACTGACAATGGCTAACCTACCTATCTATGAACGCTGTATCCGTACCTATGAGGGAAATACATTAGAGGTGAAAGACGGAAAGATCCTGATTAATGGTCAGATAGCCACCTCTTATACTTTCAAACTCGACTACTACTGGATGATGGGTGACAATCGTCATAACTCTCTCGACTCCCGTTACTGGGGCTTTGTACCAGAAGACCATATCGTGGGTAAACCCATCTTCATCTGGTGGAGCAGTGATCCTGATCGTCATGGCTTCTCTGGGATCCGTTGGAACAGATTGTTCCGTTTTGTAGATAATATCAAATAACATGTCAGGCTGGCTGAGGTTCGTGATAACACTTGCAACAGCCTTCGTGCTGGTGCTTGCTTTCCGTGCTTTGGCTTTTTCTGTCTATACCGTAGAGGGCAAAGGACTACAACCCCTCTATATCTGTGGCGACCGACTATTGGTCAATCGTTGGAGTTATGGCTTACGCATCAATGGCAATGGTATGTTACCTTATAGCCGTTTACTACGTAAACCCGTCAACAAAGGTGATATCGTCGTGTTTGACCTGCCTGGTGACTCCATAGAGGGAGAATTTGTGGCACGATGTAAAGCAGTACCCGGGGATACTGTCCGCCTGAAGGATGGTATCGTTGTTGTGCCTGGGTTGAAAGATTGTGCAGATGCAGACTACTATTGGCTTGAATCTATCCATCCTAAAAATCCCGCTGACTCACGGCATCTGGGATTCATCTCTGAACGGAACATCATTGGAAGGGTGGTAAACATCCTCTATCATCACGATGACAACAAGAATTACCTTGAAGGATATCGTAAGGAAAGGATTTTCCAATGAGCACAGTACTCCTTCAGACCACCTATTTCGGACCTGTTCAGTGGTATCAGAAACTGGCTCGTTACGACTATTGTCTCGTTGAGCAATACGACTCTTATCAAAAACAGACCTATCGGAATCGATGTGTCATTGCTACGGCAAACGGACTGCAAACCCTCACCGTTCCTGTTGAACATCATTCTCAACTCTTTAAAGTTACGGATAAGAATACTAAGTTCGGGAATGCTCTCAGCTCTCAATTCGTAAAAGACCTGCGCATCAGTGACCATAACCAATGGCGTCGTGTTCATTGGAATGCATTACAAAGTGCCTATAGTGAGAGCCCCTTCTTTGAGTATTATGCGGATGACATCCGTCCCTTCTTTGAACAAAAGTATGAGTTTCTTATTGACTTGAACGAGGCTATCCGCCAAAAAATCTGTGAGCTGATTGATATCCAGCCTCATGTGGAACACACTAAAGAATATCTGTCAACCACCAACTGCCAACTATCAACTATCTATGATTTCCGAGAAGTCATCCACGCAAAACATCCGCTAACAGATGCTGACTTCCAACCTCGACCCTATTGGCAAGTATTTCAACACCGTTATGGATTCCTGTCCAACCTCTCCATCCTCGACCTCCTTTTTTGTATGGGACCTGAAGCGATATTTTACCTTTAAGCAGTATGGGAGAAGAAAAGAGTCCAGCGATAAAGATTACAGCCCACAAAATTTCCCAAAACCTCTGAGAGATAGACTATCAATACCTCTGTTTGTAATACCTGTTCGGCAGGGGAGACAAGGAAATAAAAAGCATCTGCAATACTATGGGCGAATCCACAAAGAATAAAGACAGGTACACCAAACACCAAAGGCAACATCTTCCCTTTTCTGGCAAACTCTACCGCCGTCGTCATAATGAATCCGCATCCAATAGCCAGCAAGAAACAAGCTAACGGTCCCTTTGTCAATCGTCCTGCCAAAATCTTCGATGCAGGCTCAATACAGTCGGGCTGTGCATAAGCGATGAGCCATGCCGTAAGCAGACAGCCGATAATATTTCCTATCAATACCATTATCAGCATCGACCAGTCACCTTGTCGACGGATAAAGCCAGCAGTACCGGTATAAAGTTTCAGACCGTAATAGACAACCGTCGTCAATCCGAAAGCAAATAATACTGCACCTGCTACCCCTCCTACTCTGAGGTTTACCACACAACCTATCGAGATACAGATACCAGCAAGAATCGCCAGTGGCAGGATATCTCTAAACAATTCTAACTTCTTCATATCATTCATCTTTTATCCTATTGAGTTGCAAAGTTACGACTTTTACCATAGAAACTATTATATTTCAAAAAAACTTTTGTAAATTTGCACGCAAATTCCTAAAGGACAAAGTAATACGAGAGTATGAAAGAAAACAAAGCACTTATAGCACACCTCTCCATGTTTGGAGCATGTGCAGGATGGGGACTGATGGCACCCATTGGTAAAGATGCCATGACCAATGGTTTCGATGGTATAACCATGGTTACCTTTCGTGTTGGTGGAGCTTGTCTGCTCTTCTGGATTGCCTCTCTCTTTGCCCCTAAGGAACATGTTCCCCTTCGCGACAAACTCATGTTCATTGGAGCAGGATTGTTTGGGTTGTTATTCAATCAATGCTGTTATACAATAGGACTTAGTATTACCTCACCTATCAATGCCTCCATCGTGACAACCTCTATGCCTATCTTCGCCATGCTCTTATCAGCATTGATACTAAAAGAGCCTATTACTGGAAAGAAAGCGATTGGTGTCTTGATGGGATGCTCTGGGGCTTTGACTTTGATACTGACCTCTGTCACACATGAAAGTGACAAGGTAGGTAACATTTATGGTGACCTGCTTTGTCTTTTCGCCCAATTTTCTTTCGCACTCTATCTAGCTCTTTTCAATCCACTGATCCGTCGCTATAATGTATTCACTATTAACAAATACATGTTCTCCTGGGCAACACTCATACTCCTGCCCTTCACCATTTCCCATGTAAGTGGAGTTCTCGCAGAACCTATTCCCGTAAAAACATGGATAGAAGTAGGCTATGTGGTGGGGATTGGTACCTTCCTTGGTTATATCCTTACCATGATAGGACAGCGCATCTTACGACCTACCGTAGTATCTGTATATAATTATGTACAACCCGTTGTCTCTGTGATAGCAACGATACTGATGGGTATTGGTATCTTGAAACCCACCCATGCACTTGCCGTTATCCTGGTATTCTCTGGAGTATGGCTGGTGACGAAATCAAAATCAAGAAAGGATTTGGAAAAGGAAAAGGCATAAAAACAAATACAATTATTTTGTTCTTTTCTCGCTTATTCGTACCTTTGCAGCATGATATTGAAATACGACGTATTGGTTATCGGAGGTGGACATGCTGGTTGTGAGGCAGCTTGTGCCTCAGCCAACATGGGAGCAAAGACATGTTTGGTGACGATGGACATGAATAAGATCGCACAGATGTCATGCAATCCAGCCATTGGTGGTATTGCCAAAGGACAGATTGTACGAGAGATTGATGCCTTAGGTGGACAGATGGGACTCGTGACAGATGCCACAGCGATCCAATTCCGAATGCTGAACCGCAGCAAAGGGCCTGCCATGTGGAGTCCCCGTGCCCAGTGTGACCGTGGCAAATTCATCTGGCAGTGGCGCAGCGTCCTTGACCATACCGACAACCTCGATATCTGGCAAGACCAAGCAGATGAACTGTTAGTTGAGTCTGTTGCTGTGTCACAACAACAAGCAAAACAGGTGGTCGGTGTGAGGACTATCTGGGGCGCAGAACTACGTGCTAAGGCGGTCATCATTACTGCTGGCACATTCCTCAACGGACTGATGCATATCGGACGCAAGATGGTCCCTGGAGGACGTATTGCCGAGCCTGCTGTACCTCATTTCACAGAGAGTATCACACGCCATGGTATCCGTTCTGAACGAATGAAGACAGGTACTCCTGTACGCATTGACAAACGCTCTGTTCATTTTGAGGATTTGGAGATACAAGAAGGTGAAAATGATTTCCACCAGTTCTCCTATATGAGTGAGCCACGTCCACTGCCCCAATTGACCTGTTGGACATGTAATACTAATCCTGCTGTCCATGAGACACTTCGTTCTGGGCTGAAAGACTCTCCGCTTTATAATGGTCAGATACAGTCGATAGGACCACGTTACTGTCCCTCTATAGAGACCAAACTTGTCACCTTCCCGGAAAGAGAGCAACACCCGTTGTTCCTCGAGCCGGAAGGAACAGATACCAACGAGCTATACCTGAATGGTTTTTCATCATCCCTCCCTATGGACATACAGTTAGCGGCACTGAAACATATCCCTGCTTTTAGAGACTTGAAGGTCTATCGTCCTGGTTATGCCATCGAATATGATTTCTTTGACCCCACTCAACTCAACCATTCATTAGAATCAAAAGTCATTTCCGGATTATTCATGGCTGGACAGGTTAATGGTACCACTGGTTATGAGGAAGCTGGAGGACAAGGTATTATTGCTGGTATCAATGCAGCACTGAAGGCTGGTTCTGCCGGTTGTAATGACACAACAACAGAGAATACTTTTATCCTACACCGAGACGAAGCATACATTGGGGTATTGATTGACGACCTAGTGACAAAAGGTGTCGACGAGCCCTACCGTATGTTTACATCTCGTGCTGAATACCGCATTTTATTACGACAGGATGACGCTGACGCACGTCTGACAGAAAAAGCCTATCAGATAGGTGTGGCAAAGAAAGATCGTTATGATTGGTGGATACAGAAAAAGGAACATATTGAAGAAATCGAGAATTTCTGCAAAGAATATCATATCAAACCTAAGGCTATCAATGGCGCATTGGAGGCATTAGGTTCTACCCCACTTGTCTACGGTTGTAAACTGGAAGACTTAATAGCTCGTCCTGAACTGAATTTCGAAAAATTACAGGAGATCATCCCTGAATTAAAAGAAACACTAAATCGTCCGAATCAACGGAAAGAGGAAATCACAGAGGCTGCCGAAGTACATATTAAATACAAAGGCTATATAGAACGCGAAAAAATCGTTGCCGACAAGATGCATCGGTTGGAGGACATCAAAATCAAAGGACACTTCAACTACAACGAAATACAACAACTCAGTACAGAGGCACGACAGAAATTAACTGCTATTGATCCTGAAACACTCGCACAAGCAAGTCGTATTCCAGGAGTATCACCCAGTGACATTAATGTCATACTAGTGTTAATGGGAAGATAAAAACATATCATGGACATCGTGCAAGAAACTATGTTCCACGTGAAACATTAAATCATAAAACAAAAGTAACAATAACATAAAACCAAAGTATTATGAACAACAAGACACTGATGGATAATCTGCGATGCATTCCAGATTTTCCCAAAAAAGGTATCAACTTTCGGGACGTGACTACACTCTACAAAAATGCAGAGTGTATGAAAATTATGGTCGATGAGATGTATGAACTCTATAAGGACAAGGGAATCACTAAAATTGTCGGGATTGAATCGAGAGGATTTGTAATGGCATCAGCATTAGCAGCACGCTTAGGAGCAGGAGTTGTACTAGCGAGAAAACCAGGAAAACTACCTGCAACAGTCATCAAGGAGTCTTTTACCAAAGAATATGGTGTTGACACTATTGAGATGCATATTGACTCCATCGAATCTGATGATGTAGTTCTCATACATGATGACTTATTGGCTACTGGTGGTACAGCAATGGCAACCTACAAACTAGTAAGGACATTTAATCCCAAACATATCTATATGAATTTTATTATCGAAATTACAGACGAGGGATTAAACGGCAGAGAGATATTCAAAGACTTGGTGGAAGTTACAACCCTTATGACTATATAACGTTTCACGTGAAACAATATCTATGACGAAGGAAGAGAACGAGACAAGATTAGCAAGGCTTAAAAACATTGTGAGGTCCCTACCGGAAAAGCCTGGCAGCTATCAATATTACGATGCTGAAGGCACCATTATCTATGTGGGGAAGGCAAAGAATTTGAAAGCACGAGTCTCTTCCTATTTTCATACAGAAGTAGACCGTTTCAAGACGAAGGTACTGGTATCAAAAATACATGATATCAGTTATACAGTAGTGAATACGGAGGAGGATGCATTATTATTGGAAAATTCACTCATCAAGAAGTATAACCCCCGTTATAATGTACTCCTAAAGGACGGCAAGACCTATCCGAGCATCTGTGTCACAAAAGAATATCTGCCACGCATCTTTCCTACCCGTACCATCAACAAAAAATGGGGCACCTACTATGGGCCTTACTCCCATGTAGGAAGTATGCATGCAGTATTAGACCTGATCAAGAAACTCTACCATCCAAGAACCTGTAAGTTCCCAATTACAAAGGAGGGTATAGAACAAAAGAAATATCAGGTTTGTCTCGAATACCACATTAAAAACTGTGGTGGACCATGCGTTGGGAAACAACTTTTGGATGATTATCAGAAGAATATTGAGCAGGCAAAAGAGATTTTAAAAGGAAACACGCGAGAGGTACTTCGAGCTTTAAAAGACGAGATGCTACGGCTTTCCGAGCAACTCCGTTTTGAGGAGGCAGAAGAGGTAAAGAGACGTTATCTACTCATTGACCAATTCGTATCTAAAAGTGAGGTCGTCAGCCATACCATCAACAATGTCGATGTCCTCACCATCACCAATGACGAGAAAATCGCCTTCATCAATTATATCCACGTCTCCAACGGTTCTATCAACCAGAGTTTTACCTTTGAATACAAGAAAAAACTCGATGAGACAGATGAGGAACTGCTACAATTAGGAATTGTAGAGATGCGAGAGCGGTTTCAAAGTAATGCAAAAGAAATCATATTACCGCAGGAGATCAACCTCAACTTAGAAGGAGTCACCATTACAGTACCCCAAAGAGGAGATAAAAAAACACTTTTGGACCTTTCTTTAATGAATGGGAAACAGTATAAGTTCGACCGACTGAAACAAGCTGAGAAGCTCAATCCGGAACAGAAATCCGTGCGTTTGATGAAAGAGTTACAAGACTTGTTGCATCTCCCCAAGATGCCATACCAGATAGAATGTTTCGACAACTCAAATATCTCAGGTTCCGACGCTGTTGCCGCTTGTGTCGTCTTCAAGAAAATGAAACCCTCAAAACAGGACTATCGTAAATACAATATCAAGACGGTAGTGGGACCAGATGACTATGCTTCAATGAAAGAAGTCGTATGGAGACGGTATCACCGTCTGCTAGAAGAAGAGCAACCCCTACCCGACCTCATCGTCGCTGATGGTGGAAAAGGACAAATGGAAGTGATACGACAAGCTGTAGAGGATGAGTTGGGACTCAATATCCCCATTGCAGGACTTGCCAAAGACGACCGCCATCGCACCAATGAACTACTCTATGGTTTTCCTCCACGAGTGATAGGAATCAAAGATACATCTGAATTATTCCGTGTACTTACCCACTTACAGGATGAAGTCCATCGTTTCGCCATCACTTTTCATCGAGAGAAGCGTTCTAAGCACGCCTTACACTCTGAGCTGGATGATATCAAGGGCATCGGTCCAAAAGCCAAGGAAACCCTTTTAAAAGTCTTTAAGAGCGTGAAAAGAATCAAGGAAGCAGAGCTGTCAGCACTAACAGAAACACTTGGTACAGCTAAAGGAAAGATAATCTTTGACTACTTTCATAAATAGCGTTAAATGACACACTAATTCATAGATTTTACGTACCTTTGCATTATGAGAATAGTCATTCAAAGAGTAAAGCATGCCAGTGTGACGATTAATGATGTCGTACATTCAAGTATTCAGCAGGGATATTTGATACTGTTAGGCATCTGTGAGGAAGACACGATGGAGGATGTCGACTGGTTAGTAAAGAAGGTTGTAGGGCTTCGTGTCTTCGACGATGAGAATCATGTCATGAACCGTTCCGTCATGGATATCGATGGAGAGGCTTTGGTCGTCAGCCAATTTACACTCTACGCCAGTTATAAAAAGGGCAACCGTCCCTCGTGGTTCCGTGCAGGCAGTCATGAGCACTCTATCCCACTCTATGAAGCGTTTTGCAAGCAGTTAAGCGATGCTTTAAGAAAACCTGTAGGCACAGGAGAATTTGGTGCAGACATGAAGGTAGAACTCCTGAATGACGGACCAGTTACGATATGTATGGATACTAAAAACAAAGAGTGATATGAAGAAATATTTAAGGGAAATAGAGGTAGCAGGATGCTTGTTAGTCATTATCGGAGTCATCCTGAATCTGTTTTTAGGTACGGGCTATGCCGTAGGTCCCTGTGCTATAGGATTATTACTCTGGCTGATTTGCTTTATCTACAGAGCATTCCATTGGAAGGAGTATGAGCGTGAGAACAAACAAGGAATTGTGATTATCATCATTGCAATCTTTATATTAATTCTTCAAATGATGATGAGACAATGACGATACGAGAGGCACAAGAGACGGTAGACCAGTGGATTAAGACCTACGGTGTTCGTTATTTCTCCGAACTGACGAATATGGCAGTGCTGACGGAGGAAGTGGGTGAACTGGCACGTGTCATCGCACGAAAATATGGTGATCAGAGCTTCAAGCCAGGAGAGAAAGACAACCTTGGGGAAGAAATGGCAGACGTGCTATGGGTACTACTTTGTCTTGCCAACCAAACAGGTGTCGACCTTACTGACGAACTACAAAAAAGTATTAAGAAGAAGACATTGCGAGACAAGGAGAGACATTTGAGTAACGACAAACTAAAATAGAGAAATATGACAGAACATCATCATCACGAGCACGACCATGAGTGCTCTTGCGGACACGACCATCATCATCATGACGAGCGTCCGGAGAATATGTATGAGCAGGCTTTGAGCTTATATGACTGTAATCTCTCTGACGAGCAAGTCAGAGAAACAGTGAGGAGAATCATTGCGGAGAAAGTACATGAGAATGATACCCTAGAGGTCAAGAAATTCCTGATGGGCAGTGTGGAGCTGACAACATTGAAGACGACAGACTCTGAGGAGAGTGTGATGGCATTTACAGAGAAAGTCAATCAGTATGAGGACACCTACCCTGACCTCCCTCATGTCGCCACCATCTGCGTCTATCCTTGTTTTGCCAAGACAGTAGCAGAGACTTTGGAGGTTGGTGGTGTCGAAATCGCCTGTGTATCAGGCAGTTTCCCATCTTCTCAGACCTTTCCGGAAATCAAGATTGCCGAGACAGCATTAGCCATCAAGGATGGAGCAACAGAGATAGACATGGTATTACCTGTAGGGAAGTTCCTCAGTGGTGATTATGAGGATGTCGCAGATGAGATTGCAGAGATGAAGGCTGTCTGTGGAGAGCGTAAGATGAAAGTCATCTTAGAGACAGGTTGTCTGAAGACAGCAAGCAATATCAAGAAAGCAGCTATTCTCGCCATGTATGGTGGTGCCGACTATATCAAGACCTCTACAGGTAAGTTAGAGCCTGCGGCTACCCCAGAGGCAGCTTACGTCATGTGTCAGGCTATCAAGGAATACTTCACCAAGACGGGTATACAGATTGGTTTCAAACCTGCTGGTGGCTTGAATAGTGTGATGGACGCACTTATCTACTACACCATTGTGAAAGAAGTATTAGGAGAGAAATGGCTGACCAATCAGTGGTTCCGCATGGGTACCTCCAGACTGGCAAACCTGTTACTCAGTGAGATTGTTGGAGAAGAGACTAAATTCTTCTAAGTAAGATAAGTCAGGATTATCTTCAAAAGACAGGGAGTCTCAAATTGTCCCAAGCCTTGGAATGAAGTGTCCCACCCTATGGAACGAAGTATTCCAAGCCTTGGGACAAAGTATTCCAAGGCTTGGAATAAACAAAGATCAATATTCCTTAAAGACTACGCTCTATCACATAATCCACATAGGCAGTCAAGGCATCCTTGATTGCCTTTTCCTTGACGCTGTTTTGGATATAGTCCATGCAAATCTGACTAAATTCCTGCATACGCTGCTCCGCATATTCTATACCACCCTGCTGTTTGGTAAACTCCACCAGAACAGCAATTTCATCCTGATTGATAGTACCTGCCTTCACTTTCTTGGCGAGAGTATTCATCGACTCAAAATTTGCTTTATTCAGGGCATAGATGACAGGTAGTGTCAATTTACCTTCCGTCATATCGTTACCAGTGGGTTTACCAATCTCCTTAGAGTCATAATAATCGAAGATATCATCACGAATCTGGAACATGATACCCAAGGTCTGTCCGAATTTTGCGGCCTTTGCCACTTCCTCATCAGAAGCTCCAGCGGAAATGGCACCGATAGCGGAACAAGCCTCAAACAAAGCAGCCGTCTTTTGGTTGATAACTTGGTAATAAACCTCCTCACTAAACTCCTGGTTCTGGATATTCGACAATTGCAAAATCTCACCGGCTGCCAAGATACGACCTAACTCAGCAAGATATTCCACAATTTGCTGATTACCAGTATTTGACACTTTCAATAAAGCTGTCGAGAGGATATAGTCACCCACCAATACAGCAACCTTATTATTATAAGTGGCATTGACAGAAGCCTGTCCACGACGCTCCTCACTCTCGTCTACCACGTCATCATGAACCAGCGATGCCGTATGCAGCAACTCCAATCCTACAGCAGCATATTGCGTCACATTGGATATCCCTCCATAGTTCTTAGCCATAAGCAAAATCAACATAGGACGCATACGTTTTCCACCACGCTGACGGATATGTGACAAAGCCTGCGAGAGTAATCCATTATCATGTAACAAACTTGAGTTGAACAACTCGATAAAATCGTTCAAATCCTTCTCTATGGGCTGCTTAATAAGTGACAAATAATCCATTTTCATTGAAATTTGTTACAAAAATAGTGAAAATATCGGGATATTGAAAAATATTTTAGTAATTTTACGCAGAAAATAAACAATGTTATGGATAAACTCTTCCTTTTAGACGCTTACGCACTCATTTACCGGTCGTATTACGCCTTCATCAAAAACCCACGTATCAACTCGAAAGGTTTAAATACATCAGCCATTGTAGGATTTGTCAATACCCTGCAAGAAGTACTGACCAAAGAACAGCCAACACATTTAGGTGTCGCCTTTGACCCACATGGACCTACGTTCCGCAGTGAGGCTTTTCCAGCTTATAAAGCTCAGCGAGAAGCAACCCCGGAGGATATCCGTAAAGCCGTACCTATCATCAAAGACTTGTTGAGAGCGTGGAACATCCCTATCCTACAGGTAGACGGCTATGAGGCTGATGATGTTATTGGTACCCTTGCCACAAAGGCAGGAGCAGAAGGAGTGACAACCTATATGCTGACTCCTGATAAGGACTATGGACAACTGGTGTCAGAAAATGTCTTCATCTTCCGTCCTCGTCATGGTGGCGGCTATGAGACCATGGGAATAGAAGAAGTAAAGAATAAATACGGCATTCCATCGACAACCGCTGTCATCGATCTCCTTGCTTTGATGGGAGACTCTGCTGACAATTTCCCTGGTTGTCCTGGTGTTGGTGAGAAAACTGCTGTCAAACTCATAGACCAGTTTGGTACCATAGAGAATATGCTCGAGCATACGGACGAGATCAAGGGAGCGCTCAAGACAAAAGTCGAGGAACACATAGATGATATTAAGATGTCGAAATTCTTAGCAACCATCAAAACAGATGTTCCCATTGAACTTAATCTTGCCGAATTGAAAATCTCCGAGCCAAACGAAGAGGAACTTGGAAAACTTCTAGAAGAATTGGAGTTTAAGAGTCTTGCCAATAAGATTCTTAAAAAAACTGAAAAAATATCAATTCCTGTAAACGGACAACTCGATTTATTTGCAGAATTTGCCCACGAGGGGTCGAAAGAACCAGAATTTTCGAATTTAGAGACGTTAAAAACGACTCCTCACGATTACCAACTAATTGATAATGAGGAAGATTTAAGAAAATTATGTGACTTTTTCTTAACAAAAGAAATTCTCAGTCTAGATACAGAGACCACTTCAACCAATCCTATTGACGCAGAATTGGTAGGATTGAGCTTCGCAGTGGAAGAACATCATGCCTATTATGTCCCTATCCCACCCCAACGGGAAGAAGCACAGAAAATCATGGAGATTTTCCGACCCGTTTATGAGAATGAAGAAATATTGAAGGTAGGTCAGAATCTAAAATATGACCTAGAGGTACTTCACAACTATGACATTGAGTTGAAAGGTAAGATGTGGGATACGATGATCGCCCATTACCTTATCCAACCAGAGCTTCGTCATAACATGGACTATATGGCAGAGATTTATTTGCACTATAAGACAATCCATATTGATGAGTTGATAGGACCAAAGGGTAAAAACCAACGCTCGATGCGCGACTTAGATCCTCAGCAAATATATGAATATGCCGCAGAGGATGCGGATATCACCCTACAGTTAAAAAACAAGCTGGAACCAGAACTGAGAAAATATGATTGTGAGAATCTATTCTATCAGATAGAAATGCCTTTGATGCCCGTCTTAGCAGAGATGGAGATGAATGGTGTTTGTCTGGACACAGCATCACTTGCTGAGACATCTAAACAACTTACCACCCGTATGAATGAGATAGAACAGCGCATCTATGAACTCGCTGGTCAATCATTCAATATCGCATCACCTAAACAAGTAGGTGAAATTCTCTTTGACAAACTTAAGATTGTGGAGAAAGCAAAGAAGACAAAGACTGGTCAGTATGTGACTTCTGAAGAAGTATTGCAACAACTAAGAAACAAACATGAGATAGTTGCTGATATCCTGGAGCATCGCGGACTGAAGAAACTCATAGGAACCTATATCGACGCACTTCCCAAATTGATTAACCCACGTACGGGACATATCCACACCTCATTTAATCAGACCATTACAGCAACAGGACGACTGTCTTCCTCTGATCCCAATCTGCAGAATATACCTATCCGCGGTGAGGATGGAAAAGAAATCCGTAAGGCATTTATCCCTGAGCCTGGATGTCTGTTCTTCTCTGCAGACTATAGTCAGATAGAACTTCGTGTGATGGCACACTTATCAGGTGATGAGAATATGATCAACGTATTCCGTGAGGGTAAGGACCTACATGCGGCAACTGCTGCGAATATCTATAAGAAAGATATCTCAGAAGTAACCCGTGATGAGCGAACCAAATCAAAACGAGCCAACTTCGGTATTATCTATGGTATCACTGTCTTTGGACTTGCTGAGCGTCTGGATATTCCTCGTGATGAAGCTAAGATGCTGATAGATGGTTATTTCGATACTTTCCCACAGGTACATGACTATATGGAGAAAGCAAAAGAAATAGCTCGTCAACAAGGATATGTCACTACCCTATTTGGTCGTCGACGCTATCTTCCAGATATCAACAGCGCTAATGCTACCGTTCGTGGTTTTGCAGAACGTAATGCCATCAATGCACCCATACAAGGTACGGCAGCTGATATTATCAAAATAGCAATGATACATATCTTCCAACGATTTAAAAAAGAACATATCAAGAGTAAAATGATTCTTCAGGTACATGATGAACTCAACTTCTCCGTTTATTTAGAAGAGAAGGAAAAGGTTGAAAAAATCGTCCTTGAGGAAATGCAGAATGCCTTCGATATGAAAGTTCCTTTAGTAGCAGATTCTGGCTTCGGTGAAAACTGGCTGGAGGCACATTAAGAATAAAATATAATAATTATAGAGTTGAGAAAGGTTAGAACGATAGAGATGCAACGTCTCACAATAGAGGAGTTCAGGGAGGCTGACAAACTTCCTCTTATTGTCGTACTTGATGATGTACGATCTATGTATAATATAGGTAGTGTTTTCCGTACCTGTGATACATTCAGGGTGGAAGCATTATACCTTTGTGGAATCTGTCAGACCCCACCTTCAACTGAGATTCACAAGACGGCATTAGGAGCTGAGGATTCTGTCTCATGGAAATATTTCAAAACTACCCTGGAAGCAGTCGCGGAATTAAAAAAAGAAGGATACCAAATACTATCCATAGAACAAGTAGAGCATTCTACTAAATTACAAACCTTCGTACCACAAAAAGGACAACGATATGCTGTTATTCTTGGTAATGAGGTAAAAGGTGTACATCAAGAGGTAGTGGATATCTCAGATGGATGTCTGGAGATTCCACAATTAGGTACCAAACATTCTATGAATGTCAGTGTCACAGCAGGAATAATTATCTACAAATTTGCTGAGACACTAATACTACGACGGTAAATAAAGTGTGGATAAAGTAGTGGATAAAGGTGTTTATAACTTGTGAAGTAATTCACATAACACCCTTATCCACTACTTTGTCTATGGATAAAAAGAATAAATCATCACTTTCTAAGTAACTTTTCCACTCTTTTTCGCTGAAAAAAGATATAAACTTATTATATTTGCACCAGAATTGAGAATTGTGGATAAACTACTTAGTGACCTCATAATCAATAAGAAAGTATCAACAATAGTTGTGAATGACTGAATATTATAAGTGAATAAACTGTCTGGCAAGAAAATAAAGAAAAAGTTTTGCACTTATCAACGGCATATCATACTACTCATTTCATTTTAAAAGAAAAAATAAAAAGAAAATAAAGATAATATGATGTTGAAAAAGGAGTGGATCAAACAGGGGTTTATTGATGAGCCAGTGGCTGAGGGTATAGATCTGAAGACAGAGATTCGTCGTCTTGCTGATGAAAAAAATGCTGTTATTTTAGCACATTATTATACAAAAGGTGAGATACAAGAGATTGCTGACTTTATCGGTGACTCATTGGCACTTGCCCGTAAGGCGGCAGAGACCGAGGCAAAAATCATTGTGATGTGTGGTGTTCACTTCATGGCTGAGACTTGTAAGATTCTCTCTCCTGATAAACTCGTATTATGTCCTGATCTGAATGCGGGCTGTTCTCTTGCCGACAGTTGTAAAGCTGAGGATTTGAAAAAATACAAAGAAGAACACCCAGAATATCAGGTAATCAGTTATGTCAATACTACAGCTGCCGTCAAGGCTTTGACAGATGTAGTGGTTACCAGTGGTAATGCTAAGAAGATTGTAGATACCTTTCCTAAAGACGCTAAGATTATCTTTGGTCCGGATTATAACTTAGGATCTTATATTAATGAGATAACAGGCAGGAAAATGCTCTTATGGAATGGCGGATGTCATGTACATGAGCGTTTCTCAGTACCTGAGATTCTTAAACTGAAAGAGCAACATCCGCAAGCATTGGTTCTTGCACATCCAGAATGTAAAGGTCCTGTACTTGCTACGGCTGATATTGTGGGCTCTACAGCCGTTCTTTTGAAATATGCGGTAGAACACCCCACCGAAGAGTATATTGTGGCTACAGAGGCTGGAATTTTGCATGAGATGCAACGTCAGTGTCCCGATACCAAGTTCTATCCAGTACCGCCAGAGGTATCAGAAGGCTCTATTGGTTGTCATTGTAATGAGTGTGACTATATGAAGATGAACTCTCTATTGAAGATTTACAATGCTTTAAAGTATGAATGGCCAGTAGTAGAAGTAGATGCTGAAACAGCTAAAGAAGCAGTAAAACCTATAGAGAGAATGCTGGAGTTGAGTTAGTTCACTGTTTAGGATGATAATCAATAATAGCTGGAAGATATTTATATATGATCCAGGTAATTATTGTGCTGATAACATAGACTACAAGGAATACTATTATTATTGAAAAATAGCCTTTAAAAGTAAAACTCAACATATTGAATAGTTTACTGGTGATAAGTGGAACTCCTCCGCATATAAAATAATATACTATACTATGACTGCCTGTCCATTGTATAAGGTAGTTTGAGGGAAGTTGTTTGAAAATTATTACTAACAACAGAATACCTATTACCAGGTCTATGACGAAGAGAGGATAATTAGATACCATGATAGGTCCAAAAATAAATTGTCCTTCGGTTTTATATATAAATAATTTACTGACAATAAACAATATGATTAATATAGGAAGAAATTTTAATTGGATGTGACTGAACTTATTCTCAAAGTGTCTGAAAATATATCCAAAAGACAGGAAAAAAAAGCCTAATAAGGACTCATTTATGTGCCATAAGTTATCTTCGTAATGAATACTGGATGGATTATAGTTATTACCTATAAGATATGATAATATCAACATAATAATCGATATCATACTTATGATTTCTATGATATGTTTTTTAAAATAGTGAAGTATTATGATGAACATTAATTCAGATACAATTAATGCTGCGATAAACCAGGAGGCATATCCACATATGATATTTGTAATAATAGCGGATAAGTCTGAATGATGATATACCAGAGCTTTAGGAAAAGCTATAATAGAGGTAAAGAAAAAATATGGAACAATTAACTTACGAAAAATAGAATAAATTTTATTCCTAATAATTAAGTCTTTGTGATATAATAAATATCCTGATAGAAAAAAAAATACTGCGAGGACATTTCCCACATACATTGCATAGGGAGTAACATCGTATCCTGCAAAATACATTTCAGTATGAAACCATAGTATGGCAATCATACAGAAACCCCTAAGCAAGTCTATCCATTGGATTCTCATTTTACAAGATCTATCCATATTTCACATGTCAAGGTCATTTATTTCTATCATGCCTGCAAAGTTATAAAATCTGGAGAAACTTTTTTATATTTTTCGCTGAAATATAATAGATATTTGCTATATTTGCATCTATTATGAATCATGTGATAAAAATATTCTCGATTACTGTTCTAATGGTAGTTTCCTTTTTCTTTTTATCAATACTTACAGTAATGATACCAAAGGAGAGTATAAAAAATCATGTTCAGGAGTCAATGGATATTATAGAAAAAGAAGGGATAAAATACAGGATAGGTGATATCTTTTTCTTCCGCCTTGACAATTTCACTGATGCATTAATGATTAATATAGCAATGGGAGTAAATGATAGTCAACCTGTGAAATCTGCCATACAGAATACTTATTATTTACAAAATGAAAATTCGTCTATTATTAAAGCCACCCTTGATATTGCTGATGATAATTATCAAGAGGTATATGCTGTGCCTTATCCACGTTATTGGCATGGTTATCAACTCATATTAAGACCCTTACTGTATGTGACAAACTACAAGGGCATCAGGATCATTAATAGTTGTTGTTTTGTTGGTCTTCTATGTATTATATTCGCTATTTTAATAAAGAGAAAAGAATGGCAGCTGTTGGTAGCTTTAATGATTACTTTCTTATTGATGAATATATGGATAGTACCTTTATCCATTCAATTTTCAATCTCATTCTATATCGCTTTATTAGGGATCGTCTTTTTACTGTATAAAAGGATAGTCCACTTTAATCATCTGATAGTATTCTTTACGATAATAGGAGGATTAACCAGTTATTTTGATTTGCTTTCAGTTCCTTTATTGACTTTATGTTTACCACTGATAGTTTGCTTGTATCTGTCATCAGAAAATAATAATGACAAATATAAGTATATGGTTTATTATTCTCTATGTTGGTTCTTTTCGTATAGTATTGTATGGATAAGTAAATGGGTCATAGCTCATTTTATAGTAGGCTATCCAATACAAGATGCCATTCAACAAGCAATTTTGCGAGTTTCTACAGAATATGATGGTTTTGATATGTCTATTAAAGGGATTATCGACTATCTGATGAATTATCCTTCTTTATTAATGATAGGGATAGTTATGTTGTTATTATTTATGATAATGAATATCTTTCTCTGTATTCGTAATAAAAAAATTTATCAATCTGAAAGTTATTTATTAGTCATTGCATTGATGCCTGTTATCTGGTGTCTTGTCTTGAGAAACCATTCCATCATTCATATATGGTTCGTGTGGAGAATATTTACAATCTCAGTAGTAGCTTATACATTGTTTATTCTCAGATATTTTGGCTTATTCAAAAGCAATACTCATTTATTCAGTAAAAGTTCATAGAGTTGACGATGTTTATTGGTTATGATTTCTAAAATAAGTCCAACAAAATATAATAACATGGCCAATAACATGATAAATCCGGAGACGATAAGAGTCGGAAAGCGTTCCACTAATCCTGTATGTAGATAATCGATGAATACAGGAATGAACATAACCAAAGAGGTAATAATCAAGATAACTGCCAGCGTAGAGAAATATAAATAGGGCTTATAATTTCTCAATAATTTAAAAAAGGTATTCAATACCTTGAAGCCATCTTGAAAAGTATTCAATTTTGAAACGCTTCCTTCCGGACGATTTCGATAAGCGATAGGTACTTCTTTAATTTTGAAGTTTTTGTCCAAGGCATGAAGTGTCATTTCTGTTTCTATTTCGAAACCTTTTGACAGTATTGGAATGTTCTTCACAAAAAGGGGACTAAAGGCTCTGTAGCCTGTCATAATATCTTTGATATTGTTATTGAAGAAATGATTAATAAGGAATTTTATGAATCGATTTCCCATGTTGTGCAGCGGACGCTTGTTTTCTTGAAAATAAGTAGTAGACAGTCGATCACCAATAACCATATCATAATGTTCATTGAGAATTAATTCGCACATTTCCCTTGCGTTTTCTGCCGGATAAGTGTCGTCGCCATCCAACATCAGATAACAGTCTGCATTGATATCTTTGAACATGCTTCGCACTACATTACCCTTACCTTGTCTATATTCGTGGCGTACTGTCACACCAGTCTTTTTAGCTATAAGGACAGTATTGTCAGTTGAGTTATTGTCATAGACATATATCTCAGCTTCAGGTAAGGCACGTTGAAAATCTCGAATAACTTTCTCTATGGTTTTACCTTCATTGTAACAGGGAATAAGGACGGCTATCTTATTTTCTTTCATATCATTTACCTGATAATAGCTATTTTGCATACCGTTCCTTTCTTTCCGTCTTGAGTAGCAGTAATAACGTTATAGACACCGCTTGCCACACGATTACCTTTTTTGTCTTTGCCATCCCATGTGAATAACCCACCATTACTACGTCCTTCAGCAATCAAGAAACCAGCGGCATTGGTAATTTTCACATCAGCATTAAAAGTAAGACCAGTAACTGTAATAAGACCAGAATAGTTATTAAAGTCCACAGGGTTAGGATAAGCATATACATTATCACTATCCATACTCTCTGCAGGTTCTGTGGCATCACTGATATAAGAGCAGAGACCCTTGTCAGTTCCAAAGAACACCTCACCAGTCTGCTGATTAATTGTTAATGACTCTATGATATCACTTAATAATTTGCTGTTAGAAGATGTAAAATGATGTATTTGCTGATTATTGTCATTACTAATCAGATAGACACCATCACCACCGGTACCAAACCATTTACGACCAGCGCCATCTATAGCCATACATGTAATCTCTATTCCTGATAACAGATAGTCTGCATAGTCCGTGCCATCGTTCCTAGGTACCTTATATTGAATAACGCCTAATGAGGGATCGGCTAATTCATTCATAGTGAGATATACAGGTCCTTTATCGGTTCCTACCCAGATATTGCCATCTTTGTCCTCACACACACATTCTGCCCATACAACAGACATGTCAGTATCGTCTTGATTTTTAAAATTGTCGTATTTTGTAATAGAATTGTTATCATCATCATAGCAGAAAAGAGCGGGGCAATTACTATGCGCATTGACAAACCATAATAGTCCGCGACTATCTATCATGGAACCTTTCATCATACGCATGGAACGGTTATTAACATCAATTATTTCCGGATTAATAAAGCCACTCCATTTACCATCTTTACTCCATTTGATAATAGCAGCTTTGGGAGCCTCACTATTCAGAAAAAACAGATTACCTTCTTGATCATAAATAGCACCGTTGGTAAATACATAATCTGGATCACCATTTGGAACAGCAGATTTGATATACTCATTATTACCATCCGTATAGTTATATTTGAATGTACCATTCATGAATTCATAAAGTCCTGAGCGAGAAGTAACGACAACATGATCTTCATGAAGCGGATCAAGAGCTATTGATGTGATATCTTTGTAACTATTAGCAAAGGCTGGTTTTATGTCATCTTGATAGATAGTCCACTGGTTATTTTCTAAAATTTGAACGCATCCAGGTCTATTATAGATGTTAAACTGGTAAATACCTCCTCCTACGGTATAGAGTTTTCCATGGTGCATCAACATATGAAAGAAATGGTTATACTTCGGTCCTCCAGGAGTCAGTGTCGTCACTATCTCAATATACTTGTCATAGTCGGAATTGTCTTCCGCTGGTAAGTCTGTGGGATATTCAGGATGATGAGGCGTATAACTGTCACTGATCTCAGCTCGTTCCATATTAACTTTTACAATGCCGAAACCACAGATCAGGTAGGCATACACCCCCTCAATAAGAATACTGTTAACAGTCTTATCACCAGTAATCGCTTTCGTATAGAGATCGCTGATATTGATAATGTCTCCGTCCGTTTCTACCAAATCGATATTCGAGTTTTGATATACTACAATCAGTCGTTTTGCCTCAGGACACCATTTGATATGTCTGATATCAGTATCACTTAACCCATTGGTCTTATCATAAGTATAGATACTCTGGTCATTGAGATTATATTGATAGAGATCATTGCTTGCCATGACGAAAAGCTCATCACCTGCTTTTTGTATTTCTTGTATATCACTATATGCCATATAGGCTTTCCATGTACCAATTTGCGCCATTGACCATTGACCATTGACCATTGACCATGCCAATAATAATACAAAAGTGATAAGCTTTTTCATAATCTACAATGTTTTCAAATAATCGGCAAGTTTCTGTGTGGCTCGTGCCCGGTGACTTATTTTGTTCTTGATATCGGCACCTAACTCAGCAAATGTCTTGTCATAGCCCTGCGGTTGGAAGATAGGGTCGTAGCCAAAGCCCTCCCCTCCCCTTTTCTCACGGATGATGTCACCCTCGACAATACCTTCAAACTGACTGACTTTCTTGATGCTGGTACAGCCACATGGACACACGTCCTTTTTTTCTATTAACGCAATAACGGTGCGGAATCGTGCCTTGCGGTTGTTATTATTTCCTAATTCACGCAGCAAACGTGCCATATTAGCCTCTGAGTCGTGCTCAAGGGTATCTGAGGTGTCAAGATGTTCCAGACTGGCATATCGTGCACTATACACACCTGGCGCTCCATTCAGAGCGTCCACTTCCAGTCCTGTGTCATCGGCAAAACAACTCACATGGTAATGGTCATAGACATATTGTGCTTTTTGGAGGGCATTCTCCTCCAATGTCTTACCAGTCTCGGGAATATCCTCATGACATCCAATTTCTTTCAAGGAAACCACTTCATACTTATCTCCTAAGATACTCCTGATTTCCTCAAGTTTGTGTTGGTTGTTCGTTGCGAATACTATCTTCATTTTTTTTAATAAACTTATCTTCTTTAATCTTTACCCTCATCTCATCGAATCCCTCTCCGTAGACACCAATAACACTTGACTGGCTGACAAAGGCGTTAGGGTCAATCATCTTGATGAGTCGGAAAATATTGATGCTCTCATTCTTCTTAGCAAGGATACAGAGAACCTTACTTTTCTTACCGGTGTACCAGCCATGACCGTCAAGGATGGTCACGCCATGATTCATCTGAGTACCGATAGCGTTGGCGATCTCTTGCCATTTGCTGGAGAAAATAAAGAACTGTACAGACTGCCGGCGGGCATTCATCACATAGTCAAGTGTATAGTTCTCCATTGCCATCACGCAGAAGCCGAACATTACTTTATGTGCCCGCTCCAGATAAGTACCAAATTGTGGGAAAAACATACAAGAGCCGATGATACAAAAGTCTGCGGCGATGAGCACGTTACCTAGGGAGACATTGGGATGAAACTTATTCACAGATGCAGCGATGATATCGGTGCCACCTGTTGAGCCATTATGTGTGAACACAGTGGCAAGGGCAACACCCGTCAGGACACAGCCAATAATCATTGACATAAAGTCCTGTCCCTCCCCCATCAGTTTAAATGGTAGTCCGTTTTCCTGTTTCGGAATCAAGTCTTGTGCTATCATCAACATAAAATAGAGTGTGAAGATGGCAAAGATGGTCTTCATCAGGAATTTCACACCCAGAATCTTGAGGGCTGCTATCAGCAAGAGACCATTGATGATAATATATGTGTTCTCCAAATGGAATCCTGTTGCGTAATAGATGATAGCAGAGAGACCAGTCACTCCGCCAGCCACAATCTGGTAAGGCATCAGGAATACAGTGAAGGCAATGGTATAGATGAAGAGGCCAAGGGCTATGAAAAGATAGTCCTTGGCTTCATTCAATATCATCTTATGTTGTGCTGTCATTTCTTAAATACGATATTCACCATACGCTTCGGGACGATGATAACCTTCATGATCTCACCCTCAATATATTTCTTGGCACGGTCATCGGCAAGCACGGTCTGTTCAATAGTCGTATTATCAGCATCGGCAGGGAATTCCATGTCGAAGCGAGTCTTACCATTGAAGGCGACACCCAGTTTCACACTATTCTCCACCAGATACTCCTCATTCCAAACAGGCCATTTCGAATCGCAGACACTACCCTGCTCTCCCAGAGCCTCCCAGAGCTCTTCAGCAATATGAGGAGCAAAAGGAGCGATGAGGATCACCAGCGTCTTCAACGCCTCACGACTCTTACACTTCTGCTGAGCCAGTTCGTTGACACAGATCATAAAGGCAGAGATAGAGGTATTGTAAGAGAAGAGTTCAATATCCTGTGAAACCTTCTTGATGAGCTTATGAACACTCTTCAAGGCATCTTTCGTAGGCTCACTATCGTCAACCAAGAGTTTGCCTTCTGCATTGTCACGAGCGTTGCCATAGAACAATGCCCAGAACTTCTTCAGGAAGCGGTGACATCCGTCAATACCGTTGGTATCCCATGGTTTCGACTGCTCCACAGGACCCAGGAACATCTCATAGAGACGCAAGGTGTCAGCACCATATTTCTCTACGATCATATCTGGGTTCACCACATTGAACATCGATTTCGACATCTTCTCAATAGCCCATCCGCAGATGTATTTACCATCCTCAAGGATAAACTCCGCATGATTATATTCCGGACGCCAGGCCTTGAAGGCATCCAAGTCGAGGATATCATTTGATACGATATTCACATCCACATGGATAGGTGTGGTCGTATATTTCTCCTTCAGTCCGAAGCTGACGAACTTACCCTTGTCAGCACCCTCATCCTCAATGCGATATACAAAATTAGAGCGACCTTGTATCATTCCCTGGTTGACCAGTTTCTTGAAAGGCTCGTCCTCACAACTGTAGCCGGAGTCATACAAGAACTTATTCCAGAAACGAGAGTAAATCAGGTGACCAGTGGCATGTTCTGTACCACCCACATAAAGGTCGACGTTGCGCCAGTACTCATCAGCATCACGACTGACGAGAGCCTTCTCATTCTTAGGATCCATATAGCGCAGGTAATAAGCGCTGGAACCTGCAAAGCCCGGCATGGTATTCAGCTCCAGAGGGAAAACAGTCTTATTGTCTATCTCGTCTTTTGATACTACCTTGTCGAACTTGGTGTCCCATGCCCACATCTTAGCACGTCCCAATGGCGGCTCACCAGTCTCCGTCGGCTTATACTCGTCAATCTCCGGAAGTTCCAGGGGCAGACACTCCTTAGGGATCATATAGGGCATGTCATCCTTATAGTATACAGGGAATGGCTCACCCCAGTAACGCTGGCGGGAGAAGATAGCATCACGCAGACGATAGTTGACTTTCACACGTCCTATCCCCTGCTCTGTCACGAATTTCTTGGTAGCGGCAATCGCCTCCTTTACTGTCAGTCCGTTGAGACTGAATTTCGCAGAGGCGGAGTTACACATGATACCTTCCTTGGCATCATAACTCTCTTCAGAGACATCGGCACCCTCTATCAGTGGGATGATAGGCAAATTAAAGTGCTTGGCAAAGGCATAGTCACGAGAGTCATGGGCAGGAACCGCCATGATAGCACCAGTACCATAGCCTGCCAATACATATTCAGCTATCCAGATGGGAATCTTTTCGTCATTAAACGGATTGATGGCATAGCTTCCGGAGAACACTCCCGTTACCTTATGATCCATCTGACGGTCACGCTCTGTGCGTTTCTTCACATAGTCGAGATATTTGTCTACCTCTGCTTTCTGCTCTGGTGTGGTGAGTTCGGCTACGAGATCACTCTCAGGAGCCAGTACCATGAAGGTCACACCGAACATGGTGTCAGCACGGGTGGTGAAGATGGTGAAATGCTTATCACTATCCGCAACCTTGAACTCTACCTCTGTACCCTCGGAGCGACCAATCCAGTTACGCTGTGTCTCCTTCAGGGATTCTGTCCAGTCAATCTCCTCCAGTCCGTCCAACAGGCGCTGAGCGTATGCTGATACACGAAGGCACCACTGGCGCATCTTTTTCTGTACCACAGGATAACCACCACGTACGCTGACCCCGTCAACGACCTCGTCATTGGCAAGAACAGTACCCAGTTTCGGACACCAGTTCACCATCGTATCAGCGAGATAAGCGATACGATAGTTCATCAGTATTTCTTGTTTCTTCCTTTCTGAGAAATTTGCCCATTCTGAGGCGGTAAAATGCAGTTCTTCCGTACCCAAGGCACCACAATTCTCTGTACCCATCAATTCAAAATGCTCAATGAGTTTGATAGTGGGCTGTGCCTTTTGTGACGAAATACTGTAATATGATTTGAACATCCGCTGGAAAGCCCATTGTGTCCACTTATAGTAGATAGGGTCACAAGTGCGTACCTCACGCTCCCAGTCAAAAGAGAACCCGATTTTGTCCAATTGTGAACGGTAGCGGTCGATGTTCTCGAAGGTTGTTTTCTCAGGATGTTGACCTGTCTGAATGGCATATTGCTCAGCAGGGAGTCCGTAGGCATCATAGCCCATAGGATTCAGGACGTTAAAACCCTGTTGACGCTTAAAGCGCGCATAGATATCCGAGGCGATATAACCTAGTGGATGACCCACATGAAGACCAGCTCCACTGGGGTAGGGGAACATATTCAGTACGTAGAATTTTTTCTTCGTCGGGTCTTCTGTCACGCGATAGGTTTTCATTTCCACCCATCGCTTCTGCCATTTCTGCTCAATGTCTCTAAAATTGTATTCCATATTGATATGTATATTATTTTTTGCAAAGATACGATAAAGTGAGCGAAAATGCAAATTTATTTGCAATTTTTGCCCATTCGCCAAAAATTAGTTATCTTTGCAAGTCATAAGTGGATTGGAAAAAGAGAAAAAGATGGCAAAGAAGGAGCTGACACCGATGATGAAGCAATTCTTCGACCTCAAGGCGAAACACCCTGAGGCTGTATTGTTGTTTCGTTGTGGTGACTTCTATGAGACATATTGTGAGGATGCTATTACAGCAGCTCAGATATTAGGCATTACCCTGACCCGTCGTAACAATGGAGCAGGGGTGAGGGGTGACGAGATGGCAGGATTCCCCCATCATGCCCTTGACACCTATCTTCCTAAGCTGATCCGGGCAGGTAAGCGTGTTGCCATCTGTGACCAGTTGGAGGATCCTAAGCTCACCAAGAAACTCGTGAAGCGAGGTATCACAGAACTCGTGACTCCTGGTGTGGCGATGCAGGATAATGTCCTCAACTACAAAGAGAACAACTTCCTTGCCGCTGTCCATTTCGGGAAAAGCTCCTGTGGTGTGTCTTTCCTCGATATCTCCACGGGTGAGTTCCTGACAGGGGAGGGTACTTACGATTATGTGGAGAAGTTGATGGGTAACTTCCAGCCTAAGGAGGTGCTCTACGACCGTGAGCGTAAGCATGACTTTGAGAAATATTTCGGTACCCGCTATTGTACCTTTGAGTTAGACGACTGGGTATTCACTGAGCAGACGGCAAATCAGAAACTGTTGAAGCACTTCCGAGTGAAGTCGCTGAAAGGTTTTGGTGTCGACCACCTGAAAAGTGGTATTATCGCCTCTGGTGCCATCTTACAGTATCTGGACCAGACGCTGCATACCCAGATTGCTCATATCACCTCCCTTGCCCGTATCGAGGAGGAGCGTTATGTCCGTCTGGATAAGTTCACAGTCCGTTCCCTCGAACTTGTCAGTACGATGCAGGAGGGTGGCAAGTCTTTGTTGGATGTCATCGACCGTACGGTATCACCCATGGGCGGTCGTTTGCTGCGCCGTTGGCTGGTATTCCCGTTGAAAGATGTCAAACCTATCAACGACCGTCTGGACATTGTGGACTATTTCTTCCGTGACCCGGAGTTCCGTCAGTGTATTGACGACCAACTGCAACGCATCGGTGATCTGGAGCGTATCATCTCCAAGGCTGCCGTGGGACGTGTGACACCTCGTGAGGTCGTCCAGCTGAAAGTTGCCTTACAGGCGATACAACCTATCAAGACAGCATGCCTCCATGCCGATAACGAGTCGTTGCGCAGGGTAGGGGAGCGGTTGAGTCTTTGTGAGGAGATCCGTGACCGTATTGAGCGGGAGATTACTAACGACCCGCCTCAGCAGGTGGCAAAGGGTGGTGTCATCCGTGATGGTGTGAATGCCGAGCTTGACGACCTCCGTCATATTGCTTATTCGGGTAAAGACTACCTGCTGCAGATTCAGGAGCGTGAGACGGCGGCAACGGGTATCGCCTCTTTGAAGATAGGTTATAATAATGTCTTTGGGTATTATCTGGAAGTACGTAACACCTATAAGGACAAGGTTCCTGCTGAGTGGGTGCGTAAGCAGACTCTCGCCCAGGCGGAGCGTTATATTACCCAGGAGCTGAAAGAATACGAGGAGAAAATCTTGGGTGCGGAGGAGAAAATCCTCTCTTTGGAGCAACAACTTTTCAACAATCTGGTCGCCGCCCTGCAGGAGTTCATTCCTCAGGTGCAGACCAATGCCAATGTCATCGCCCACCTCGACTGTCTCCTGTCAGCCGCGAAGACCGCCTCGGAGAACCACTATATCCGTCCGCAGATTGACGAGAGTAATATCATTGATATCAAACAAGGACGCCATCCTGTCATTGAGACACAGCTGCCCCTTGACGAGCGTTATGTGCCCAATGATGTACTATTGGACGGCGACCATCAGCAGATCATCATCATCACAGGTCCGAATATGGCAGGTAAGTCGGCGTTGCTGCGCCAGACAGCCCTTATCACCTTGCTTGCCCAGATAGGTAGTTTCGTACCGGCGGAGAGTGCGCGTATAGGACTGGTAGACAAGATATTCACTCGTGTGGGAGCTTCTGATAACATCTCTTTAGGTGAGTCAACCTTCATGGTGGAAATGACGGAGGCGTCGAATATCCTGAATAATGTCACCCCGCGCTCTTTGGTGCTCTTCGATGAGTTAGGACGTGGCACCAGCACCTACGATGGTATCTCCATCGCCTGGGCAATTGTGGAATACCTCCATGAGCATCCCAAGGCACAGGCTCGCACCCTTTTCGCCACCCATTATCATGAGTTGAACGAGATGGAGAAGAATTTCAGTCGTATACGCAACTACAATGTCAGTGTGAGGGAGGTGGAGGGTAAGGTTATCTTTTTGCGCAAACTGGAGAAGGGTGGCTCCGAACACTCCTTCGGTATCCATGTCGCGGAGATTGCCGGTATGCCTAAGTCTATTGTCAAGCGTGCCAATGTTATCCTTCATCAGTTAGAGGCGGAGAATGCCCAGGTGGGTAAGGCAGGCAAGCCGACAGCGGAGATCGCCCAGAGCCGGGAGGGTATGCAACTCTCTTTCTTCCAGTTGGATGACCCGGTGCTCTGTCAGGTCCGTGATGAGATATTAGGTTTGGATGTCAATCACCTCACTCCCTTGGAAGCCCTTAACAAACTCAATGACATCAAGAAGATCGTCAGTGGCTGAGACTGTCTTTGTGGTAACGGCGGATGAGCTCGGCAAAGAGCGGATTAGCGGATAATATCTCCACATTACCTGTCATCAGTAACTGCTTACGGGCACGGGTCATCGCGACATTCAGTTTGCGGTCGATGACTTTACCGTTCTCCTCGAAACAGTTGGCGGTCAGGAAATCGAGCTGGTAAGGATGCTGGATAGTGAGACTATAGATGATGACATCACGTTGGCTGCCCTGATAGCGCTCTACGGTATCGATGGAGATATCCAACAAAGCGGGAATCCCCAAAAGCTCTATCTCATGACGGATCATTGCTATCTGGTTACGATAGGGTACGATAACCCCTACAGTACGATGGATGTCAAAGTGCTCTCCATATTGGCGCCAGATACGTTTCAAGAGGTCTGCGACAAGATGAGCCTCCTCGGAATTGACCTTGTCGCTGAGAGAAGCCTCACCCGCCGCCCTCATTCCCCGTAGCCTCATTCCCGAACTGTGTTCGCCTACCCGTAGCCTTTCCTTCAGAGAGGGAGCTTTTGAAGAGGGGAAGAAGATGACGCGATGTTGTTTGAGCAGGTCATCAAGTTCATCGTTAGAGGGTAGGGGATAGTCCAGTTGTGACTCCTCCTGGTGTGGACATGGCACAGGCTGTAGTTGTTCCTGGGCGTAGAATATCTCGTTAGGGAAGGCGGCGATGTCAGGATGCATGCGTCCCTGACGTTTCAGGATAGCCGTGAAGGCTGTACGTCCTGCCTCTCTTTCTATACGTAGCAAACGCTCGAATAACGACAACCGGCAAGAAGACAGCCGTGGGTCGTCATCGGGTTGTTGTATCACGGCAGGCAACTGTTTATGGTCGCCTATCAGGATAAAACGGTCTATCTGGGGGGAGGCGAGTATTCCGATGACGTTGGGATCCAGGATCTGTGAGGCCTCGTCGATGATACATAAGGAGAAATGTTTCAATTGGAAGAGGAACGGTCGTGAGAGCATGGTGGCTGTCGTGCTGACCACTACTCTCGTATCGATGATCCGTTGTCGCACCTCGTCCATGCGGGGACTTGTCCCCATGAGTTGGTCTAGCAGATGGTCGGTAAAACGGGGGTCACAGGATGTCTCGCTGCCTTGTCGGATATAATCAATTCCCGCATCTGTCAGCATCGCGCAGATCTCGTCCACCGCACGGTTGGTGTAGGCAAGGATGAGAGCGGAGACCCTCTCTGACTCCCCCTTAGGGGGAGAAACGAGTTCTTCTTCTACCAAGAATCTCAATGCCATTGAGGTCTTGCCAGTGCCTGGAGGACCCTGGAGGATAAAGTAATCTTGTGCCTGTTTTGCTTTCAACAGGATATCATCATAATGTGGATGATAGGAACGAGAGAGTTGGAGGGACTTATCACAACGAGGGACCCTCTCACCTAAGAGCAACGCACGTCGTTCCGGGGATGCCGTACAGAAGGCTTGTAAGGAACGGATGGCGGAGGTGCTGCCACGGTCAGAGAACGAGGGCTCGATGGCATAGGTGGTGTCCTCGAAGACTTCCGGATTCTGCTGTCCGTCATTCAGCCGTACCGTCACCTCGTGGTCGCTCAACCGTTCGATGACTCCTTTATACAAGATGGCGGCGCATACCTTGGGCTCTCCCTCGTAGGCATAGAGACACACCATGTCGTTCCGACGGAAATTGGGAAGGAAGTCATCACCCATATCGGGAATGGAGAATGTCAGACGGTCATAACCACTGAAGGCGGACGACATCTCCTTGTGTAACATCCGTAACCCGTAGAAGATACATCCTGTATCACGTTTCTCTGTCAGTGGCATGTTCCACAGGTTGGCGACGGCACCCCCTTGTCCTTCCTGCGTACCGATTTTCTGTGCCAGCTGTTCCCGATAGACGAAGGAGAGCATCCGCTCCACATATTCCTGTTCTGTGGTGGAGAGTGCCTTCAGCCCCTCTATCTGGGGCATGATGTCCTTGAATCCCTCTTTTGCCGTCTTGAATTCCTGTGCCACGATCTGGTTACGCAGACGGATGGCGTCATGGAAGAGTTTCTGGTAGTAGTTGACCACCAGCAGCCCCTGTTTGGCGGGATAACGGGAATAGAGCAGGCGGATATCCACCTTATCGGCAGACAGATGGAAGTTATAGCGTAGGATGCCATAGTAAAGCAGCAGCTGCACATAATGTGCCTCCGCATAGAGATGGGAGGCGATAGGGGTAAGGTTCGAGGAATGTTCCAGGTTCCAGTTCTTCCCAGACTTCTGCTCCACCAACAAATGCTTGTCACTCGTCATCAGGTCGACACGTCCCTGCAGTCCTAAATGCTCACAGACGAAGGAGGGCTCTAAAAGAAGTAAGAAGTGAGATGTATGAGGTAAGAGTTGTGCTACCGCCTCCTTGATATTCTCCACTTGTCGGTAGGCGTCTTCCTTGAACTGCTGGGCATTAAAGTTCAGACATGTGCAGAACTGCAGGACCTGCTCACGGAAGGAGTGGCGGATGGTGTCGTTGGCATGGAAGTCCGACTGGTTGATGATGTCGTCCAAGGCTGCCCCCGCGAAGTTACCCAACAGGATGGGTTGTGTGTTTGCCTGTGGCTTGAAACGCTCCAAGGTATAGGCGATGGGACGGTGCTCCTTGTCAGAGAAACAAGCGGCAAGCGAGGAGATGTCCACGAGGAAGTCCGGCTCCACCACAATGAGCTTGGGCTGGATGGTCTGTCCCTCCCGATGACAGTCCAGCAGGTTAAGCTGCATACCCTCTGTCAACAGGGGGCGTAGTGTCTCATCGTCTGTCTGGATACACACACTACCGTCGTCTGTCGTCGCATAGATATATTTCTCGTCCCAGTATGACACCACACAACGGACATACTGCTGGTTGATCTGAAACGTGAGGTTCGTGGGACGACCCATAGTGGGAATACGGGTCACCAGCTCATGGGGGATATCCTCTGAGAAGACAGCGGAGATAAAGAGGGCAAGGGCACGCACGTCATAACGGAGGTCATCACGGGTCAGCACACTGTCTTTCCTGTTGGAATGCCGTCGCATGGTCTGGACGGCGATACGGTCGGCAATACCCATCCCTGCTTCCTTACACAGATAATCGGTCTGTGCCATCAGGTTACCGAAACCCTTTCCACTGCCCCTCAAAGCCTCCGCACAGGCAAGTACCAAAGTCTCATGCATATAACGCAGCACAGCAGCCGAAGGCTCTGCCTGTACGATCTCCATACAACGCTCAAAGAGTTCCGTGACTTTCATGCCTGCGAAGTTACGAAATATTTTTCACTTTTCGTTCGCACTTCATCAAAATTTTGTACCTTTGTCGTGGAATAATGACGTAAGGTTATAATAGTTACTAGACGATGAGTACAAGAAACTTCCTCTCAGCTGCCTGTCTGCTTCTTTGCATGATGGCATGTCGTCAGCAAATGCCCAAGGCATACGTTACGGAACTGGACAGTAACGACAGCCTCTCCATCGTGATGGGCGACTCTAAGATGATTGACTATCACAGTGAGCGCCTCGGCATCGACATCACCTATCCCTCCTTCCTTCGCCACCAGTATCTGGAGGAGGACCAGATGGAGGTCTTTATGAATGAGGATGTCTCCCTCTCATTCATGGTGAAGCATTTTGATGATGAGTTCAGCCGCTCCCCCGGACAGGATATGATGGGTATGGGCGCGGAGCTGTTGGAGGCTGGTGACGACTACTCCATTCACACAGGGCAGGACGGTGATCTCGAATATTATGGTAAAGTCCTTGACGACAGTCTTCGCTTCATCACCGTCATCCTCCGTTACGACCCCCGCCATGCTGAGGCTGTCGAGCCCCTCAAAGAATTAGTGCGCGACTACCACTTGTGAGACCTGTCAAGTGCAATTGCGGTGCAAGACGAACGCAGAGCCGAGCTCGCTCGAGCTATGCTGAGCCGCAGCCCGCAATCGCCGTTACATCCTCAATGCAACGGCAAAGGTACAACATTCCCATTGCGGTCTACGAATTTTTGGGTAACTTTTTTTTCAATAAATTTTGAAAGTGGTCATGAAGGTCATGAATGTCACGTGTCATTAAGGATTTCGGAATTCCCTAAAAATATCATAATATAAATATATATTTATATATATTAATATTATGGCAGAATTTCGCATCAAAAATCCTTAATGACACTCGTGACACATGACACTCATGACCACATTCCGATTCCCGATATTAATACAATAGCCCGAACATCCAAAGGGGGATGATCTGCGGTGTCGCGTATTCTATCTCATCGCGCACTACATAACCATTCTCCACGTCCGAGATCTGTTTCTTTCCTTTCTTCTTGCCTCCCACTTCAAACGTGTAGTCATCAACACAGAAATCACTCACACGAGACGCTATCACATCATGTTTAACATGCAGTTGGCTATAGAAGAATGTCTCGCGCACATTACCTATCTCTGCATTCTCGCCTACCAAGGTATATTGTATATTCGTGTTACCAAGGAAAACTTTCTCCACTTTGCCTAAGCCGCGCATGCCTCCAGTATCGTCCCGCAACTGACCTATCATCTCTGCCTTCTCCATGAACAGCAGGTAGTTCGGCACATCGTTGCGACTGATATGAAGTTCATTAGCCAGCGATTGCGCTTCCGGCTTATAGGGTGCACTCTGCGCTACAATAGACAACATTTGACGCAACTTGCGACCAGTAGCAGGACTCATTCTGGCATAATGCGGGATATCTGACTCCATCGTTTGACGAATCACATTCTGCATTCGCTCTTGGAAATCACCCTCCAATGCAAAAGGATAATATCCGTCACGCAGATACTGGCGGAAAATCGGTAACGGATGCTCCAACTCCTTCATCTGCACCTTCCCTGCCAACACGTCCTCCAAACGATACACTGGCACATGTATCTTATGCACCAGTTCCAAATACTCTCTGAATGACATGCCGTACAGATGTTTCATAACTACGCGCCTACTCAAGTCAGCCTCTCCATCCAACAAGTCGAGAATGGAAGAACCAGTGATGAACACTTTCAGTGCCGGGTGCGCGTCATATATCTGTTTTATCTCACGACTCCATCTTTCGTACTTATGTATCTCATCGATATACAGATGCTCGCCACCTTCTTTCACGAACTTATCTGCCAGTTCAATCAGCGTATGGGTCGTGAAATAACTGTGATCGGCAGACACATAGAGGCTGTACTCATCAGGAGTCTCTATGATATGCTGCTTTACCATTGTACTCTTACCTACACCCCGTCCGCCTGTCAGGCATAGAAGGCGATTGTTCCAATTTATCTGGTCGTACAGATAACGCTTGAAATCCAGTGATGTCAAGTTCAATTGCTCCCGCATGTACTGCAATAATGCTCCTTCTATCATATCTTTAGTTGTTTAATTTGCACTTTCTAAGGTGCACATTCTTGTATTTTATGCACTATGCACGGTGCAAATTTACCTATTTTATTTCATATATGCAACAAACAATCTAACTTTTTGCAAAAACTTTACCCTACTAACCCCTAACCTCTAACCCTTAAACCATAACCCATAACCATAACCATAACCCCTTTCCAGTATCTGTTAAAGGGCGTTCCAGTATCTCCCATAGGGGTATAACAGCCTTTAGCATCAGGCATACCAGCCTTTAGAACAAGTGGTGGCAGATACTGGAGTGGGGGATAGAAGGCATCGGAATCAACCCCATTT
>JAEEGJ010004120.1_pt1 | contig 50895 bp, 50 predicted proteins | sample 8958761 | NCBI WGS metagenome assembly JAEEGJ01 (sample SAMN16246546, study PRJNA631951) | gut metagenome | biome: gut microbiome; feature: rumen; material: RS-attached | host: Bos | place: Iran: Karaj | collected 2018-10
GAATCAAGCCTGAGGATATCACAGTAACAAGAGACAAGAACGATATGGTACTTCTTGTTGGCAACAAGGGAGACAGCCTGAGGATAGTAAACCAGTTCAGCAACTATAAGTATCAGGTAGAAAACTTTGAGTTCGCGGATGGAACTGTTGCGCATATCGACCTTAATAAGTCTGAATTTGTTATTGACATTGAAGGAACAGTTACGGTTGAACAGACAGCAGCAGAATACCTCTCAAATCTGTATACAGATGATGTATTCAGCGGTGAGCTTACCACAGACAATGCAGTTATCTCAGAAGTAACAGACAGCATGAGCATTGGTGATGAAAGCGACGATATATCAGATATCGCCAATATCCAGGCAATGGTGCTTGCGGAGAATATGTCGGCATTCAGCAATGAAAGCCAGATATCCGACGGTATTAATATCAGCGATATCACATCAGATTCTTCAGCACTCGACCAACTCCTTGTAAACTCATCAATGCAGTGAATTTAATTAAAAAAAGTGCAGCAGTAAAAACTGCTGCATTTTTTTCATCGAACAATAATTACCATGATTTAAAGCTGTTTTTCGCGGTATAATATTAACACGGCATCAATAATACTTTACAAGGAGATAATGTTATGAGCAATAACAGCAATAATAAAGGTGTAATGACAGAAAAGGGCAGAGAGGCTCTCGAAAGATTCAAGATGGAGTCAGCAAATGAGCTCGGTATCAATCTCAAGCAGGGTTACAACGGCGACCTTACTTCACGTGAGGCTGGTTCTATTGGCGGCAGCATGGTCAAGAAGATGATCGATTCTTACAAGATGCAGTAAGAGCAGTATCATAATGGAAAAGGGAACGCTCAGGCGTTCCCTTTTGTATATTATCTGAAAAGCAGATATGCACAGATCGCAGCTGCGATAAAGCCGAATACCGCACCGCATATGACCTTTATAAGCGGACTGCCTATGCTTTTTATGCGTTCTGCAGATATCTCGTCAAGGGGCTTGCCCTCCATGAAAGCCTTTATCTCCTTGTAGGTCTGGATATTGTTTGCCTTTTTCATTTTTTCGACCTTCACAGCCGTGAACATTGTAACGGCGAACAGGATACCCCATATAACTCCGCCCAGCCAGCCGAGATACTTTATCAGCGGTATAATAGAAACGGGCAAAGCCAGGAACTCTGCTGCATACAGCCACGACAAAGCATTGAATTTCTTCACGTCATTTTTTTCGATTTCATTTTTCATAGATTCAACATCTCCTTTAACTAATTCGTCAAGAGAAATATTGAAAAGATTTCCAAGCAGCAGAAGGCTGTGTATGTCCGGGTAGCTCTTGCCGTTTTCCCAGTTTGAGACGGTCTGTCTGCTGACATATGCTTTTTCAGCAAGGGTCTCCTGTGACCAGTTCAGCTTTCCGCGGTACTTTTTGATCTGATTTCCTATCTCCATGTTTTTCCTCCTTGGAGTTTTTTCTCCTGACTGACAACAGTATAGCATCAGCCGGGAGAAAGGTCTATAAATTTGTTTTTACATTGACCGAAAAAGCTGTCAAAATGCTTTTACAAACCATGTAAAAGCGCTTTTACATGGCGAAATACAGGCATTTGTACTATATACAAAAAGGGCAGCTTAAAGGTCTGCCCTTTTTAATGAAAGCTTATTTATTTTTTCGTCTTATGACGATAGCGACAAGGTCCGGACCTATATTTGATGTGACCACAGCTCCTATGCAGCCTGTCATCTCAGCTTTTCTGCCGGTTTTTTTAACGAGTTCCTTTTCAACTTCCTTTGCGACAGTGTCATCTCTGCCGTGGATAAGGATATAAGGAGTCTGAGGAGTCATATTCTTCTCGACGATCTCCACAAACTTCGGAACGATATTTTTCTCGCCTCTGATCTTGTCAACTGTCTCTGTGGTGCCGTCGGCAAAGAGTATGATCGGTTTCAGTCCGAGGAGTTCACCGGCAAAAGCCTTGGCTGCGGATATACGTCCCGACTTCTTGGCATACTTCAGCGAGAACGGAACAGCATAGACTGCGCTTACATTGAACCAGTCCTCAAGATAAGCGACAATCTCTTCGGCGTCAGCGCCGCGGCGTATCTTTTTGGCAGCTTCCATTACAGGATAACCGTACAGAAGGGTGTAGCATTTTGAGTCAAGGTTGAAAATTCGGAGCTTGTCCTTGGCTTCGGGATTGTTCTCGAAGAAGTCGTTCTTTGCCATTATGGAATTGTTGTATGTACCCGAACCCTGTGAGTTTATGGAAACGCTGATGATATCAGTATAGCCCTGCTCGAAGAGCTCTTTGTAGGCTTCCTCGAAAGCAATTGGAGAGATCTGCGAATGCTTCGGGATCTCATCAGTTTCACTGAGGAGCTCGTAGAATTCCTGAGTTGATTTGTCATACATTTCTCTGAAGCTCTCACCGCCAACTGTAAGAGTAAAAGGAAGGACCTTTATGCCCAGCTCATCAACAGTCTCTTTCGGCAGGTCACAGCATGAATCGGTAAGTATTACGATCTTTGACATTTTAATATCTCCTTTACCATGTATATTGAGTAAGTTTTCCCTCACGGGAGAGGTCGGGGTAGTCCCATTGCCTGAGCACCTCGTATACCGCTATTGCTACGGAATTCGAGAGATTAAGGCTGCGCAGTTCATTGCGCATGGGGATACGCAGACAGCTTTCGGGATTATCATGGAGCAGCTTTTCTGGAAGTCCCTTGTCCTCACGTCCGAATACGAGGTAGGAGTTATCCGGAAATTCCGCGTCGCTGTGGACCTGCTTTCCCTTGGTAGTGAAGTAGAAAAAGCGACCGTCCTTGTTTTTTATGAAAAAATCGCTGAGGCTGTCATAGTAGGTTATATCGAGCTTGTCCCAGTAGTCCAGACCGGCGCGTTTGAGCTGTTTGTCGCTGACCTCGAAGCCGAGGGGACGGACAAGATGCAGCCTTGCGCCCGTAACAGCGCAGGTACGGGAGATGTTCCCGGTATTCTGCGGTATCTGCGGTTCTACAAGGACGATATTCAGGTTTTGCATATTTCACCTTTTCAGAAACGGAATATTTTATTCCTTGATTCAGATAATAATAGCGTCCGCACTGCGGACAATAATTATTACGGAGCAAATGATATGAACTATAGATCTCTTGCAAAGGGAGCGGCTGCGGGAGCTGCGGTTGGCATAGCCTTCTACGCTCTTTCAAGTGCCGGACCTATGAAGAAAATGAGCATAAAGCGCGACGCCGGAAAGGCTCTTAAAGCCGCAGGCAACCTTCTTGACGATATCAAGTCGGTGATTATGTAGCTTCGCCGGAATTGCGCCTGAAGCCGAGATAGCTCTCAAGTATGAGAACTGCTGCCACAGCGTCAACTACCGCTTTGCGTTTTTTGCCGCGGGTGTTGGTGACGTTCAGCGCATTATGGGCTGAAACAGTGGTGCAGCGCTCGTCCCAGAGCTTTATGGGACAGCCAGTGAGCTTTTCCAGCTCCTCGGCGAAGAGCCTGCATTTTTCGGCTCTTTCGCCGACTGTTCCGTTCATATTCATAGGATAGCCGACAACTATCTGTTCCGCACGCTGTTCTTTTGCGAGAGCGGCGGTTTTTTCTATACATTTAACGAAGTCCTTTTCGGCGATGACGGTGACGGGAGAAGCTATCATTTCGCTTTTTCCGCAGACCGCGATACCCGTTCTTGCGTCGCCGAAGTCAACTGACATTATTATCATTGTTACCTCCGATAAATCAAAGTTTTGATAAGCAAAATTATGATTTAGTTTAGAGTTGAGAATTGAGAGTTGACAGTTGTGGCGTATCGCCTGCGGCGGTATAATTTAAATAATATGAGCGCAGCGAACTCATTAACTCTTAACTCTTCACTCTCAATTCTCAACTAAATCAAAATTTAGCAAAGCTGAATTTTGATTTACCAAGGCTTGACTGTGCCTATTATTTCCTTGACGGAAGCAATGCCCTTGCTGTCAAGCCATTCGTTCATTTCCTCAATTATCCTTACAGGAGCATAAGGGTCGGTGAATATGGCAGCTCCCACCTGTACTGCGGAAGCGCCTGCCATCATGAGCTCTATGGCGTCACGTCCCGATGATACGCCGCCCATGCCGATAACAGGGATATTTACCGCATTTGCTACCTGCCATACCATGCGAACAGCTATGGGGAATACCGCAGGACCGCTCATGCCGCCTACATTGTTGCGGAGTATTGGTCTGCCTGTGTTTATGTCTATCCTCATGCCGAGGAGAGTATTTATAAGTGAAACTGCGTCTGCGCCGGCTGCCTCAACAGCCTTTGCGATTTCCGCAATGCTTGTTATATTGGGAGAGAGCTTTACCACAAGGGGCTTTTTTGTGGCTGCGCGGACCCTTTTCGTGACTTCAGCCGCCATTTCGCAGCTCGTACCGAAAGCCGCTCCGCCCTGTTTTACGTTGGGGCAGGAGATATTCAGCTCAATCATGTGAACGTCTGTAGGTTCGAGCTTTACGGCTACCTCGGCACATTCATCGGGAGTTGAACCAGCTATGTTGGCAAGTACCACAAGATCCTTTGTAAGAAGATAGGGGAGCTCAGTCTCTATGAAATGGTCTATGCCGGGGTTCTGAAGTCCTACGGAATTTAGCATACCAGAGGGGGTTTCAGCTATTCTCGGCGCGAGATTGCCTGTGCGGAGATGAAGGGTAGTTCCCTTTGTGGCGATACCGCCAAGCTTGTCAAGCGGGAAGAGCTCCTCGTACTCTCTGCCGTAGCCGAAAACGCCGGAGGCAGGGATTACAGGGTTTTTGAAGTCAACGCCGCAGACTTTTACGGAAAGATCAGCCATTACCAGAGCACCTCCTCAGCATTGAAAACAGGACCGTCCTTGCAGACGTGGGCAAAGTATTCCTCGTCGTTGCGGACTGTACGGCAGGCACAGCCGAGACAGGCACCAATACCGCAAGCCATACGCTCCTCAAGGGATATCTCGCAGAATATGCCGTTTTTCTTGCATATATCTGCAACGCCCTTTAGCATAGGCATAGGACCGCAGGCGTATACCGCGTCTATACCGCCTTTTCCGGCAAGCTCCGCAAGAGGCTGGGTAACAAAGCCGTGTATACCGGCTGAGCCGTCGTCGGTGCAGAGAATGGACTCGGCACCTGTGCTGCGGAAGTCGTCCTGCAATATCACTGCGGAAGCGTTCCTGAAGCCGCTTATGGCTGCAGCCCTGCTGCCGTAGAACTTCGCAAGTGGAAGCATGGGCGGAGTACCTATACCGCCGCCGATGAGTATTACCTTATTATAATTATTATCTAACGTAAAGCCATGACCGATGGGAGCCAGCATATCTATGAGCTCGCCCTTGTTGAGCTTGGCTATTTCGGAGGTGCCCTCGCCGCGTATCTCGAATACTATCCGGAGAGTGCCTTTTTCCTTGTTGATACCGCAGATAGATATAGGTCTGCGGAGAGTGAAGCCCTTGGCTCTTATATGTACGAACTGACCCGGACAGGCAATTGCTGCAATTTCGGGACAGGAAATGGTGAAGCTGTATATTTCACGGGCGATAGCGGTTTTTTCCGTGATCGGGTATTGACCCTGGATATATTTCATATTTACCTCCCTTGATTTAGTTGAGAATTGAGAGTGGAGAGTTAAGAGTTAATGAGTTCGCTGCGCTTATATTATTTAAATTATATCGCCGCAGGCGATACACCACAACTGTCAACTCTCAATTCTCAACTCTAAACTAAATCATAATTTTGCTCCGCAAAATTATGATTTATACTATTATAACATATATGGTCAAAAATTGCAACAGGCAAGGCGGGACCCCTTTTAATATAGTATATATTGATTGGTCGGACCAATATGAAAAAGTGAGAAAAAAGCTGAAAATTAATGAAATACAATGATAAATCCAAAAAAATATTCAAAAAAACCCGAAATCGTTAAAAAACAAGATTTGCGGTTCAGATGAACTTATGTTATAATCATATCATCATCAGAGAGGAGTTAAAGACTATGAACAGACTGATACCTGGTACGACAATGAAATTTAATGAACAGGCAAGAGAATCCGCGTTTTCGCTTATTTCTCCGGTGCTTGAAGCAACTGGCGGACTTACGCTCTCACAGCTCTCAAAGCTCACAGGCCTTGAGGGCACGACCATCCAGAACTGGATAAAGAGGGGGTGGGTATCAGCTACCAAAGGCAAGAAGTATTCTGAAAAACAGATACTTCGTATACTCCTTATCAATATGCTCCGCAAGGCTATGAAGCTGGAGGATATTGCGAATCTGATGCGTTACATCAACGGTGACGTTGAGGACACTTCGGACGATATCATCGATGATATACTGCTTTATGACATACTTTGCAGGATAATATTCACAGCTGAGGACGAGGGCGCGTTCGATACGGAACACGTAAAACAACTCGTTGCAAATGAAGTCGCTGAGAACAACAAGGATATCACTGACGGTGAAAAGCTCAAGAAAGCTATGTACGTCATGGTAATGGGTTACAGAAGCGGCTGCCTCAGGACTGAGATGGAAAAGGGTCTTGAAGTGATACTTGACGAAATGTGATGTGATTTTGGGGTAAACAATACGTGGTATAGAATTATGGGAGGTTTTGAAAATGAATGTTGTAACTGCATTACTAATGAGCAAGAAGAAAATAATCAAGCTGTTTGAAGTATCAAAGGCGTTTTCGGCAGACAGTGCCAAGACTCTTCACGAAATGGGTATCTACAATCCCGAAGCCACCTTTGAGCTTCTCTACGACAACGTGATATCAGCCACGGGAAACGGAAAATATTATCTTAACAGGAATTAAAGCATAAGAAGTATTAAAAGAGGTGAACAGATATGGCTTTTTTCGTACCACCTGTATTCCTTATAAGGAAAAAAAGACTGATAAGATCGCTGATGAAAGCAAATGCTTATTCAGCTGACACTGCAAAGAGGCTTGATGAGCTTGACTTGCTGAATCCGTATGCGTTTCCCTTTCTGACAGTACGTATGGTAAGGCGGAACGAGATATCGGTCACTAACGAAGGAAAATACTATCTTTGCAAATAAAAGGAGAATTATTATGTCTGTAAATGTAAGAGAGATCAATAACAATATCCCTAAGAAGGCAGGCTTCAAGGGAATAAAATGGATGATAGCGGGAATTGCCGCAATATTTCTTGCCGCAAATTCTTTCACGATCGTTCCCGCAGGTCATACGGGAGTTGTCCTCACACTCGGTGAGGTATCCAGCAATCCTCTGTCTGAGGGCTTCCATGTAAAGGCTCCCTTCATTCAGACTGTAGAGAAGATGTCCAACAAGATACAGGTGTATCAGACAGACGCTTCAGCGGTATCGAGGGACCTCCAGACCGTAAAGAGCACCATAGCTGTAAACTACAGGCTCGTTTCGGATATGACTCCTAAGATGTACAAGGATACGGGCATGGAGTATGAGACCATTCTTATGATGCCTGTGGTACAGGAGTGCATGAAGTCCGCGACAGCCAAGTACAATGCAGAACAGCTCATAACAGAGCGTGAGTCTGTAAGCAACGAGGTCAAGGCTTCACTTGACGAAAAACTCAACGGCTACGGCGTTTACATAGAGAAGTTCAATATAGTAAACTTTGATTTCTCAAAGGAGTTCAACGAGGCTATCGAGGCAAAGCAGGTAGCTGAGCAGAACCTTCTCAAGACCAAGACGGAGCAGGAGCAGGAAAAGGTAGTCGCAAAGACAGATGCTGAGAAAAAGGTCATCGCAGCAAAAGCCGAGGCAGAGGCTATACTTGCTCAGGCTAACGCTCAGGCTGAGGCCAACAGGCTCCTTGAGGAGTCACTTTCAAACAAGGTCATCGCTTATGAGCAGATCCAGAAATGGAACGGCGTAATGCCTAAGGTAACTGGCAGTGACGGCGGACTGCTCATAGATGTTAATATAGATGATGCAGCGCCCGCTTCGGCAGCTGCAAACTGAAATGAATAATACCGGGGATAGGTTGGCTGCTCTCGGAGCGGTATAAAGATCTCTATCTCCGTCGGGGGGCGGAGATAGAGAAACTCATCTGACCAAAGTAGGGATCCGAAGCTGCTTTATTAGAAAGCTTCGCATTAATAAAAAAAGTGCAGCAGTCTGGGGAGACGGGCTGCACAGGGGTTGACATTTGATACAAGACGCATTTGACAGCGACATAATAAGCCATGATATAGGGGTGATCGGGGGTAAACGATCACTCATGCCGCAAGGCAAAGCATAAAATGCGGTGGTTTTCTTGAAAAAAAGCAGAGACAATTTAGGGTTCGGGTCTCTGAGGGATGTATTGGGCATCTCTTCACAACATTATAAGGGGATCAAGGAGAGCTTATGTAGGGGTACATAAGCTCTTCTGCATTTCTGAAGAAAATACGCTCCTTTTCATATTCTGTGAGAGGGAGCCTTTCTATCATGGCTATCTCGTTTGCCGGGTCGTCCCAGGGACAGTCGCTGCCGAAGAGGATCTTATCCGCTCCCTGCATACGGATTATGCGCAGAAGCTGTTCATCACTGATATAGCGTGAAATAACGCTGACGTCGAACCACAGGTTGTCATATCTTCCCGCGGTATATTTTTCCGTATCGTCCCACAGCTTCAAGCCGCCAAGGTGTGCGGCTATTATTTTGAGCTCCGGGAAGGCATCTGCCACAGCCGCAAAGCTCCGGGGCGTGGCTCTTATTATATCTCCGGAGTAGGGATCCCAGCCGCCGTGAAAGACCACAAAGAGACCGAGTTCAGATATTTTTTCGTATATCGGGAACATTCTCTTCTCGTCGGGACAGAAATTCTGATATTCCGAGTGGAATTTCACTCCGCACAGTCCCAGGGACTTTATCCTTTCCGCTTCTGAAATGGCGTCCCCGGCGTCAGGGTGTACCGTACCGCAGCAGAAAAGACCGTCTCCCATGACGGAGGCAGCCCAGTCGTTGATAGTTTTCTGCTGTGAGGGCTTTGTAGCCACAGGCAGCAGCAAGGCACGGTCTATGCCGTTTTCGGCAAGTTTTCTGCGGAGCCCGGCTATTGTACCGTCCGTTGCAGGAGCTATGCCGCTTGTCTCTGCAAGTCCTGAGAGAGCACGGTCTGCGAGCTCGTCGGTAAAAGCGTGAACATGAAAATCAAAATACCTCATTTATTACTCCATTACGTGCTCCATAGCGTGATAGAAGATAGTTTTTACATGATCGTCGCAGAGGGAATAGAATATGGTTTTTCCGTCCCGGCGCGAGCTGACGAGGCGGGCCTGTTTCAGCACTCTCAGCTGATGAGAGATCGCAGACTGAGTCATGCCGAGCAGCCTTGCGATATCGCATACGCACATCTCACTCTGGCAGAGGACGAAAATTATCCTTATCCTTGTTGCGTCACCGAATACCTTCAGAAGCTCGGCGGCTTCATACAGCTTTGCTTCGTCTGGCATGACCTTTGACACCTTGTCTACTATATCCTTATGTACTCCGTGAGTGCCGCAAATATGTTCTTCCATGTAATGCCTCCTTTATATCCTTGTTATTATGAGAACTGCCGCCAGAGCCGTGACAATACCGAGAATAAAACCGATAGTGCAGGTGGCGCAGGAGAATTTGTCGAAAACGAATTTTTTGTTCCTTGAGAGGAAAACTGTACAGCTTTTGTCGCTTCTGTAGAGCCTGTTCTGCATGAAGCCCTCTTCCGGGAATATATTGGGGTATTCCGCATCGTCTATTTTGTAGTAGGCGACCTTGAAATTGCTCCGTGGGCTTTTGTCTATACGTGAAAAAACAGCCTTATGCTTTTTTGCGAACAGCATACGCACGAAAAAGAACATCAGCAGAAGCAGGGAAACGGTGTAGATAAGTCCGAGGAGGGCTGCTGCCGCAGCGAGCAGATAAATGGGCTTTACGCCGATAACAAGGCAAAGAACGGCGATAATAGCTAAAACAAGTATGAACTCCACAGCGATCCCCCCCTGTACTGAAGTCTGACTGTATTTTTATATCATTTAAATCAATTAAGATGAATGCTTCGCATTCAATTATATCACATCAGGAATGAAATTTCCACTCTTTTTTGAAAAAAGTGGTTAGCGAGCTGAGCCAGCTCGACCGCTTGCCACGTTTCGCTCGTAAACTCGCTTACCCTTAACAACGCCCTTACCTGTACATCGCTTACGGTACTATTAATGGCGGATATTATCCGCCCCTACATACATTCTATCTATCTATCTATGTACTCCCTAAGCAATATACTTTAACGGTTTAACTCGTTATAGATACATAGATAGATTGAAACATTCAAGCTTAGTTGAGAGTGGAGAGTGGTTAGTGATCAGTGCTTAGTGATTAGAATTGTAGGGGTGCTTGACCAGCGCCCGTGCCTACACACTTACACACTTTCTGAGAGTAAGTGATGATCTGATAATGTGATAATGCTGACAGCTAAATAATACTTGCTTTTTTACCGGCAGTGTGTTATAATTATATCAATCATTCGGGATACACCGGATAACAAGAAAACGGAGGTTTTTATTATGAGAGCAGTCGTAACTGTTATTGGTAAGGACACTGTAGGTATCCTTCATAAAGTAAGCGGTATCTGCGCTGAATACAATGTAAATGTAATAGAGGTGACACAGAGCGTTCTCCAGGATATGTTCGCTATGATAATGCTTGTTGATATATCCGAAATAAAGGGGGATTTCTCCGAACTTGTTGACCGCATGACAGCTCTCGGAACAGAGCTCGGTCTTTCGATACACACAATGCACGAGGATATCTTCAACTCCATGCACAGTGTCTGATGAAAGGAAGTCCGCTAAATGCTTAATGTATATAATATACTTGAAACTATCCGCATGATACAGGACGAGTGCCTTGATATACGTACTATCACTATGGGTATCTCGCTTCTTGACTGTATCGATACGGACATAGACAAGGCTTGTGAAAAGGTCTACAATAAAATAGTGACGAAGGCTGGAAATCTTGTTCCTGTCGGTCAGCAGATAGAAAAGGAATATGGCATCCCCATCGTTAACAAGCGTATTTCTGTTACTCCTATCGCTATGCTTGCCGCAGCCTGTCCTGACAGTGATACCGTAAAGTTCGCAAAGGCTCTCCAGAGAGCAGCCGACACCTGCGGAGTAAACTTCATTGGCGGCTATTCGGCACTTGTACACAAGGGCTTCAGCGCAGGAGATATGGCTCTTATAAAGTCTATCCCGGAAGCTCTTGACGTAACTCAGAATATATGCTCATCAGTAAATATCGGCTCTACAAAGTCGGGTATCAATATGGACGCTGTCAAGCTCATGGGACAGATAGTCAAGGAAGCTGCAATAAAGACCGCTGACCGCGACTGCATAGGACCTGCAAAGCTTGTGGTATTCTGCAACGCCGTTGAGGATAACCCTTTCATGGCAGGAGCCTTCCATGGTGTGGGCGAGCCTGACTGCGAGATACACGTGGGCGTTTCGGGTCCGGGAGTTGTACGCGCAGCTCTTACAAAATACCCTGACGCTTCAATAAATGAAATTGCGGATATAATCAAGAAGACCGCGTTCAAGATAACACGTATGGGACAGCTGGTTGGCGCGAGAGCTTCCGAGCTCCTCGGTGTGCCCTTCGGTATAGTTGACCTGTCACTTGCTCCCACACCTGCCGTCGGCGACAGCGTTGCCCATATCCTTGAGGAAATGGGACTTGAGATGTGCGGCACTCACGGTACTACAGCCTGTCTTGCAATGCTCAACGACGCTGTAAAGAAGGGCGGCGTTATGGCTTCCTCCACAGTCGGCGGACTTTCCGGTGCTTTTATCCCCGTATCCGAGGACGCAGGCATGATAGACGCGGCTGTTGCAGGCGTTCTCAGCCTTGAAAAGCTTGAAGCAATGACAGCTGTATGCTCTGTCGGACTTGACATGATAGTTGTTCCCGGAGAGATTTCCCCGGAGACTATCTCCGCTATTATCGCCGACGAAGCGGCTATAGGCATGGTCAACTCCAAGACCACGGCGGTCCGCCTTATCCCTGCTATCGGCAAGAAGGAAGGCGATACTCTCGAATTCGGCGGACTCCTCGGAAGCGGACCTGTTATGCCGATACGTGAGAAGTCGCCTGCCAAGTTCATCAACCGCGGCGGACGTATCCCCGCGCCTATGCAGAGCCTGAAGAATTAGTAATCAAAAAGCAGTGAACACCGGGGCGGCGTTCCGTAATGATGAGGGCGGATATATCCGCCCTTTTCAATTACCGAGCTGAGCCAGCTCGACCGCCTCCACGCTGCCGCTTGCAAGCTCGCTCACTCTTATCAATATCCTTACTTGTACATCGCTTACAGCACATTTGATGTAATTGACGGGCGAGCGAAACTTGCCCCTACACTTAGTTCTTAGCTCTTAGTTCTAAGCTCTGAGGAAGCTGTCCCTACAATTACGCATTAAACAAGAGGTGATACTATGGATATCCGCAATATACCTGCGCTTTTCGGGCTTCCCGAAGCCGAAAGTCTCACAGAGCTGTCGGCAGGGCACATAAACCGGACCTTTCTTGTTGTCTGTGAAAATAAAAAATATATCATGCAGTCGCTGAACAGCTCCGTTTTTCGTTCTCCCGGAACTGTTATGGACAATATAAGCCGTATCGAAGCGGCTTTTCAGACGGTTCCGGATATTGCCGTCCCGCATTTTATCGCCTGCGGCGATAAAAACTATGCGGTCGCCGACGAAAGTGTATGGCGTATGTACAGGTATATCCCGGCGACCGCAGGCGCCGCGGCAACTGCCGCGGCGGCGGGACGGGCATTTGGCACATTCATCAGGGCGATGGACGGACAGGAGCTTTCACACACTCCCGCTATTGAAGGCTTTCACGACTTTGACCGCTATTTTGCGAGGCTTTCCGAAAAAAACGGAGCAGAACGCAGCATAATGACAAAGCTTGACAAGCTCCGCGATGCTCTCGGACAGGTCTTTACGGATACGCTGAAAAAACGTGTGATACACGGCGACGCAAAGCCGGATAATATCATAATCGGTGATATTCCGACTATCATCGACCTTGATACTGCAATGTACGGCTATGCAGCCATAGACTACGGCGACCTTGTTCGCTCGGTCTGCCGCGGAAAAGAGCAATTTACGGCGGAAATACGCGATGTCACGCAGGGCTTCGCTCAGGGACTTGCCGAGCTTCTCGGTGGGGACGAGGTAAAGTCGCTGTATTACGGTGTGCTTTGGCTGACGGGTGAACTTGCCGCAAGATATCTTGCCGACAGCCTGAGTGAAGAGAGATATTTCCGCAGTAAGAGCGCTGCGGAATGTTCAGCCCGTGCAGAGGAGCTGCTTCGGCAGCTGGATATGTTTAACGAACGCGGCGAGGAGATAAGAGAGATAATATATTCACATATGGGCTGAGCGGCAGTTGCATTTTTTACCTTAATATGTTATAATGAGTGCAATGAACTATGTTCAGGGAGCGCAGATCCTCTATAAGTCGGGGAATCTGCGCAGTGCCCTGATCTGTGTCAAGCCCGTTTTCACTGAAGGGCTGGGCGGACATTGATTATATAATAAATAAATGGGGCTGAGAAAATGAAACTTATGGACTGCCATACACATACACAGTTTTCGGTGGATTCCGAGGCAGATATCAACGAATGTGTCAGGCGGGCGGCTGAGCTTGAGCTTGCGGCTTACGCTATAACGGACCACTGCGAGTGCAATGCATGGTACGGCAGAGAACACTATTCCGAAGCCGAGCAGCAGGTCAGGGAGAGCTTTGATTATGCCTCTGATTTTGAAAGGTCAGTATCTGCGGTAACTGCAATGAAAGAAAAGTACGCAGGTAAGCTGAATCTTATCTGCGGCGTTGAGCTGGGACAGATACTCCATGATACTGACGCGGCAAAGACAGTGAACGCCGACAATAGAGTGGATTTTATAATTGGCTCGGTGCATCAGGTGCTTGGAGAGCAGGACTTTTACTTCATAGACTATGAGAAACTGACCATGGACGAGATATACGACCTGCTGGAGCGCTATTTCAGGGAAGTATACGACCTGAGCAGAACAGACCTTTTCGACGTTGTCGGTCATATCACCTACTGTCTGCGCTATATGAAGCAAAGGCACGGCATATGCGCTGATATAAGCCGCTTCGATGATATGATAGGTGAGACCTTCCGCAATCTTGCGCAGAACGGCAAGGGTATAGAGATAAACACTTCGGGACTGAGACAGGGCTTCGGCGACTGCTTCCCGGATCTTAAATATGTCAAGCTGTTCCGTGATCTTGGCGGAGAGATAATCACCATAGGTTCCGATTCCCATACCGTTGAGGACATAGCCGCCAATGCGGCAGACGGTGCGGAGCTTGCGCGAGCCGCAGGTTTCAGGAGACTTGCTTATTTCAGGAAGAGAAAACCGTATTTTACAGATATCGTGTGAAATGGAGCGGATATAATGGGTAAGCGCACTTTTTTGTTCGGACTTGTTCTTCTTGCAGCCGTATCGGCTTCTGGCTGCAAATCTTCATCTGAGAAGACCGGGAAAGAAGATAACAGCACCACTGCTGCGGAAGAGACTACTGCCGCAGAGAAGACCACTGCCGCGGAGGATACCGCTTCCGCAGAGACCACGACCCGCAAAAAGAAGAAGGAAAAGTCAGGTATGCGGGGCTATCTTGAAAAGAGCAGAAAAGCCAGAGCGTCTTCTTACGCTATGAGTATGCTGCATGAAGCTGAGTTTTTTTTGCTCGATAAGGAATGCGTCGCGGATCAGGATATATTGTATTCATGTACGAGTGAGGGCGAATTGGGAAAGTATCTCCGGGAAAACTGTCTGCTGAAGGACGACAATGATATTGAGTTTATCATGATGTTCAGCGATAAAGGCGTTCCTGACAGGCTGATACTGTGTAAGGAATACGACGATGATGACTATGTGGGCTTCTGCGGAGATGTAAAGGATTCCGATATACTTTCAGATGTGAAATGGAGCGAGGTTTTGAAGCAGTACGGCTTCACCAAGGGAGAATATACCGGACTGAAGCTGAAAAAGGACAATACCGTGTATACTACAGAGCCGCGCAGGGAACTGGACCTTGAAGACGAGGATATGCTTGAATCATGCATACTTGCTTCATCGATCGGCTGGGAGTTCAACCGTGGCACATCGGATATCCCTTTTTACCTTTACGGCAAATGGAGCAAGGATGCTCCGTTTACAGCGGATTTTGACTGGGAGGTCCCGGAGCACGGAGACATAGAGTATATCCTGGTATTCAACGGTTTCAGCGTATCACAGGTTTTCTGCTGGGACACCGAACGGGATAAAAAGTATGTCGGTGATTCTGATATGGGATTCGGCTATACGAACTTCATTGAAAAGACCTGGGACGACGTGCTTGAATACTACGGTTATACTCAGGGCGAATACGTTGAATACTGATAATAATGAAAGGAACTGATACTATGAACGATATTATAAGGATATTACAGCAGAACGCCCGTATTTCCGACAGAGAACTGGGCGAAATGCTCGGCGTTTCAGCGGAGGAGGCAGCAGCTGAGATAGAAAGGCTGGAAAAGAGCGGCGTCATAAAGGGCTACAGCGTTATAGTAAACGATGACCTCTACGATGATTCCGTAGTTTACGCCACTATCGAGCTGAAGGTAACTCCTCAGCGTGACTGCGGCTTCGACGATATCGCAAAGACTATAATGATGTACGACGAGGTTGAGAGCGTCAGCCTCATGTCCTCCGGAGCATACGACCTTGCGGTAGAGGTAAAGGGCAGCAATCTGAAGGACGTGGCTTTCTTCGTCTCGGAGAGACTTGCAACAATAGACGGTATTCTTTCCACATCGACCCATTTCATACTGAAAAAATACAAGGAAAAAGGCATTTTCATTGACGGTGAAGAGCCTGACGAAAGGGGACTCGGCTGATCGTGATAGATTACGACAAGGTCCTTTCGGACAAGATAAAGAGCATAAAGCCGTCAGGAATACGTAAGTTCTTCGATATCGCAGGAACTATGGAAGATGTCATCTCCCTCGGAGTCGGCGAGCCGGACTTCAATACTCCTTGGGCTATAAGGAAATCCGCTATACAGGTGCTGGAGAGAAAGCACATAATTTACGGTCCCAACAAGGGTATCGCTCCACTGAGAAATACCATTTCCGCCCATATCGAAAAGGAACACGGCGTGAAGTACGATCCTGACAAGGAGATAATCGTTACCGTCGGAGGCTCAGAGGCTATAGACCTCACTGTACGCGGACTTCTTGATCCGGGTGACGAGGTGCTTGTGGTAGAGCCCTGCTTCGTTTGTTATGCTCCCCTTGTGGAGCTGGCGGGAGGCGTACCTGTTTCCGTACCCACACATATCGAGAACAATTTCAAGCTGACCCTTGAAGATTTCAGGGATAAGGTCACTGAGCGGACAAAGCTGCTCATACTGCCTTTCCCGAACAATCCCACGGGAGCGGTAATGACGAGGGATGACCTTGAACCGATAGCGGAATTTCTCCGTGATACCGGTATAATGGTGCTGACTGACGAGATATATTCCGAGCTCACCTACGGCATGAAGCACTTCTCCATTATCGAGCTGGAGGGCATGAGGGAGCGTACCATATACGTAAACGGCTTCTCAAAGGCTTATGCCATGACAGGCTGGAGGCTCGGCTATGTCACCGCGCCCGCACCGATCATATCACAGATATCAAAGATACATCAGTACGGTATCATGTGCAGTCCCTTTATCAGTCAGAACGCCGCTGTTGAAGCTCTTACCTCATGCGATGAGGAGGTAGCGAAAATGGTGGCTGAGTATAATACCCGCCGCCGCTATCTTGTGGGCGAGTTCAACCGCCTCGGACTGACCTGTTTCAATCCGGAAGGAGCCTTCTATGTATTTCCGTGCATAAAGAGCACAGGTCTTACAAGTGAGGAGTTCTGTGAACGACTGCTCTTTGAGGAAAGAGTGGCTACAGTTCCCGGAAGCGCTTTCGGCGAGAGCGGAGAAGGACATATACGCATATCCTACGCTTATTCTCTCAAGCATCTTATGGAGGCGATAAGGCGCATTGAGAAGTTCCTGAAAAAGCTGGAGGCTGAGAAAAAATGAAAATAAAAACGGCAGCAAAGATAAATCTTGCCCTTGACGTCACCGGGAAGCTCCCCAACGGCTATCATACCATAGAGAGCGTTTTCCAGACAGTAGGGCTGTACGACGAGATATCCGTTGAGCTTACGGAAAGCGGCATAAAGCTTACCTGTGAAGTGCCGGAGGAGTTCGCAAGCTCCGACCCGATACCCTGCGACGAGAGAAATATCGCGTACAAAGCGGCAAAGCTGTTCTTTGAGGAGAACAGCATGGACTGCGGCTGCCGTATACATATAAAGAAGGGCATACCTTCTCAGGCGGGTATGGGCGGCGGCAGCACCGACGCTGCGGCTGTGCTGTACTGTCTCGGCAGACTTACCGGAAAAAGCGTCAGCAAGCCGGAAAAGCTGGGAGCGGACGTCCCCTTCTTCCTCACCGGCGGTACAGCCTATGTTGAGGGCATAGGCGAGAGGATAACTCCCATAGCCGATTATTCGGGAAAGATACTGGTCATAGCCAAGGGCAGGGAGGGGGTATCCACTGCTGAGGCATACAGGAGCATTGACGGACTTATATCTCCACGGCACCCTGAGACGCAGAAATTGGCAGAGGCTGTGATTAGCTCTCCGAGGACGGCTTATCAGTTCTTCGGCAACCTGTTTGAGCAGGCTGTGGAGCTTCCGGAGGTGGAGGACATAAAGACTGCCATGCTTGACGGCGGCTCCTTCAGAGCCGTTATGACGGGAAGCGGCTCGGCTGTATTCGGTATATTCGGCTCTGCGGAGCAGGCTGGGATATGCGCTGAACAGCTCAGGAGCAAGGGCTATTTCGCCTGCGTATGCGAGACTGTTCCCGACAGCTTTATCGAACTTGAAAAATAGAGTATAATGGCGGCGGCAGCGATAGCAGCCGCCATTTTTATTTGTTTCCCTGTCCTTGGAGAGTAGGATTTGTTATACATTTTGATGAAAATTAACAAAATCTATTGACAAGTCTGCTCATTTAAGTTATAATTATGATACAAAATCGAATAAGTCTCGATTTAATAATACTTTTGCTGAAAGGTGTTGAATAGTAATTATGGGAAAATTTATCATCAAGGCTACCAAGACGGGCTATACGTTCAGTCTGAAGGCAGGTAACGGAGAGATCATCGCTACAGGCGGAGAGGTCTACAATACACTTGCAAGCGTAAAGAATGGTATCGCAAGCGTTGCCAAGAACGCTCCCGTTGCTAATCTTGAGGATCAGACGATCGAAGGCTTCCAGTCGGAAAGCAATCCTAAGTTTGAGATCTACAGGGACAAGTCAGGCGAATTCAGATTCCGCCTTAAAGCAAAAAATGGTGAGATCATCGCTGCAAGCGAGGGATATGTCAAGAAGGACAGCTGCAAGAAGGGTATCGCCAGCGTAAGGAAGAACGCCGTTGACGCGCCTGTTATTGAGCCTGAGCCGGAGAAAAAGTAAGCCCTTGACGGGAGAATAAAATGCCGCAGTATTTTTGCTATTAAGTCTGAAAAATACTGCGGCTTTTGTGTTTTAGGGGGGGATATTGCTATGAACGGGAAAATAAAGACGGTACACCGTATACTTCTGACCGTGAGTATACTTATACTCGGTGCAAGTCTGGTGTTTTACCTTATAAAGTGGGGAGACTATCCTGAGGAGATAGGCGTACATTTTGACTCTGACGGCAGTTTCGATGTTGTGGCGTCAAAGTTTTTCGGCTTTTATCCCCATGTGATAGGCGGTATCGCCATTGCAGGCATAGCGCTTGCCTGCCGCCTTATAGGAAAAAAGAAGACAGGTCTGAGGATAAGCGAAAAGGGTGAGGAGCGCTTCCGGACGGAGCTCTGCCTGACCCTTGACTGTATCGCTCTGCTGGTGAGCCTGTTTTTCGCTTACTGGTCAAGCTGTGTAGCTCTTCAGCAGCCTCTTGATACGGATAAGGCAAGGCTTGTTTTTGGACTTATAGCAGCTGCGTCAGTTACAGGAATTATGGCGGAGACGGTCACATATATCAGATACAGGGAGAAAGCGGAAAAATCCGCTCCCTCAGGACTTTTCCACCGGCTGTGCCGCCTGATACCGTGGCTGCTGACCGCAGGTGCGGCGGCGGCTCTGGCGGAGTGCTGGGGGCGATATCCCTCAGATGAAGCGCTTTATGAGGATCCTGCATACCGGGGACTGGTCTATTCGGCAAATTTTGACGCTTATTACGACAGAAAGCTCCTGCTGGCAATCCTGCTCGCGTTTTTGGTACTGCTCACAGTCCTTGAAATAATATCCGTCAGAGTGGCAAAGGCTGAGAAGCAGTCCCTTGTTTCGCTGACCGACAGACTAAAGCTGCTGACGGGAGTATTCTTCTTCTGGTGGTATTTGCAGCTTTTGACGCAGTTAGCTATAGGACCGGTCTCCGTTGGTGCTTTTGCACTGCTATTCACTGTGTCTTTTGTGCTATATGCCAGAAGCCGGAAATGACAGGTAATGTACGCAGATAAAATGAAATGATAATCAAGGACGGACCACCCGTCCTTTTCTTCTTGTCTGAAAATAATTTGTGAACGCAGCGTTTTAATTCATTGAAATCTATTGACAGGAACACTAAAATATTATATAATAATTATGTTGTATTTATTTGCATAATATTACTATGGCAGTATATGCAGCTTTGTTTTACATCATTATCCGCAGTCTGAATAAATATATAAATCAAGCGGTTCAAATATGATTATGGAACAAATCTTGGGCGGGGATTATAACGTCCGTCTAATTTTTTGCCGGCTGAGGTATAAGCTCAGCTGTTGATCTATATACTCACAAATGAATAAAATAATGCGGCATTTACCGCCTTTAAGTAATAATTAAAAATTATGATACAAACTTTTGATTATTTTTACGAAAAAGGAGGTAATGCACTGTATGAACCCAGGTCTTGCTATCGCTCTTATTCTCATAGCGCTTGCAGCAGGCGTAGGCATAGGATATGCTCTTTTCTTCAAAAAGGGCGTTGAAGCAGGCGTCGAAAAGCGCAAGCACGATGCAGAGGCTATAGTAGGCTCTGCCGAGCAGCAGGCTGAACGTATTGTCGAGGACGCCGAAAAGGACGCCGACAATAAGAAGAAAAGCGCTCTCATAGAGGCTAAGGACGAGATACATAAGCTCCGCACAGAAGCGGACAAAGAGATCAAGGATCGCAGAGCAGAGCTGTCACGTCAGGAAAGACGTATGCAGCAGAAAGAGGAGAATTTAGACAAGAAGACAGATAACCTTGAGAAAAAGGAGGAAACGCTCAACCAGAAGATAAAGTCGGCTGACGAAAAACTGAAGGAAGCCGATTCCATCAAGAAAAGCCAGATGGATATACTGGAGCGTATCTCAGAATTCACAAAGGATCAGGCTAAGGAGTACATAATCTCAAAGCTTGAGGATGACCTCGTACACGAAAAGGCTGTAAAAATAGCAGCCTATGAGCAGCTTATCAAGGACGAATGTCAGGAGAAGGCAAGAAGCTATATCTCACTTGCCATCGCCAAGGTCGCTGCCGATCAGGTGTCTGAGGCTGCCGTCTCGGTTGTCCCTCTCCCCAATGATGAAATGAAAGGCCGTATAATCGGCCGCGAAGGTCGCAATATCAGAACACTTGAGACACTTACCGGCGTCGATCTCATCATCGACGACACTCCCGAAGCAATAACTATTTCCTGCTTCGACCAGATAAGACGAGAGGTGGCAAGGATATCCCTCGAAAAGCTCATAGCTGACGGACGTATCCATCCCACACGTATCGAGGAAATGGTCGAAAAGGCTCGCCGTGAGGTAGAGTACCGTATCAAGCAGGAAGGTGAACGCGCAGTTATCGAGACCAATGTTCACGGTCTCAACCACGAGCTTATTAAGCTCATCGGACGTCTTAAATTCCGTACAAGTTACAGACAGAACGTCCTCGATCATTCTATCGAGGTCGCCAAGCTCTGCGGAGTTCTTGCTTCCGAGCTGGGCGTTGACGCAAATATCGCAAGACGCGCGGGACTTCTCCACGATATCGGTAAGGCTCTTACTTCCGAGATCGAGGGCTCTCATGTTCAGATAGGTGTTGACGTTTGTAAAAAATACAACGAAAATCCTGTTATTATCCATGCTGTTGAAGCTCACCACAACGATGTCGAGCCTAAGACAGTAATCGCCTGCATAGTTCAGGCAGCCGACGCTATCTCAGCTGCAAGACCTGCCGCAAGAAGCGAAAACTACGAAAGCTACATCAAGCGCCTTCAGAAGCTTGAGGAGATATGCAACTCCTACGAGGGCGTTGAAAAGTGCTTCGCTGTTCAGGCAGGCCGCGAAGTCAGGATCATGGTCACACCTGAGATCATCGACGACGAGAAGATGGTACTCGTGGCAAGACAGATCGCGCAGCAGATCGAGACTGAAATGGATTATCCGGGTCAGATCAAGATCAATATCATACGCGAGAGCAGAGTCACTGACTACGCAAAATAATGCACTATACTGCGGAACGGGATCCGTTTGCGCAGTCGTCTTGGCTGTCGGGCTTTATGCTCGACAGCCTTGTTTTATTTCACTGTGGAGACACCGGGAGTTTCCCTGTGCCTTCAGAATGAAATGCAAAAAGGTGATATGATTATTAGGAGGGGCTTGTGCATGAAAAAGAAACTATGGGGGATATTTGCATCGGCTGCCGCTTCAGTGCTGCTTGCTGTATCGCTGCTTCCTCTGTCTGCGGGAGCCGCATGGAAGCACGCAGATGTCGTAGGCGACCTGAACGGCGACGGTTTAGTCAGCGTCGCTGATATCGTACTGCTTACAAAGTACCTTCACGGTACGGAAAAACTGGGCGAAAAAAGCGTTCTAAGTATGGAGGCAGGCGTCAAGTACCTTATCAGAATGGACGGCAGGGCTGATTCTCTGCTGACGCCAAAAGGGGATAAGATACAGAAAGCCGATATGGATCAGAACGGAACAATTGAAATATTTGACCTTGTAAAGCTCCGCAAGGTAGCGATAGCTTCTGTCCCGCAGGCGGAGATACTCCGCTGGGAGAGCGAAACTACCACCACAACAACAACTACCACCACCACAACAACTACCACCACAACGACTGCCCCACCGAAAAATGATTTCATAACTCCCCCTGTAAAGGATATGTACGGCAGTATGCCGTCACAGGGCGATGTGAATATTCTGATATTCTACGTTGATTTCCCTGACTGCAGGTTCGAGTATGAGCCCTCTACGGATACGATAGAGGAAATTGCCTTCGGCGCTGAGAACGATCAGTCCTCGGCTTATCCCTTTGAGAGCTTCAGCGCTTTTTATTCGAGAGCTTCAAAGGGCTCTCTCAATCTGAGCGGCAAGGCTTACAGATATACCTGCAAGAAGAATATTTCCGCATATGAGGGCGATATATATAAATCCGACTTCACTACAGAGGTCATAAGGAATATGGACAGTATTGTCGATTACAGCAAATTTGACGCAAACAGCGACGGCGTCATCGACGCTATGCTGTTCTGTGTGCCGTCCTCTTCCGACACTGATGACTGGTGGCCCTGCGCGGGAGGCTACTACGGCGATGACTGGCTGAAGCCCGACGGAATGACTCCGGGACACGTCATCACAGGCAATACCGCAATAACACAGTATAACGACTACGTTGACTTTATAGCGACCTATTCACATGAAATGGGACACTGTATGGGACTTCCCGATTTCTATCTTTACGGTGTTGAGGATTTCGAGGGTATGCACGGTTCTGCCGGCTACGACCTTATGGACGAGGCTTTCTCGGATTATTCCGCAGTTTCAAAGCTGATGCTCGGCTGGATGAAGGAGGATCAGATACAGGTGTACGATCCCGCAAAGGGAGAGCAGTCCTTCATACTTACCAACGGACAGACAGACGAGGGCAACTGCCTTATCATACCGCGAAAGCCTTTTGACGGAAGCTACAAGACTGAGTTTATCATCGTGGAGTACCTTACTCTTGACGCGAACAACAGCAAGGTAAAGACACATTTTTACTGGCGTCCTACCGGAAGCGGCATAAGCGTAAAGCATATAGAAGCTACAGAGCTTGATGACGGCTGGCGGAAATACTTCATGTATGAGAGCGGAAACGACCAGTATACAAACAAAGATAAAGGCAAACGCTTTATCAGGCTCGTCAATGACGGCGACAGGGACAATTTCTTCAGGGACGGTGCTGAGATATCGAATAAGTACAAGGGCTTTGCATGGTATGACGAAGCAGGCCGTGAGAATTTAGACCCCGGAATTGTCATAAAAGTCAGTGAAAACAACGATAATACCTATACTGTTACAGTTTCAAGAAAATGATGTTAATAATGTGTACCGTTTGACCGGCGCCGGTCTTTTCATGGTGCGCAGGAAGGAAAGATTATAAATGGCAAAAACATTGAAAAAAGACCCGAAAACCATTTTTCACACAACGGAGAAGTCAAACTTTATCCTGAATATGACCGAGGAGCAGTATTCCAGACTTGCTTCCCGAGGACTTGTTATAGGAATGTTACTGATACCGCTGTTCACCATATTCCCTGAGGTAAACGATTATAAATTCTCGTATGCCATGACTGCCGGCGGACTTGCCGTGGGCGGAGTTATCAGCATGATACTCGCCATTATAGCTCTGATGAAGAAGTATTTGCCAAAAGCGGCAAAGCTTCCCGTATGTGCTTTCGGAGCCATGATACTATGGGGAATAGTCTCGCTTATCAACGGTTATGACGCAGGAGTAGGCTTTTACGGCTTTACAGAAAGATATGAGGGACTTCTTGCAATAGCCTTCTATGGCTGCTTCTTTATAACTGCCATAACTCTCAAGCGCAGGAGCGCTGTGAAACTTGTGATAAACGGCGTTATTGCTGTGGGTGCACTGAATGGGATCATATCGCTGGTACAGATACTGACACGCAAACTCTCTCATTATGATTATGTAGGCTGGATCGGTGAAGAGGATCTCTTTTTGAACGCAGCCTCAGGACTTTCATTGTCTCCTCTGTTTCTGGCAATGCTGCTGACGCTCTCACTGACGGCGGCTCTCATAGCTTTCATAAACTCTGACAATAAAAAGTGCAGGATAATATATCTTGTTTCGGCTGCTCTGTTTTCATTCGTAATGATGTACACATATTCGCTTTTGGGTATATGCGGATTCGCTTTCGCGCTTATAGCGGCTGCTGTTGTGGCGTTCAGGCAGAAAGCTCCTAAGCTCCGCCTTGTGGCACTGCCTGTTGCGGCTGCATTCGCAGGTCTTGCGGTATGTCTTATAAATGCCGGAGCTTTCGGAGTCAAGGATTCCTACGAACTGCATGACGGAAAAATAGCATGGTATGCTGACGGCTATATCAGGGCAGGCGCTTCCGGACCTGTTAATGATTCGATCCTTGAAATAGACGATACTTCGACATACTACTGGTATACCATTGAAAAGACGATGGATATCATAGGAGACAACAAGCTGGTGGGAACCGGTCCGGAGCAGCTTGTATATCCTCAGCTCAGATCAGCCGCAGGCTATGAGGATGTTGTGGATATGCTCCGCCACACAAAGAACAGCATGGTCTTTGACAAGGTAAACAACGAATACCTTTATACTGCGGCTACAAGAGGTATACCCTCACTTATAGCGCTTATAATGATACTCGTGCCTGTGCTCATCGCAGGCGCAAAGGCTGCACACAGAAAGAAGTATACAGAGGTGACGCTGCTGTTCACATTGACAGTGGGAGGAGTGCTCCTCTTCCTGATAGGCTGCAGCAGTATAGCTTATGCTCCGGTATTCTGGACGGTTGCAGGAGCCTCCTGCGCGGAATTTGAAAACGATGCCGTAACCGCTGCGGAAAAGACTGAGGATAAAAAATCAGGGACCGAAGACTCGGAAGCTGTACAGACTGTGAAAAAGCCTGCAAATGCTTCCAAAAAAGGCGGAAGCAAAGCAAAGAAGAAAAAATGATGAAATAACAGCCTGAGAGGCAGACTCTCAGGCTGTTTTCAGCGTAATACAGCGGAATAGCTTTTAATGTAAGTACAGACTAACAAAAAAGTATTGATTTTTTACTCAGATATGTTAAAATGAAAATACGAGGAGCGCAGGCTCCCGAATAACACGGAGGTGTATGAAATATGGCATATATTATTTCTGATGATTGTGTAAGCTGCGGCGCTTGTGCAGCAGAGTGCCCTGTAGGCGCTATCTCTGAGGGCGACGGCAAGTACGTTATCGACGCAGACGCTTGCGTTGAGTGCGGTGCTTGTGCAGGCGTATGTCCTGTTGGAGCTCCCAACGCTGAGTAATCAAAAAAGGACGATAAGCAGTTCCGTAAGAGGAACTGCTTATTTTTTTTGCCCTTTTAATCGCAGCAGCCTGAACGGACTACGAATGAATTGCAGTCTGTACATTCCGGCACAGTGGGATCGTCCTCGTGAGTTCCCACTGATATGCAGTCGAGAGTGCAGTAATGCTCTGATACCAGATTGTGTCTGCACTGAGAAACATCACATTTGATACTTTTGTTTTTCTTCTGTTCTTCCATGAGAAAATCTCCGTTCTGATTATTGGATCCGCATCGGACCGTAAATAGTATTGCCCTGTTTTTTCAGGATATACAGTCAAATTGTGAACGAATTCAAAATTATTTGTTACAGCATGAAAACAAATATAGGGAAATATTGACTTTTGAAAAAGTTTGTGATATTATTGACATAAGGAGCGCAGTGCTCCGAGTGATATAATATTATGGAGGGAATTACAATGTTTGAAAACGAAAACAAAAATGTATTCAATAATACCCAGTTTGATAACCAGTTCTCAAACAGCTATGAAACTACTGTTTCAGGCGTAGAGAATGTTACCAGAAAGGGCAGGGGCAAGAAGGCAGCTCTGATAGGGGGTATATCAGCAGTTGTTTTAGCAGGCGGTTCCGTAACTGCATACGCAGCATCCGATACTGTAAAGAATCAGGTAAAGCTGCGTCTGAGCAAGCCCGAAAAGTATTATGCATGGGTAAATGAAAAGAATTCAAAGACATTAGGCGAGAAGGTAAGCGACTATTACAAGAAGCGCCTTGAACAGTATGAACAGGGTCAGTCCGTAGATGTTTCGCTGTCCTATGAGCCTTCACAGACTGCAAAGGATTTTGCGACCAACAATTTAGGCGGTTCTGAAAGCGACGAAATGCGGCAGCTTATTAATATCATTGATAATACCGATAAGTATGCGTTTACAGTCAGCGGAAAGACCAAAAAGGGCAGTGTGAATTCAAATGCAGGCTTTGAAATGGACGGAAAGCGCATTCTGAGCGTTGACGTTGCGTCAGACGCGCAGTCTATGGATTACTTCTTCCGTATCCCCGAACTCAAGGAGCAGTGGATCTGTTTGGATCTTGATGAAGATGATTCTTCTTTGCGCGGTGTGAGTAGCAGTATATTAAATACATACAAGGCAGCTCTTGATGATCCTTCTACATTCATAACTCCTGAGGAGATAGAGGAAGAGGTCAACAGATACGTTACTGTATGGAACGATTTCGTTGAAGAGGTAAAGGTCGAAAAGAGCGAGAGCATTGATATATGTGATATACAGGTAAAGTATACTGTGGCTACAGTTGATATTACCGATAAGGACGCTGACAGACTTGCTCTTGAGTTTGCCAAGGAAATGAAGAACGACAAGGTCATCAGAAATATCGTTGTCAATAAGATGGGCGAATGTGATGACGATGACGAGTTCGCTGACAAATTAGATGATGTCATCAAGAGTTTGGAGGAAGACCTTGAGGAAGACGATTACGATAACGATATAGTTTTCTCAATGGATACATATATTGATGCTACGGGTACTATCCGCGGCTTTGGTTTCTCTGACGACGACGACGAGTCCCTGACCGCTCTCATCGGCAAGGACGGAGACAATATCAGAGGCGAGATAGTTTCTGTATCTGACGGCGAGAAAGAGTTTGGCGCAAAGCTCAATGCCGTAGCAAAGAAAAAGGTATTTACAGGAGACATCACATTCGACTTCTGCGATTATGATTATCACTATGATGAAGATGAGGACGATTACGTAAAAGATAAGGTCAATAAGGATGTTGTTCTCAGCTTCAGCGATGTAGAGCTGAAGGACGAAGACAAGTTACTGTTCAGCGGTGATTTCACACTTGATATCCCAAAGGTAGATCCTATAAAGATATCATTCGATACTGACGGAAACAGAGAAGTCATTTCCTATGATCTCCGTATCAAGGACACTGATTACGGTAAGATCAGATTATCATACGCATATGATTACGGCGTAAAGGTCGATCTCCCTGACAAGAGCGGAGCTTTTGTACTTGATCCAGAGACTATGGACGACTTAGATATAGATGACTATATCAACGAAAAGGATCTCACAGCATTTGTAAAGCTCACACTTGAAGATATCGGTTTTGACAAGGCTTCGGCTTCAAGCGCTGCAAACAGCTTTACTGAAGGCTATGAAAGACGCAAGGCATACAGTAGCAAGTGGGAAGATGACGATTATGACTATGACTGGGACGATGATGAGGAGGATTACGACTGGGACGATGATGATGATGATTACGACTGGGACAGCAGCGGCAATTTCTCCTTTGAGTTTGACCCCAGTGAATACAATTATGAGGACTACAAGGACAACATGACAGAAGAAGAGTTCAATGAATGGATGAAGCTGATGGAAGAGTTTTCCAACAAGGCATCATAAATGAATGATAAAAGACCTCCGTCTGATACGGAGGTCTTTTTTGATGTAAAGGGGACGAACACTGTTCGCCCCGCTATTTGCTGTTCATTAGTAGTAAAAGCTGTTCTGCTCCCTTTTATTGATGCGGTACAAAAGCGTCATGGCCAATCCGACTAAAAGTAAGAATATTCCGATCATCGGCAGGAAAATGAATTCTCCCGTATCATTATTGAGGTAGTATGTGTTCGGGTTATCGGGATCGTAGTTTATGACCACTTTGTCTCCCGTTTTCATTTTTTTGCTCGTGATGATAGTGCCTTTGGTGAAAACACCGTCTGTTTCTACCGAAATATATGTGGTCATAGTGGTTTCGGTGTATCTTTCTTTTTTGCCGTTTTGATATCTCCATTTGTTCTGTCTGTCGACCCTGATGTATGAGACTGTACCGTAAACCGTAGCGGTGCAGTTTTCTTTTTTGCTTAGCGAGGAGCAAAAGCTGAAGACCGATAACGATAACAACAGCGCCGATAATACAAATACCGCTACGATATGGTATATTTTTATCTTGTAGGTAAGCGCTTTGAACTCGCCGAATAAGATGTCGTTAGCCATTATTTTTCAGATATCTCTTTAAGCTTTGTGAGGATAACATTTGCCGCGTCGAATTTGGACATGAGCTCCATTTCCTCGGTATCGTTCCTGGTTATCATCGTTATGATATTGGTATCGGTACCGAAGCCTGCACCTGCACTTCTGAGAGAGTTTGCACATATCATGTCGCAGTTCTTCTTTGTGAGCTTTGCGCGGGAATTCTCGATAACATTGTCCGTTTCCATAGAGAAGCCGCAGACAACCTGTCCCTTGCGGCGGTTCTCGCCGATATATTTGAGTATATCAGTAGTTCGCTTCAGGGGTATGCTCATATCTCCGTCGGACTTCTTTATCTTGCTGTCGGCAGTTGTAACGGGAGTATAATCCGCGACTGCTGCCGCTTTTATTACTATATCCGTTTCCGCAAGCCGCTCCTTTACGGCATTGAACATATCCTCAGCGGACTTTACGGGAACTACATTTACGAACATAGGCGGTTCAACGTCGGTATGCGCCGCAACTACAGTAACGTCGGCGCCTCTCAGCATAGCTGCTCTTGCAAGAGCGAAGCCCATTTTTCCGCTGGAGTGGTTGGATATGAAGCGTACCGGGTCTATGCTCTCACGGGTAGCGCCTGCGGTAACGAGTACCTTTTTGCCTGCAAGGTCCTTTTCAAAGGCAGCCTCACGGACGATGTACTCAAGGAGAGTATCCTCGTCAGGGAGCTTTCCGTCGCCGATATCCCTGTTTGCCAGCATACCGCGGACAGGCTCCACTATCTCATAGCCGAATTTTTTCAGCTTTTCGATATTGTCCTGAACTATAGGGTTGTGGAACATATTATGATTCATAGCCGGAGCTATTATTTTTTTGCAGGTACAAGCCATTACCGTGGTAGTCAGCATATCATCTGCGATACCGTTTGCAATCTTGCCGATGACGTTTGCGGAAGCCGGAGCTATCATTACCACGTCAGCCTTTTTCGCAATGGAGACGTGCTCCACGCTGTACTCGAAATTGCGGTCAAAGGTATCTATAAGACACTTGTGCTGAGTAAGGGTCTCAAAGGTAAGCGGGTGAACGAAGTTCAGCGAATTGGGGGTCATGGCAACGTGTACGTCAGCTCCAAGCTTTGTGAGCATACGTGCGAGGTTGCATATCTTGTATACGGCGATAGAGCCTGTGACGCCAAGTAAAACAGTTTTTCCTGTAAGCATTTCCGTCACCTCATATATGGAGCTCGTTAGGGCATTCCTCGCCCTTGTGGCAGGCGATTATGTTATTCACCGTAGTTTCGGCGATATTGCTGAGAGCCTCTTCCGTAAGAAAAGCCTGATGCGAAGTAACGATAACATTAGGCATGGAGATAAGTCTTGCAAGGGTATCGTCGGCGATGATATGACCTGAGAAGTCCTGGAAGAAAACGTCCGCTTCCTCCTCGTATACATCGAGACAGGCAGCGCCTATCTTACGTGCCTTTATGCCTTCGAGGAGAGCCTCTGCGTCTATGAGAGCACCTCTTGAGGTATTTACGATAACTACGCCCTTTTTCAGCTTTTCTATGGACTTTTCATCTATCATGTGGTAGGTCTCGTCTGTGAGGGGACAGTGGAAGGAAATGATATCGCTGCGGCTGAAAAGCTCGTCCAGCTCAACATAGTCTATATCGCTGTCCTTGGCAGGGAACTTGTCGTAAGCAATGACGTTCATGCTGAAACCGCGGCAGATATTTATGAAGATACGACCGATCTTACCTGTTCCCACTACACCCATGGTCTTTCCGTGAAGGTCAAAGCCGGTAAGTCCGTTCAGTGAGAAGTTATGGTCTCTTGTACGGATAAACGCCTTGTGGACGCGGCGTATCGACGTAAGGAGAAGTGCCATTGCGTGTTCTGCGACAGCATAGGGCGAGTAAGCAGGAACGCTGACTACCTTTATCTTATCCTTTGCGTATTTGATGTCCACATTGTTATAGCCGGCGCAGCGGAGCGCGAGAACCTTTACGCCGAGAGCGCAGAGCTTGTCGATAACGGCTGCGTTGACGGTATCATTTACGAAAACGCAGGCAGCCTCGCAGCCCTTTGCGAGTTCTGCTGTATCCTCATTGAGCTTTGTCTCGTAGAATTTGAACTTTATACCCTTCTCCTTGCCGAATTTCTCGAAGGAGGGAGTATCATAGGGCTTGGTATCAAAAAAAGCGACTTTCATTGTATCCACCTTCCTGTGACAGATTTAGATATTTGTGTTGGTAAATGCGAGGCTCTAAGAGTAGATCTTAGAGCCTTATAAACTGTTATTAATGTACGGAGCCTGTCCCTTCAGACGATCTCCGCAAATGTTCCCGAAAGGGAAGCGATATAGGTTTTCTGAACTGTTTCAGCGGGTATGATCTCGCCTTTGTACTCAATGTCCTTTGTAGCGCAGGCGTCGGCAACGAGAGCTACCTCATAGCCGTGGTCCATTGCGGCGCGTACAGTAGTATCTATGCATATATGAGTCATCATTCCGCATACTATCAGCTTTTCAACGCCGAGACTGCGCAGACAGTCGTTCAGCTCGGTGCCGAGGAAGCTGTTCGGGCAGTACTTGTTTATGACGATATCGTCCGGCAGCGGAGCGATACGCTCTGATATCTCGCAGCCGTATGTACCCTCGTTGAAGAAGGCTTCATCGTCGGAGTTGATGTGCTTTATATAGATAACAGGACGCCCTGCCTTCCTGCTTTCGGCAATGAGCTTGATTATACGCTCTTCAGCCTTTTTCGGTTCATGGAGCGGACAGGCTCCGCCCTCGAAGTAATCGTTCTGGACGTCGATAACAAGTAATGCTTCTTTCATAATCATATCTCCCTAAATGCATTTGCGTTTTTACATAATATGTAAAAACAACTTTTTAATAGTATAACATATTGGAGCGCCTGTGTCAATCAGTTGCACAGTGGTAATAATCACGAAATATTACGTTTCCGGACCCGTAAAAATGTAAGGAGTTGGCAATGGGAACAGCCATAAAGAAGTTCAGCACCTCTTTATGGCTGTTTGTGGCGGCAGCAGTTATGTACCGCTCCGGCTTTTTGTATCAGAAATCAAGCTCGTCGGTGATACCGATAGTGTTTATATCAGCCGCAACGAATTTCTTTGAAGAGAGAGCATAGACATAATCGCCTATATATACAGCACGGTTGAAGGGCTCGGTGTAAAAGGCATACTCATTGCTCTCGTTCAGTATATTGGTGATATCGCCCTTGAGTACGAATTCACCGTTTTCGTAGCTGAAGAATACATACTGTGACCTTTCGGTATACTCAGCCATCTTGCCCCAGTCAGAAAACGCATATCTGCTGTATTCTACCGGAACGCCGATAAGGTTCTTTCCGGGAGCTATGAGCAGGCTTTTTCTCTCGTATACAGCAGGTGAATTATAATATTCTTCCGACCATTCCGAATTGTTTCCATAGTTATAATTGCTGGGAGAATTGTTCCATGTATATACAGCTTCCGCCTTCAGGTTGTTCGGATCGGAGTTATCGAACATAGTCATCCTTATGCCTGTTATCCTGCCGTTCTCGTCGGCGTCCTGACCGAAGCCGAGGAGCAGGCCGTCGCTCCACTGCTGCATATAGGTACTGAAACCGTTTATCTTGAACTCGTCAAGCACAACAGGGTTTGCAGGATCGCTCAGGTCGACCGCATAGAGAGGATCGGTCTGGCGGAATGTGACCACATAAGCCATATTTCCGCTGAAGCTCGCTGATTTCAGTTGCTCGCCGACACCGAGACCGTCTACGCTTCCTATTGTGTTCAGATCCATATCAAGGACGTAAACACGGGTATCAGTCCTGATATCCTCATAGGTATAATAGCCTTTTCTTTCTTCGTCTGTTAGATAGTCCCAGAATTCCTTTATGAAATTGCTGTCATCATCGTCGTAGCTGTGGAAGGTCTTTTTTACTTCTGTATATGTAGCGGCAACGCGGAAGTAACCGTCATACTCGCTCATTGAAAACTGATCCTTGACCTCTCCGTTGATGGTAGTGCCTGCCATTGGAACGATATCTCCGCCATTTATGGAGATACGGGTGATATCCGTGCGGTAATCCTCGCTCCAATCGGCTGTGTAGAGGTTATCAGCCGAGCAGTATATGCTTCCGGTGTAGCCGGCGAGAGTCTTGATATCCTTTTCGGCAGGAGCTCCCTCAGCATTCAGGTCAATGCTGCCTATGACAGTATATGAGAGCCTGTCAGTGCTTCCGAAGCCGCCGGCGGGAAGGAGTATATCCTCCGGAGGTATGATATCATAGCTTTCGGCAAATCCGCAGTAGGGGATATAGTGCCTTGTATCATCACTGTCCTTGATACGGTCGAAAACAGTGGTGTTGTATGTTGAGGTGAGTAGCATATATCCGTCAGGAGATATCCTTACGTCGCTGTAACAGCCGTCCTGTTTGTATACATCTATCAGCTGAGGCTCGTCGCCTGTGGTATAGAAGGCTACAAAGGTGTTCTGGACATTATACCCGATCTCGTCATAGTCGTCGCTGTAGTAGAGGCCGTATTGATTATTGCTGCATATGACAGCTATCATATCATTGTAGACATACATATCAACAGCTCTGATGTTATAGCCGCTGTTCTGCATATCAACGGACTCACAGATATCCAGTACAGAGCTGCCTGTGAATTTTCCGTCCTTGACGTCTGCTGTGCGCAGAACGGGGACGGTTTTATAATCCTCGTCCCTGTCGTTTGCAAGGTAGTATATATGCTTTCCGTCTGTTTTTACGATATCGGCTTCGAGAACGTCCTGTTCCTGATAGTAGGTCTCGGAGTGTTCGGGGTCCTCTTCCTTTACCGGTTCTTCGGGAGCATCGGTAGTATCCTCAGGAGGGACGGTTTCGGGTTCCGGACCTGGTTCTGTCGTATCCTCGGTTATTACAGGAGTTTCGTGCAGCTCACTGTCATAGCCGTTGATACCTTTGATTCTGCCGCTGAGGTTCGTATCTTCTTCATCGAAAGCTCCGGCGGCAACGGTCGCATCTGCCACTGCTTCCTCCATTATATCATTGGTATAGTAGTATTTCTTCTGTTCCTTTTGGGCTTTTTTTGCAGCCTTATTAAACATTGTATAGATCTGTTCGTAGTCGGAAGCACCGCTCATGTAGCTTGTAAGCACCTTGCTTTCCGGCTTATCGGTCGCGGGAGCTGTAGTGGTCACATCGCCCTTTTTAACGGGCACCGAAGTTTTTATGTCTGTTCCCCTGTTGTTCAGTGTATAGACCGCAGTGCCTCCTATAACTGTGCAGGCGGCAGCTGCTGCTGTGATACGGCCTGCCATGGAGATACGGCTTCTCTTTTTCTTTGCTATTTCATTATCGAGCATTATCTTTATATTCTCAGGTTTTAACCTTTCGGGAACAGGAGCGGATTTCATCTGCTCTCTGAGCTTTTCATCGTTTGTCATAAACATTCTCCTTTCATGGATCATATTTCGGGGGTGAGCTCAAGCCGCAGCTTATGCTTTATCCTTGAAAGCTTTGAACGCACTGTTGCGGAATTTATACCGCACAGTGATGATATCTCGTCGCTGGTATATCCTCCGAGCACGGACATTGACAGCAGCAGACGGGATTCTTCGTCCAGCTTTTCCATAGCCTCGCGGAGTTCTACCGATTCGTAGCTGAAGCTGTCGGAAAGCTGAGTATTCTCGTTCAGTTCTTCTGACGGTTCAAAATATGTACGCTGCTTTCGTTTTATCTTTGCTGCAAGGATCGTCATTATCCAGCTCCGGAATTTGTCCGGGCTGCGAAGCTTTTTTATGTAGCGAAAAGCGTCAAGTATCGTATCGCTCACTGCGTCAGCTGCGTCGTGGGTACTTCGCAGGCTGTTCAGGGCGATATGATAAAGATCCTCGTATACGGTGCCGTACAGCCGGGCAAATGCTTCGGTATCGCCTTTGCCTGCAAGTCTGACATCGTTTGACAGGTCATTCATGCGGATTCCTCCTTTGAATTCGAATTCATAACATATGTGTCCGCGATGGGATGGTTTGTTGCATGGGGTGTGCAAAACAGTCGTTTTATACAAAAAGCGACATTATCGATTGTTTAATATAACAATGATTTTTCTTTCAACCCACAAAAATACCCTTATGGTGGAAAAAATGCAGAAAACTTCATTGACAATTCTTAATAAATAATGTATAATTATTGTAAGTTATTAAAGCTATCTGACCAAAAATATAGATAAATATACCGAGGAGTGGGTATTTTGGTAAGAAAAAAACGAATGATCCTCGGCGTTGTTACTGCAGAGGCGAACAGTATCGAGCAGCGTCAGATCATAAAGGGGATTGCAAGGTTCGCTCAGTGCGTTGGAGTGGATACCATTGTTTTTTCCAACAACTATAACCCTAATGTCAGAGAAAAGGAGCTTTTCTGCGAAAACAGGATATATGACCTCATACTCTCCGATGAGCTTGACGGTCTTATCGTTATATCCGAATCGTTCGTGAGCGAGGAACTTAAAAAGCTGATCGCTGATCTGCTTTCAAAGAAGACTATACCTACAGTTATTGTGGGAACTCATGTAGCCGAACTCAATTTCCCGCATTGTATGTTCATAAATACCAGCGACGAGAACGATATTATGGACCTTACGGATCATCTGGTGGAAAAGCACGGATTCAGGGAGATCGACATAATCACTGGTTACGACTTTATCGAGGCTTCAAATCTCCGCGTCAGCGGATACAGGAAGTCACTTGAAAAGCACGGCATAGAGTACGATGAGAAACGTGTACACTACGGAAATTACTGGATGAACTCCGGTGAGGAGCTCGCGGAGCGCTATCACAGCGGAGAGCTGAAGCTGCCTCAGGCGATAGTCTGCGCAAATGACTATATGGCATACGGACTGATAGATAAGTTCGATGAGCTCGGTATAAAAGTCCCGGAGGACGTTACGGTGGTAGGCTATGAATATGTAGGTGACAGATTCATGCATACGCCGCTTCTTACTACTTATAAGAGAAACCGTGAGACTATAGGCGAGGACGCGGCAAATATGGTCTACAGCAGCATAAAGGAGAGAGAGTTCCTGTTTGCGCCGCCTCAGGGCGAGATCATCTGCGGTACGAGCTGTACCTGCGGAGTTGACCGCATACTTTATACTGAGGAGCTGAAAAGCGCCAGAGCAAAAAAGGATTACGATAACTGGAACCTTTTCAATCCTCTCGACCAGAAACTCACGGAGTGCCGTACTCTGAACGAGTTCACGGAAATATGCGGAACTTTCCACTGGCAGGTAAGGGGGATCCAGAGCTTCTATCTCTGCCTTTACAAGAACTGGTACGATACGGACGCTGAACTGAGCGATATTCTCTCGTGCCAGAGCATGGTTAAGTGGGACGATAATACCCCGTTCGATATGCAGAAATACAACTTTTCTGCCCTTCTTGCAAGAAATTATGAGCCGGCGGTATACTATTTCAATCCGCTCTTCTTCAATGACAGGCTTTTCGGTTATCTTGTGCTGAAGTATCACGATCCGGATACCTATGACGATATTTACAGGAACTGGCTGAAATCCGTATCCAACGGACTTGAGTTCCTGAGAATGAAGAATGATATCCAGTATCTTACTCAGTGCCAGAACCTTTCAGACCTGCGGGATACCCTTACCGGTATGTATAATGAGACAGGCATGAGAAAGGCTTACCATACTATCGACATCTCAAAGAATGACAGCACGCTCGTCATGCTTAGAATAGGCATCTCAAATGCGGGCTTCTATGAACTCAACGGCAAGATACCGGCTATAATGGACGCCGCGGAGGCTGTGAAGCAGTTCTGCGGAAGCAGCGATGTCTGCGGCAGAGTCAACGATAACACCTTTGCCTGCATTATACAGGGCGATGTTGAGGAGGAGCTCCTCGAAAACAGGCTCAATTCCATAATGCTGCAGCATAACGTATATATAGAGCAGTACGGACTGGATTCATTCGTGCTTGCGGCTGTAAAATGTACGGAAAAATCATATACGAAGATGATAGGTATCTGTTCTGAGCTGCTTGCGCAGAGACAGTGCGATCAGATGGAAATGCGTATGCGTCCCCACTATGAGGATATGCTGAGTATAAGAAACTATATCTACAGCAATCCCCAGGACAGCTTTGAGTCGGAAAAGCTCCAGAAGCTTTATCCATACAGCGCCGGACATCTGCGTGAGGTATACAAGAAGTGCTTCGGCGTCAGCATACATAAGGACTGCATAAACGCGCGTATGGCAAAAGCGACCTACTGCCTCATGGTAACTACTCTGAGCATGGCTGAGATCGCGGAGCAGTGCGGCTATGTAGACAGCAAGTACTTCCTCAGACAGTTCCTTGCAACAGTGGGAGTAACGCCGAACCAGTACCGTAATATGGCTAAATAAGGGCGGCAGGTACGTTATGATAATCCTGCCGGATTACAATTTCAGATCACAAAAGCCCGGAAGCTGTTGATGTAACGCTCTCGGGCTTTTTGCTGACAAAATAACTGTGCAGGTCAGTGTTCAGACTGAGAGCAGAGCGCACACAAAGAACAGACAGGATAAAATAATATGCGGTCTGCATTTTGACACAGCTTCCTGCAGTGAAAGCTGTCTGCCGAGCACTCTGTAGCCTATTCCGGCAATAACCGGCATGAACACGGCAAAGAGGGAAAGAACTCCCGGCAGGTCGTTTACAAGACTGAAAATGAATATGATAAGTGAAATGATTTCAAGTATAACGAGTTCAGTGACTAACGATGACAGTGCGCTTTTTCCTGCGGCTTTTTCCTCAGTGCCTGCGCGGGCAAATATCTCTGCGGCTTTTTCAGCAGCCTCGCTGAAGTTGTCCTGAGTTTCGCCGGATAAAGAGCTGTTCTCAGCTTTGCTTAATGGTCTTGTGCCGGCAAATATCCCGTCTGATGCTGAATTGTATTGCTTTTCATCTGTTTTGGGATAAGGCAGTATCTCTCTTGAGAGTATGCTGTCTCCCATACTTTTGCGAGGCTTCCTCTGGGATCTTGCGCTTGCAAATATCGCATCGACCTTTTTCTGCGCCTCGTCATAGCTGAATTTCTGACTTAGAAATTCAGAAGACATGAGATATTCATCTGAGGAGAGGTATTTACCGGGAGCGGCAGTTTCCTGAGTGCCTGTATTGGCGAAGCTTTCTTCTTTATTATAAGTATAATCGTTTTTGGACGGCAGCGGAGCGGAAAAGGTCTCTTCAGAGGACGTGAAGCTCCTTTTTTTGCGGACTGGTTTTCTCTGAGCCCTTGCGCTGGCAAATATTTCATCTACCCTTGCTTCTGCTTCCTTATGCCTTTTCTGCTGTTCGGAAAAAGATGTAACTTCACTGTTGTCCGCAGTCTCCGGCGCAGTGTCGCTGAACTCATTGTTACCGTTAAGCTCCTGCATTTTTACCGCCCTCCTTTTTTCAGCTCCTGCCAGAATATGTTACTAAAATTATACATCAAAAAAAATGATGTGTCAACAAAAAGCCGCAGCACGGAAAATGCTGCGGCTTTTATATTGTATTCAGCGGGCGGATAATATCCCCCCTATATGGAAAGCCGAGGACGGCGTTCCATACAATAAGCTTAAATTACTTAGCTTTGCCGAGGAAGGCTGCACCTATGATACCTGCGTCGTTGCCGAGCTTGGCGATGACGATATCGGTATTCTTTTCTGAGTTGCGGGTATATACTTCCTTAGCAACAAGCTCCTTCATGGGCAGGAGAAGAGGATCGCCCTCGTTGCATACGCCGCCGCCGATACAAAGCACGTCGGGCTGGAAGATATTGATGGTATTTGTGATACCTGCTGCGAGGTACTTGATGTACTTGTCAACTACAGCCTTTGCGTACTTGTCGCCGGCTCTCATGCAGTCAAAGGAGGTGCGTGCAGTTATCTTGCCCTTTTCCTTTTCTGACTTTGCCATTACAGAGTCGGGGTGCTCTGCGATAGCTTCCCTTGTCATGCGGATAAGTCCTGTTGCAGAGGAGTAAGCCTCGAAGCAGCCCTTTCTGCCGCAGGAGCACTGTGCTCCGTCTACCTCGATGACGGTATGTCCTATCTCAGCGCCTGCGAAGTTGGAGCCTGAATATATCTTTCCGTCGATTATTATGCCGCCGCCTACGCCTGTTCCGAGAGTAATGCATACAGCGTTTCTTGCTCCCTTTGCAGCACCTGCTACGAACTCGCCGTATGCGGCTGCGTTTGCGTCGTTCTCAATAAATACGGGCTTGTCGATAGTCTCCTGTATGTACTTCACCATAGGCGTGTTTTTGAAGCCGAGATTGTTGGAGTATTCGATAATGCCCTTTTCACTGTTTGCGATACCGGGAGTACCTACGCCTATCCATTCGATCTGGTCCATTGTAAGTTTTGCGTTCTTTACAGCTTCAACAGCCATTCTCGCCATATCGTCCGCGATCTCTTTTTCGGGGCGGGGACAGTTGGTCTTGGTGCTTGCCTTTGCGATGATGTTGTATTCCTCATCAACTACGCCTGCAACGATATTTGTACCGCCCAGGTCGATCCCTACGTAATATTTCATTTTTATATCCTCCTTATGGAATAGTTGTGATTATCACATCACAATTTCCTTTTATAGCGTATGCGCCTGTTCCTGCCGGAACAAAAACGCTTGTGCCCATTCTGAGCGGCAGTTTGTAATTGTCTGCGACGAGTTCCCCGCCGCTTCCGCCTATCATAAGGATATGAGCGAAGGAACTGCTGTCTGCCAAGAATTCTGCTTCCTTGATTATCCTGTGGCGGTTTACTATAAAGTAGTCGCAGTCCGCAAGGAGCTGAGTGACTACTCCGTCAAGCTCAAGTCCATAGACAGGTCTGCGGTGGTCGGCAGGCTTTGTGTTCGTTACCTCAAGGGCTTTCTCCACATGGAGCTGTCTCGGCTTTCCGTCAGCGCCCAGTCTGCCGTAGTCGTAAACACGGTATGTGACGTTGGAGCTCTGCTGTATCTCGGCTATGATTATTCCCTTGCCGATAGCGTGGAGAGTTCCCGGTTCTATGAAGAAAACGTCGCCCTGCTTTACGGGGACGCGGTTTACCTTGTCCATGAGGGTATTTTCCTCCACGGCACGGCGAAACTCCTCCTTTGTGAGCTCTTCTTTGAAGCCGTATACCAGCTCTGCGCCGGGTTCTGCCGATATGATATACCACATCTCGGTCTTGCCGTTGTCATTTTCGTACTTATGGGCGTATTCGTCATTGGGGTGTACCTGTACCGACAGGTCGTCCCTTGCGTCTATGAGCTTCACCAGTACAGGGAAGCTGCTGCCCTTTCTGAAGCTGCTTCCCACTGCTTCGGGGTGCAGAGCTGCGAATTCACTGAGCTTCATTCCCTCTGAATCTCCGCTTGCAATGACGGATTCGCCGTCAGGGTGGCAGCTGAGCTCCCAGCTCTCGGCGAGACGTTCTGTGTCACTTTCCTTGCCGAAGAGTTCACGGAGCTTTGTTCCGCCCCATATATAATCCTTTACGGGTGCTTTTAATAAAAATGGTCTCAATTTATTGCCTTTCTTTCTGAAAACACGGATATATCCGCTTTTTTTACGGCTCTCCGAACTCTTTTTCAAAGTCCTCAGCCGAGCCGTTGTATACGTTCAGGTCGATGTGTTCCTCATCGCCGTCATAGCCTCTGAGGATCCCCTTGTCGCTGTACTGCCAGAACTTCCAGTCTATAAGGTCGGGCTCGACGGTCACGCTCCTTATCCACAGCGGATATTCGCCGAAGCTGTCATGCACGTACCTGTAGTAGACGGGGAGAGTGGTATATATCACGGGCTTTACGCCGTAGAATTCCTCAAGTCTTTCCAGCAGGGGACGAAGTATCTTTTTGGTTTCCTCACGTGAAGGCTTGTTTCTGCGCTTGTCGCCGTAATACTCGATATCGACCACAGGCGGCATATCTATCTCGTCCCTGCCTACAGCAGCGATGAAATTGTCAGCCTGAGTTTCGCCTGCGCTGTCAAAGCTGAAAAAGTGGTATGCCGATACCTTTATCCCTGTTGAGGCTGCACGGTCGAGATTGCGGCGTACAGACTCGTCGGTGTGACCGCTTCCCTCAGTAGCTTTTATGAAAGCGAAGGAGACATTCTGAGCTTCAAGCTCATCCCAGTTTATATCTCCCTGATAATTTGAGACATCAACGCCGAAAACCGGATATTCTGATTTGTTTACTTTTGCTTCCGAGAATATCAGCGCTGCTGCCGCCGCGGCTGCTGTCAGAATGCCGCCTGTGACAGTACAAAGGATATTGCGCTTCAGAATATGCTTATTGATAGGAAACAACTCCCTGATATCCCTGATTTCCTTTTTTGAGGAGCGGGATAAGCTGAACTTATGATATGTCAAAAGTCATACAATAATATAATAAACTATAATCGCAAAATAGTCAACAGTTTTTTTGTCCTGAGAATATATTTTTTCAATAACCAAAAAATGCGAAAAAGCACTATACCGATAGTTTAATATCATTCTCCTTGTACAGCTTGCTCAAAATTTTATTATTTCGTTCATAAAATATAGTAGAATTTGTAATGTGAAATGGGGTATTATAAAAACAGAGGAATTGGGTAACGCTTTTTTAGAGATGTATATTAGAGAAGATCTTAGGAGGAATGATTATGAGAAAGGTTATATCTGCTTTATTATCAGCGGCATTGTTGCTGTGCATGATGCCGGCGGCTTCTGTCGCAGCTGAAAAGAACGCTCCGATTACGGAGACTTCTTATGAACGCTACGATTTCAATGATGACGGTTACATAGACGCCCTTGATGTTGCGTTTCTGTTCAGGTACTATCTTATCCATTCCATGGAGAAGGTAACAGATGTCATAAATCTTGGCATCACAGATCAGATAAGCGAGCGCATAGCTCAGTACGGCGATTTCAACAAGGACGGAAGGATAAATACGGTTGACGGAGCGCTTTTCCTTCAGTACGTTATCAGCTTTACCGACTGCAAGATACAGGATTTTGAGCCGCAGTGCTATACTGCGATCGTAAGTGAGAGCATAGAGAAGGGCGACGTCAACGGTGACGGTTATATCGACGCTATCGACGCAAGCAATATCCTCTCATATTATTCAGTTGTTAGCACAGGGTCTGACATCACGACTTCAGAGCAGGTCGTATGCCGCCATAAGGGCGACATAAACGGCGACGGCGAAGTAAATGCTGTTGACGCTTCACAGGCTCTTGCTATATACGCAAAGAATTCTTCAAATTAAAAAAATTATGCCATTTTAGTAATAATTCCGTGACGAAAAATTCCCGTGACTGTGGCAGTCGCGGGAATTTTTTTATATAATACTGAAAAGCTGCTCCGGATCACGCGGATCGAAGCTGACAAGGCTTTGTCTGCCCTTTGATAATACAAGACCTTCTGAGCTGCCGGCTGGAGATAGCGAGAAAAGACCGTTCCTTCGGTGAGCGGCTCTGAATATACTGCCAAAGCGGGTATTTACGGGGATTCCGTCAAGTTCAAAGGTTATCCCGCGGTCTTTCACTCTGACTTCAAGAGCAGGAAGATCAGAAAACGGCCGGCAGGTCATGCCGTCTGCTATATAATGTCCGCGCAGGGGAGTAACGAGCGTATCGCGGTAGAAGCGGTAAAGCAGCGCTGCAACTGCGGCTTCGGTATCATATAACCGGTGCTTTATCTCCTTTTCAGGGGAAGTGAGTATCTGCGGTACTTCCTTGCAGATCAGCTCCGCATTTCTGTTGAGAGCCGAGGAAAAGCTGCCGCGGTAAGCAAAACGCCGGAGCTGACCTGACTTTATATGCTGCTCCGGTATGAATTCGGGATACATGGCGCGGGCGAGTTCCTCATACTGTATGTGGACATTCCGTTTTGAGGAGAAGTACGTCATTTTTGCGGCATGGGGCAGGCAGCACATATCCGACAGCATATGTACTGCACGGGCGAGATATACCGCTCCCTGCTTTTGGAAGCCGCTTTGGTACATGGTCAGTGCCATGGTGTAGTCTTCCTCGAACATGGTACGTGCGCTTTTGGCGAAGAGATCCTTGCCGTTCCTGAGGTAGCCGCTCACAGGCTTTTTACGTATGCCGCCTGTGCTGCAGCCGCAGTAATAATGCCTGCCTGCGCCGTTTTCCCGGTCACCCTTGTCGTCAGCGCGGTAGGTGTAGGGGAATATTATTCCAAGGTAGGGACGTATGAGCTTTTCCGCTTCGGGAGAGTGTTCTCCGAGAAGCTTTAATGCACGGATCAGTATTTCCTTGTGTATAGGCACAGGTGGAAGAGTTTTTTCAGTGTTGTAGCTGTCCGCGAGTTTTTTCATATCCGCAGCAGCCTTGTTCCATTTGTTCAGCATATAAAATCCCCCAATATATAAATCCAAATTTAGCTTTGCTAAATTTGGATTTAGTTGAGAATTGAGAGTGGAAAGTTAAGAGTTAATTAGTTCGCTGCGCTCATATTTTTTAAATTATATCGCCGCAGGCGATACACCACAACTGTCAACTCTCAATTCTCAGCTTTAAACTAAATCGTAATTTTGCGTAGCAAAAATATGATTTACTTTAATTATACTGTCTGAGCGTGGAAATGTCAATCGTGACAGGATACAAAAAGGGCGTTCGTATGAACGCCCTTGATTATTGCATTTATATCAGCTATTAGCCGAGCTCTGCAAAGTACTTGATTGTTCTTACCATCTGTGATGTGTAAGAATTCTCGTTGTCGTACCAGGAAACTACCTGTACCTCAAAGAGATCATCAGCGATCTTGCATACCATTGTCTGTGTAGCATCGAAGAGTGAACCGAATCTCATACCGATAACGTCAGAAGAAACGATCTGATCCTCATTGTAGCCGAATGACTCTGAAGCAGCAGCCTTCATAGCAGCATTGATTCCGTCAACAGTTACATTTGCACCCTTAACAACAGCTGTAAGGATTGTTGTAGAACCTGTAGGAACAGGAACTCTCTGTGCAGAACCGATGAGCTTGCCGTTGAGCTCAGGGATAACAAGGCCGATAGCCTTTGCAGCACCTGTGCTGTTAGGAACGATGTTAGCAGCGCCAGCTCTTGCTCTTCTGAAGTCACCCTTTCTGTGAGGACCGTCAAGGATCATCTGATCGCCTGTGTAAGCATGGATTGTGCTCATGATACCGCTCTGGATAGGAGCATAATCGTTGAGAGCCTTAGCCATAGGAGCAAGGCAGTTTGTTGTGCAAGAAGCAGCTGAGATAATCTTGTCATCCTTTGTGAGAGTCTTCTCGTTAACGCTGTAAACGATTGTAGGAAGATCGTTACCAGCAGGAGCTGAGATAACAACCTTCTTAGCACCAGCGTCGATATGAGCCTGAGACTTGTCCTTTGAGCAGTAGAAACCTGTGCACTCGAGAACAACGTCTACGCCGATTTCACCCCAAGGGAGCTCTGCAGCGTTAGCCTTTGCATAGATTGTAAGTGTCTTGCCGTCAACTGTGATTGTGCCCTTCTCGTCGTCTGCTGAAACAGAGTGAAGATTCTCACCGATCTTTCCGCAGTAACCACCCTGAGCTGTATCATACTTGAGAAGCTGAGCGAGCATTGAAGGCTTTGTAAGGTCGTTGATAGCAACTACCTCATAACCTGGAGCATCAAACATCTGTCTGAATGCAAGACGGCCGATACGACCGAAACCATTAATAGCAACTTTAACTGACATGGGATATACCTCCTAAAAATTTGTATGGTATTATTATACAGCAACTCGGAAAAATTTTCAAGAGGTTCGACAAAAAAATAACAGAAATTTCGTGAAAAGTGCATATTGTACAAACATATAATTGTTGGTCCAAAAATTTTTGTTGCAGTTTCTTTTGCAATAACTCGGCTTCATAAGAGTATTCGGCATGGTTGAAAACTTTGAACATTTTGGTCTTTCGTTTGAGGACATTTGTGGACTTTTTAAACTTGATTATATATAAAAAATACATCATTTATGAGTTTTAAATATGACATATACAATTTTAAATGAGAGCGTCCGATTTATCAGACTTAAAATTGACTACAGTCGTAATACCGCAGATGGGCAGCAGTGGTAATACCATTTTTTTATCCTGTGTTAATAAAAAACAGCAGGTGTTCATTCTGCTTTTGCACGTATATACGTTGATATCGGAAGCTGTATGTGATAAAAATGTGTCCACTGAGTAAAATTTAGCATATTAGACAGAATATTACGAATATTTTGTTGACATTATTCAAAAAAAGTTGTATAATAAAAACGTTGAAAGACATCAACGTAAAATCGTCGTTTTCGGAGTGTGTTTATGGGAAAGAATTATGAGATTGAGCGTAAATTTCTCGTTGAATTTCCTGACGTATCAGAGTTGAATGTAAAACGCAGGATAGGAATCGTGCAAACCTATCTCAAAAGTGGAGAGAACGGACTTCAGCGAAGAGTAAGATCTGTGAATGAAAATGGAAATGTGAAATATACCTATACGGAAAAACTGTTCCTGAGCCCCGTGACCAGGGAGGAGAACGAGTACGAGATAAGCGGTGAAGAGTATAAAGTGCTTCTAAGCGAGTTCCGTAAGGACTGTCCGCCTGTGGAAAAGGTGAGATACTGTTTTGATTATCACGGACAGCTTTTTGAACTGGATACTTACCCGTTTTCTGATAAGCTTGCAATTATGGAGCTTGAACTTTCTTCGCCTGATCAGGCAATAGATTTCCCGAAAAATGTTAGGGTACTGAGGGATGTTTCAGCGGATCATCGCTATTCCAATGCCGCTCTTGCCCAAGCAGGAGCTTTCCCCGAACAGAAGATTGGAGAAAAAGATTAATGTCGGAAATATTCGTACCCGCTGACAGCCCTGAGCAGCTTTCCGCCCTCTTCGGACAGCTTGATGGGAATATCAGCAAACTTCAGAAAGATTTCAATGTCACCGTTGTAAGCAGAGACGGAGGCATAAAAATAATCGGAGACGGTGATACCGCAGGAGCCGAAAAAGCTCTCCGCGCGCTTATGAGCTTTGCTAATAAAGGTAATGCCGTAAACGAACAAACGGTCCGCTATGTGACCTCTATGGTAGCTGACGGTATCGAGGAGGAGCTTCAGGAACTCGGCGGTGACGGCATCTGTATGACTGCGTCAGGAAAGATACTACGTCCGAGAACGGTCGGACAGAAAAGATATACTGACGCTATCAGAAACAATACTATCGTACTCGGTATAGGCCCTGCGGGTACGGGAAAGACTTACCTTGCCGTTGCTATGGCAGTAAAAGCGTTCCGTGAACATAAGATAAAGAAGATCATCCTTACCCGTCCTGCTGTGGAAGCAGGTGAAAAGCTTGGTTTCCTTCCCGGTGACCTTCAGGATAAGGTGGATCCTTATCTTCGACCGCTATATGATGCTCTTTTTGATATGTTCGGAGCTGAGAGCTTTGCACGATATATGGAAAAGGGGATAATCGAGGTTGCTCCGCTAGCTTATATGCGCGGACGTACTCTTGATGAAGCGTTCATTATCCTCGATGAAGCTCAGAACACTACTTCAGAGCAGATAAAAATGTTTCTTACACGACTCGGAAACGAGAGCAGAATGGTAATAACAGGTGATATCACCCAGATAGACCTCCCCGATACAAAAAAATCAGGGCTTGTGGAGGCTATCAAGGTCCTGAGGGGGATAGACGATATCGAAATACATCGCTTCACGGAGAAGGATGTAGTAAGACATAGACTTGTACAGGATATTATCAAGGCTTATGAAAAATATAATGAAGGGAGAAAAAATAATCATGGCTAAGTTAAAGGTATATGTCAAGAATAATCAGACAGAGGTGAAGGTTCCCGTAGGTATAAGGCTTCTAATAAGAAGATGTTGTCAGGCAGTTCTTACAACTGAGAATTTCGGCAAGGATGCAGAGGTTAGCGTGTCATTCGTAAGCAATAATGAGATCAAGAATCTTAACAAGATATACAGAAACAAGGACGCTGTTACAGACGTTCTCTCATTCCCTCTAACGAGTGAGGACGGTGCAGTTGAGGTTAATCCCGAGACAGGTGCCGTACAGTTGGGAGATGTTGTTATATCATTGGAAACAGCTGTAAAGCAGGCTCAGAATTACGGACATTCGTTGGAGAGAGAAGTAGGATTCCTCACAGTACATTCAATGCTTCACTTGTTGGGTTACGATCACGAAACAAGTCAGCTTGATCAGCGCATAATGCGTGAAAAAGAAGAGTCAGTACTCGAAAAACTTGGTATATCAAGAGATGTAACATTTGTAGTTAACGGAGAAAACAGCTGATGCCGAGAACAGCCTTCGTTACCATTGCTGGACGGACAAATGCAGGTAAATCCTCACTTCTTAATGCTATCGTCGGGGAGAAGATAGCCTCCGTCAGCAATAAGCCCCAGACCACACGTACCCGTATAACGGGTATACGCAATATTGATGATGTTCAGCTGGTATTTTTTGATACTCCGGGACTGCATAAGCCTGTGAACAAGCTCAGTGAGCATATGCTGAACACCGTAAAGGAGTCAGTTAGCGATATAGACGCAGTCGTTTTTGTAATGGACTGCACCAAAAAGATAAATCAACAGGAGCTTGAGCTGCTAAAATCTTTGAACAGTTCAAAAATGCCTGTCATACTTGTACTCAACAAAATAGACTTGCTGAAAAACAAGGATGAGCTTGCTCCCATTATCGCTGAGTTGACATCAAAGATTGAGTTTCAGGCATTAGTACCCGTCAGCATTACTGAAAACAGTGGTGTGGATATAGTCATCGATGAGATAATCGCTCTCGCGGAGGAGTCTGTGCACTTTTTCCCTGAGGATATGATAACCGACCAGCCTGAAAAAGTGCTTGCTGCTGAAATGATACGTGAAAAACTACTTACACTCCTGAGCGACGAAGTGCCCCACGGTATTGCTGTGGGTGTTGAAAAGATGAGTGAGCGTGATGATAAGGATATACTTGATATATCTGCTGTTATCTACTGCGAAAAGGAGTCACATAAGGGCATAATCATAGGAAAAGGCGGCGCAATGCTGAAAAAGGCTTCGACTGCTGCAAGGATAGAGCTTGAGGAATTCTTTCAGATAAAGGTTAACCTCAAGTGCTGGGTCAAAGTCAAGGAAGACTGGCGTAACAGGGAGAATCTTATACGCAGCTTCGGATTATCAGAGAAATAATTACCTTAAATATTCATAGCTTTTTCGCGGATAATAATTCCATAGAATTTTATCTGCGGAGGTGAGCTGTGAACGAGGATTTTTTATGGAGTGTGTTCGCTGAAAGTGGTAGCATAGAGGATTATCTGCTGTATTCGGCGAATAAGGATGAAAACCATGACAATTGTTGAAGGCATAGTCCTGAAAGAGCGTCCTGTGGGAGAACAGGATAAATTTATTGATATAATGACCAGAGACAGCGGAGTTATCGAGGTTTCCGTAAAAGGCGCAAGGAAAATTAACGGAAAATCGAGTAGCTCTACTCAGCTTCTGGCATATTCACGGTTCTGCGTAGACAAGAGAGGAAAATACCTCTATCTCAACAGCGCAGAGCCGATACATATTTTTTACGGGCTTCGCGATTCACTTTCCAAGATATCTTTGGCGAGTTACTTTGCGGAGGTTGTGCGCTTCTGCATAAAGCCAGAAGCTCAGAACGGCGACATCATGCGCCTGTTGCTGAATTGCCTGTACTTTCTGGAAATCGGTAAGCGTGAGGAAAGGCAGCTCAAGGCTTTATTTGAGTTCCGCCTCATGTCAGAGATAGGATATATGCCTGATGTAGTGGCTTGCCGTAACTGTGGAGTTTACGAGCCTGAGGAGCTTTTTTTCTGTATCGGAGACGGTGGCTTTTATTGTGCCGACTGTTTTGATAACGAGATAGAAGAGAACTATATGAAGATTAAACTGCCTGTACTAACTGCAGTAAGGCACATAGTGCTCAGTGACTTTGACAGGCTGTTTGGCTTTCGTGTGTCGGAAGCAACACTGGAAAAGCTTTCAGCACTGGCAGAGAATTATATGCTCACACATCTGGAGCGCAATTTCGGAACGCTGGATTTTTACAAATCGATTAAATAATTTGTTTATGGGCACAGTCTGTGCATAAAAGTATGCCATATTCGGTTAATTGCTATTGAATTATTGCCAATTACTTGTGCTAGAAGGAAGATTATGGATAAATATTTGAAAACACTTGAACTGGATAAAATACTTGAAATGCTTGCGGAGCTCACTTCCAATGAGGAAACTCGCCGCATGGCACTGGCGGTACGTCCTGATAATGACCTTGAAAGAGTACGCTATGAATGTCTGAAAACTTCGCAGGCTCTGTCTCTTTCGGTGCAGTTTGGAACACCGCCTTTCAGTAATTTCAAGGACATTAGTACTGTTGCTGCAAGAGCAAAGTCCGGAGCAGTCATTTCTCTACGGGATCTCCTCGATATAGCAGCAATGCTCAAACAGATAAAGGCTCTCGCGGATTGGTATGCTCACTGCGAGAACGTGGAAACAGAGTTAAGTTACCTTTTTTCAAGGCTTCAGCCTAACGACTGGTTGCTGGAAAAGCTTGAACGCTCAATAATCTCGGAAAATGAGATATCTGACGCGGCAAGTCCCGAGCTTGCGACTATACGCAGAAAGATAAATCGTGCAGGTATGCAGCTTCGCGAAACTCTCGATAAAATGATAAAGAATAAGACTACTCAGCAATACTTGCAGGAGAGCAATGTCACAATTCGTGACGGACGTTTCGTTTTGCCAGTAAAATCTGAGTATCGCGGACAGGTCAGCGGTCTTATTCACGACACCTCCGCCACTGGTCAGACTATTTTCATCGAGCCTATGGCGATAGTTGAAGCCAATAACGATATTCGCCTCCTTGAAGCAAAGGAACAGGAGGAAATTGAGCGTATAATTCATCAGCTCTGTCGTGACTGCGGCGACTACGCGGATATTCTTGCAGAGAACTACAAGGTCTGCACGGAGCTTAACCTTTATTTTGCAAAGTCTAACCTTGCTGCGAAACTTAGATGTTCGCTGCCTGAAATAACCGATGACGGTAAAATGCATCTTAAAAAAGCTCGTCATCCTCTTATCGACAGAAATAAGGCTGTTCCCGTTGAAATTAGTCTTGGTGAGGACTATCAGGCTCTCATCATAACTGGTCCGAATACGGGTGGTAAGACAGTAACACTTAAAACTGCGGGACTTCTTGCGGCTATGACTATGTGTGGACTTCTTATTCCCGTTGCCGATGGAAGTAAAATATCCGTTTATGATCATATTCTTGCAGATATCGGTGACAGTCAAAGCATCGAGCAGAATCTTTCTACATTCTCTTCACACACGAATAAAGTTATTGAGATACTTAAAACAGCCGACGAACAGTCATTAGTTCTTCTTGACGAGTTGGGCTCGGGAACAGATCCGGTAGAGGGAGCAGCTCTTGCAATATCCATTATACGTCGGCTTATGGAAAGCGGCGCAAATGTGATGGTGACTACTCATTATCAGGAATTGAAAGTGTTTGCAATTGACAGTGACGGGGTTGAGAATGCTTCCTGTGAGTTTGATATTGAGACTTTGAGACCAACTTATAAGCTTATCGTTGGTTCACCCGGTAAGTCAAACGCTTTTGCTATTTCTGAGAGCCTTGGTATGCCTTCTGATATCATAGAAGATGCAAAGATGCGCGTCAGCGAGGCTAATACGAGACTCGAAGAGGTTATTGGAAAACTTGAGGCTGCCCGTGTTGAGCTTGAAAAGCAGAAGGACGAAATAACCCGTTTGCGTATACAGACCGCAGAGCATGAGGAGTCTATCAGAAAGGAACGCGAGGAACTAGAAGCAGCTAAGGCTGAGGAACTTGAAAAGGCAAGGCTTCGCGCTATGACCATCATTGAGCAGACAAAGGCAGAGTCTAACGAACTTCTTGATGAGCTTGACAAGCTGCGCAAGGAAAAGGAGAAGAAGGATTTCAGTGCCAATGTTTCGGGTATGAAAGCAAAGACGAAACAAAGCTTCAACAAGATGTACGATACGGCAAATCCCGTAAATAAGCAAGACCCTAATGAGGGATATGTTCTGCCTAGAAAGCTTCGCAGGGGTGATACGGTCTACGTTGTAGATCTTCAGCGCAAAGGAATAATATCTGGAGAGCCTGACGGAAGCGATTTCGTATACGTTCAGATGGGCGTAATGAAAACGAAAATGAACATATCAAGGCTTAGACTTGAAGAGCCTGAAAAGGTCACAGTCGGTAATAAGTCCATACGTCCAAACAGGAAGATGAACAAAGTGGGCGTAAAGGTTGAGCGAAGAGGAAAAATGGAACTTGATATACGTGGATGCCCTTGCGATGACGGCGTTTATCAGCTTGATG